>BNJV01001439.1_pt1 | contig 100538 bp, 96 predicted proteins | sample 8540591 | NCBI WGS metagenome assembly BNJV01 (sample SAMD00202457, study PRJDB9452) | human saliva metagenome | host: Homo sapiens
ACCAGGTCGGGCACCTGTAAGGCTTGTGGATCTTGCTGAATCGCTACAAAATGGGGCCAAAGGGTGAAAAATGGGTGATATTTTGTTGATCCAACGACGCTGACAATGATTGCAAAGTCTTTATAAGTTTGATTTTAACGTGCCTATGGACGGAAGTTTTAAACATCACTGATGACCGCAGGATCCGCTCAGCATTCAATATCCGCTACTGCTTGGATAGCAGCTGCAGCGTGGTTTTGGCTAGTCACCTTGGTGACCAAAATATGGCTGAGAGGTACCACTTCAAGGTGTTGCTAGAGGCTATCAAGACTGCTTGATAGAAATTGATCTTGCTGAGATGTGATCAGGTAACGCGCTGAAACAAAGGCTGCAGCTCTAAGCTGGCAGGTACGATGATGAAAGTTACGCTGAAAAGGCGGACCAAAACAGTGGGGCTTTGGCAAAAGAGCTTTCAGAATTGGCGGGTCCCCACATCAATGACGCATTTGGCGTTTGCCACAGGGCTCACGCATCAGTTGAGGCGATCTCCCGGTACGATGAAAAGCATAAAGCAGCGGGATTTTTACTACAAAAAAGAGATGAATTTCGCTCAAATTGATAAAACATCCGTCGATCATTTGTCGCAGTTGTGGGTCAAGGTGAGTGTGGCTTCAACATTATAACCTGCCACGTCGTGATAAACTTATAATCGGCGGTGGCGCGGCGCTACATTTAAAGATACTTGGCGAAGCATGGAAATTCGCTCCTGAAGAGAGCTCATCAAGAGATTAAAACAGAATGCAAAAGGCAAAAGAGCTAGGGTGGTATCTGCCAGTGGATGTCGTCGCTGCTCAAACATTTTCAGCTGAAAGTGCCGTAAATACGTCCCAGCTCAAGAGATTCCAAATATGGCTGGATGGGAATGTGACGATGAGCCAGCGTCTATTAGGCTGGCTAAAGGGTCATCATGATGCAAACCATCTGGTGGAACGGACCTGGGCGTTTTTGAGATGGATCGAGATTGTAAAGGTAGCATCAAAATGAGTGTACGCTATCATCGACACTCAGCCGCAACTACCGTTGGTGGTGGTGATACGGCGACGTGGTGTCGAGCGCGCTGGGATGCCGACGGATGACGGTTATCTCAACTGGCGGCGGTGCTGGCTTGGAGCTCATTGAAGACGAAACTGCGGCATAAAACCGCTTAGAAAGAGGGTAGGTCTTGAAATTTCTAGCCAATTGAAATTCAGCCACACAAGAGGCTTTAGAGTGCGCGAAGTACAGATGCAAATTAAGCACAAATGACGACGACGTGAAGCGTGTTGCCCCAATAGCGCCTTTGAAAAAGGCATATTTTACAGGCTTGGGGCGCAGGAATTCTACCACCTTGCGAAAGTAGGGCATTTACAGGCGAGATCAGCGGGGCTATGCTTGATGAATTTGATATCAAAGACGTGCTGATCGGCCCTCTGAGAGCGTGAAAATTTTAAAAGAGGCGAGGGTTTTGCAGGCAGGTGACTTTGCCGCAAAAAATAGGCTGGAACATGATCTGCATCAGCGAAATTAGCACAAATGAAAGCGGAGTGACCAAGATTTCTAATGCAACTTGAAAATACAGACCTTGGCTATAAATTTAGTCATCGCCTATGAGCCGATCTGGGCGATAAGACCGGCAAGCGCTAGCATCGACAGATAAGATAAGGGTGCTATAAGCTTTTTAAAGACAAAATAAACGTGCCGCTACTTTACAGCGGAAGCGTCAGTAAGCAAACATCGCTGATATCGCAGGTATAAAAAGCTGCGATACTGGGGTTTTCAAATAGGCACAGCGAGCTGGGATGCGAATAATTTCGGTGATACGCGTTGTCTCGGCCCAAGCACTTTTTAATGGGTTCGAAAATTTTGCGTCCGCGACGAGCTGTTTGCCTGGTCTTGACCTAAATTCTACACAACAATAAAATTCTCACGTGCACCATATTCGGTGGTTTCGTTAAATATCGGCAAAGTCAGAAATAAAATAAAAAGGAGAAATAGTGATACTAAAAAGGTAAAAAGGTCTGATCGTCAGCGTTGCCAACGCTAAATCAATAACATAACAAAAAGCATCACGATCAAGGTGCGCGAATGGCGTTCTTACCGTGGCGCTCTTAAAAGCGCGTAGGCCGATCGCTTCGAGGTTTGGTATGGGGGTGTCTACGAGCTTGATGTAAATAACCAAGCACATAGATGAAACACAAATCAAATCAAAAAAAAAGACCTTAGCGAGATCAGTTACGTAATGCACGCTATGGCATGTCACGCAAAAGAGGCACCAGGGTGGTTGTAAATACCACAAAAGGGCATTTGACATGTGATGGGCGCAGTGTTTGTTAGCTGTTAAGCCTTACTCGCGCGGTCCTACCGGTGCTAAAGGGCGGCTCGGTGCTTACTCTTACATATCTTGGCGGACCAAATTGCACCACACTATAACGTCATGGGCGTTTAAAGCAGCGCCGAAAGCTCAGTTCGTTATCTAACGCAGCGCTGGCGCAAAAATATCACGTAAATGCGATCAGTCCGCAGGTCCGAGTCGCGACGCTTGCGGCACCGGCGGGATGAGGCGACTTTGGGATGATTTTGCGCTACAGCGAAGTAAATAGCCCGCTAAAACGCAACGTCACGACAGCATGACGTCGGCAACAGCGCTATGTATCTGCCCGGCGACCTAGCTGACGGCGTGACCGGCGAGGTGCACTACGTCGACTGCAGCTACAACATCATGGGCATGGAGCGACATGGCTGACCGACGCCGCAGCACACGATCCTAGCTTGGGACGCAAATAATCCTACTGGCGCCAAATTGGCGGGGCGCTCGCCAGATCCTTCTTTCAATTTCATCGAGATTGACCGCAGGGACAGCGCAAATGAGGGCTTTAGACGAACATGAGCACAAATGAGCCCGACTGGGCGCTGATCGAAGAGTGGCTAAAAAGGCCAAAATGGCTATGAAATTACGCTGCGCGACGAGCGCGCGCAAAGCAGGCTTCGGCTTCTGGGTATCACCTGACTCGCCGATGGGGCGCTTGTCTACGGTGTGGCGGCGCATGGTGGTAGACGGCGGTTGGCTACGCGTGGCTGGGCTCTGGCTCGCGGGCGGATGAGCGCGGGATTGCAGCTTTCAGTCTTGCAGCTTTGCGCAGGCTGGAGCGGATGCCTGGCTGTTGCTCGTGGCGGACGATGTTTTGGGCGGATTTTCGCGGTAAAGCGGCGGCGCTATTTGGTGGCAAGGCGAAAGCAACGTCTTTGCTACGCGCCAGATAGCGGCAGATGGGAAGATGCAGCTTGGCTACTCGCAGTTTTATACCTGGGCGCTAAGTGGGATATATCTCGGTACGAGCTTACCGCTGGGATGAAACGGCGCAGGGATGCTGAAAATTTTGTATGCCAATAGGTTATGTTTACTTCTACCCTTCTTTGGCAAGACATGACAACAAGGCTAAAGCTAAGATATGAAAAAAGACGACGCTAATATCGATGATATTTGCTTCTTTGTTTGAGGTAAGAAATAGGATTGATTTTGTCATTCAGCTTTACCGTTAAATTGTTCCTTCATATGGCGCTTACCGGTCAGGTCTCGTTATCGACTTTAAGTTTGACCGTGATATGCTCATTCTCCATTTTAAGTTGATTGACACTTGCATGATGATAAAACGCATGCGGCATAAAGCGCTATCGCATGCACCTCTAACTGATGCGAGTTATGGGTCTAAAGGGAGATAAGGGGCTTCCGTATTCAAATCTCCTTGTCTCACTTGCAGATAAAGAGTTTTTTAAAATGGGTCTGTATTTTCAAAAATAGGGTATTATTTACAAATTTTAAATTATTCCTCCCGCAAGTTGACTACTAAGGGTGGCTTCATATCGCTTAGCTCAATTACAGGCCAGTACTCGTTCATGAGTACAAATTGCCCTGACCTTGCCTGGTTAACATAGCAAAGTCTAAAATTAAAATTATTCACCAAGCAGTAGGTCTGATCAAACCTAAAACAGTTAGCAGATTTTATGCAGTATCCCAGAGATACCATGAAAGGTGATCAGAGCTGCTTCCGCAGCGGCTAAAAACAGCGTGCAGCACGCCCGCAACCGGCGCAAAAGCCGATCGTCATCGAGACATTTACGTAGACAAAGTATGGGTGAAACGGCTATGCCAGTGGCGGTCACCTGCGTGAAATAATCGTTCTTTAAGCCCGTAGTTTGGGCTAGATATAAGTGCGTTATAAGCGCTCCATAAAACGCCATGGCAAAGCGTTGCTCCGTAAAAGCGAAAGCGCTCGATCAGCGCAGGCATAAAGATGAAGTCACTTGTGGCGATTGGCAGTACAAAGTGCGTTTGCGTCGCCTCGTCGCTTTGAAACTTGCCGCGCAGCCGCCACTACCTATGGCGATAATGCTTTGCTTGACGCGTGATAAGCTTGGCTCTTCGGCGATGAGGTGGTGGATCCTCTTTTTGATAATCGTGCAAACTCATACAAAAGGCGGCGCCGAAAAGTCCTGCGGCAAGGATGATGCAGATCCGGTACTCTTATGACACCGATGACCGAGGATGGTGCGCCAGCTATCAAAAAGTATGAGCGCGGTGCCAAAGATCAGGCTCTTTTCGCAGTGATTGCGCAAAATGGCAAAAGTATGTAAAAACTGAGCTTAAAAAGTCTTAGCCCCGTATCCATCGAGCCTCTGGCAGGCGCTGCTTGACTGGATGGGCTAGCATCTGCAAAGGCTGACCGCACTGCATCTGAGGGGCTGAAGCGTAGAAAGTGAACAAGATAGAGATTTCAAATGCCAGCGCCTGGCTCAAACTTGCTAACGCCAAAGTATCAACGCGGCAGCTGATGCACCGGACGGTACAAAACATCAGTTGGTCAGTCGAATGCGTCTGCGAAACGCAAAATGCGATGCAAAATGAGACAAATCCACGATGCCAAAATATACAAGCTGTTTGTTTGCCAAAATGTCGTTTTGACTTGGAGACTAGGATGTATAGGATAGCTATGAGTTGGGATGATCACGGCTATGAATAAAATCAAAATGTGTTAAAATATACGCCGATCTAGTTTTATCAAGAAGCAAACCTTAATTTTTGAGCTGGATTATATCACAAACAGGGCTTTTGTTTTGGTTCAGGTGATCTTTTAAATAGCTCAAGACATCGACGTTGCAGTGGCCCAAAAGAGCTGCATTCACGTAATCAAGCTTTCGTTGATAAAAAGACTCCCTTATGGCTTGTCGGTAAAACCAGTCTCAAAACCAAGCTCTACTGTTAAAGTGAAAACGGTGAGATTACCGTAAGTACGCCCAGAAAAAGAGGTGCAAAACGAATACAGAAATGAGCACTGACATCGATCATCTACGAGAGACGACGATCTTATAGTGCTAAACAAGCGCATAATCGTCGTTCTGACTCGAAGCAAAAGCGTCGAGCGACGCTGTTGAGTGGCTGAGCAAAAAGACTGTGCTCTCGGTAAAGCAGCGACGTGGGCTGGCATCGTCACCGCCTAGATAAGGGCACGAGCGGCGCTATCGTGGTTGCTAAAAACAACTTCGCCCGCAAAACCAAAGCGAGCAGCTAAAGCGATAAGAGCATGGGGCGGATCTATCTGGCGCTGACCGACCTACCGCTAGGGACGTCATCATCGACAAGCCAATCGGCGGAAATCGAAACAACCGCCTAAAAAGCGATCGTCGCGGACGCTTCGGTACCATTGCGCTGCGTCCGAGTGCTGGCGAAACGCGAAGTAAAGTTGATGACTTGGCAAAACTTTTACAGGTAGGACGCGTCAGATAAAGAGTGCATCTTGCTGGCATAAATCGCCACATTTTGAGGCGATGTTATACTGGTTAAGAGCAAAGGCGATAAAATAAAGCAGGGTTATGCTTCACGCTTATATGCTCTATTTTATCCATCCGCAGACGCCCTGGCAAAAGGGTGAGTTACCGCAAAGGCGTATGATGACTTTAGCAGATAATTTACAGAAATTCGCGAGATTTGTTTGCAGTGAAAATTGCCTACGCATATTGACACCATTTTTATGCAGCTTTCTTAGCGGGATGCGGCTCCTGGCGTGCCGACTCAGCATAGCGGCGTCACTACCAACGATTACAAGCTTACGTCTTTCAGACATGACGAAGTTGGCTTTGGGTGGAGACAGTGAGCGATACAGGAGCGTCGTTGGCTACTACCTACCGCTCAAATCCAAACGATGCCAAACTCAAAAATGCAACTGGTTGCAAACGCATAAAAGACCGCTTTGCTACGCACTGTAGCGGATCGCGACCTGGCTCAGAGACGACTACTCTCTGTGCAGATGAGAACCTGCTCAAGCAACGCCATCTCAGCCGGTGCGATCGCGGCTGCGACTGCTAAGCACTGCTTGACTCGGTGCCATTGCGAGACTATCACAGGGCTTCCGGGCCGTGTGAAAGTGATCTGGAGACCACATCCTGATAGCACAGTAGCTAGCTACATCATCCAAGAAAGCGATGTGGGAGCTAATCGTTAGCCAGATGGCAGAGGTAAATAGCTGCAGACTAAACGCCGAGTATATCGACACTGAGGTGCAAACTGGCGGAGTCTTATGAGTATGGGATCTGAGTTAAAACGCTCTTCTGGCGTCATCTCAAAACCAAGTCAAAACATAAAGCGCCACAACAAAGGGAGTTACCTCAAATCAGTAACGAAATGTCCAGGCGACCATGCACCAAAAAGATCATCTTAACGTGGGATTACGCGCCGGCTGAGGAGTTTTGCTTATTTTGAGGTTTATAGAACGACAAAGTAAAGTCGCCTTACACATACCTAGCAAAACGACTACTTGCAACACCTATAAGGGACCTCATAAACACAAACGCAGCGACAAGGTATTATGAGTCACAGCTGTCGATAAGAAGACGGTCTTGAGAGCTTAAAAGCAAGAAGAGCCGATCGTTGGCGCTTGCACTTGGCGCACCGAAGCTCGAAAGCATAAGCGCTAGCTACGATGTGCAGCAGCGTAAATGTAAGCTGGGTGCAGTTGATGAGAGCTAGCTCATATACAGTTTATGAAGCGGTGCTGCAGCGAAGGGTGCTAGCGGTGCCAAGTGATGCTGGGCTCAGAGATGACAGCGTCCAAAAGGGCTAGCTGCTCTTACAGCGTCATGTGGCAGTCGATGGTGCGGCATCGCCTCTGATAAAGTCATCAAAAGCAGAAGTTAGCGCTAAAATAATGCCGAGCATCGCTTCGTCCTTAAAAGAGCTCTCGTTTCCGTTTGGTAGCGGCAAGATCAGACCTAACTGGCAGGCAAATGGCCGAAAACGAGAGGCTCATCTACACAAAATGAGGATGAAGGGCTTTTTCTGGTCGTAGAGCCGGGGGCAAAAATGGCGTCGTCGTAAAGGGAGAGAAAGCTCACAAAAGCTGCTATAAGTCGGACTTTTGCAAAGAGGCATGAGCTTTTAAAGAGCTAAAGTTGCAACAGCATCATCAGCCAGAAAGCATTTGCCGTGCAAAAAGACCGATTGACCAGTGGGTGGAGATACAAGCCTTGAAGAGTTTGTGCCAGCTTTTTGCGAGCTAAAAAGATGAAATCGGTAAAGAGATTTTTATCGAGATCGGCTGGCTCTGTGCAGGCACTTGCTCTATCGGGCTAAAAACAACCCAAAAGCCTAGTTATCGGCATGGGGTCTATAAGCCATAGCATCGAGCAAGTAGCAAAGCTTGCTAGTCAAATGCCACTGAAAAGCGTGCGCTGATAAACACCGACGCAAGGCTCTTGCTCTCGCTGGTCGGGTCAAAGTTGGTTGATAGAGTAGTTTTACACTTTTCGGTGCCGTGGGGACAAGGCCGAGCATGAGACGCGTGTGGTCTCTCATCGGCGTTTGCGCTTGAGTGCGAGAGGATACTAAAACAGTGCTGATGGGAGTTGAGCTACGGACTGATAGCAGGAGATGTTGCGACTTTAGTTTGAGTCAAATTACAGAGCCCACGACTCAAAAGATAAGGGCTTTTAAAAATAGAGGCCCAGAAGTAACTAGCAGAGTATGAAGACCGCTGGAACGCCAAGATAAGGACATTTTGATGTCATTTATACTTGCGAGGTCGAGCGCGAGAGCGACCTGGCTGATTTAGCTTTAAAGAAAGACTATAGCGTAAAATATCATTATTTTCTAAAAATTCATCATAAAAAGAGGATCACTTTTGCATTTTGAAGAGTACACCATAAACGAGGGTGAAAATTACACTAAAGAGAGTCGCCTTTGGAGCGTTTACAACAAAGCCAGAGCAGTGTTTCATCAAAATAAGCGATGAGCGGAATATTTTATAAAAACCGATCTTAATACGTGAAGATTAGCTCGAGCTTTTGAAGAGTGTTTGGCTGATGCAAAGAGATAATTAGCGCAAAGAAAGGTAAGCCTAGCTTACGAGCGCAACGAGGTTGTGATCAGCGTAGAGCTGAGACATCTACTGCGATGACTTTGTCTTATCACGGGCAAAGAGTGGAAGCGGAAAGAGCAGCTCAAAGTCATTTGCACGCGAAATTCGCCCCTAGCTGGCGGAAGGCTAAATGTCTGCGCATGACGCAAATGGACGATATCGATGACAAAAGACTTTGCGGAGAGGCTTAGAGCGGCGGAGTTGGCATGATGTTCAAAACTACCGCTTGATAAGCATGGTGGAATGTCGACGTCATGCTGCCTCATCATCGAAGGCGTCAATCAAAAATGTGAGCAAAAAGCGGGTGGCTAAACTTTAAAAGCACGCAATGTCTTCACAAAGCGATAAATGCCCTCGCGAGCTAAGTGGCGGCGGAAGCAGCAAAAGGATTGCCATGGCAAGAGCACTCGCGCACAATCCGTTGCTCTGTATGCACGACGAGCCAGCAGGAGAGTGTAGACGAGATACTCAAGCGAGCGACATCATCTGGTCGCTTCTACCGATCAACCGGAGAGGAATTTCTAGGCACAAAGCGTGGTTGTGGTGACGCATCACATCCCATCAACGCTTCGCATCGTACCGCCGCTGTCATGAAAATGAGGCGATGCATGAGATCGCTTAAAACCACCTCAGGTTTATCCTGCCGTTAGTCAGCGCTTTTATTTCCGGTGCAGTTTAGCAGCCTCACAGCGGACCGGGTCGTAAGAAGAGGTATGAGACTTATGGGAAATGACTACAACTTGTCGTGGTGGTCTCAAACAAAGAGCTAAAGCGAGCCAGTGCTGAGCCAGTGAGTTAGCACGCTAGCTGACGTCGAGCACAGCCCGCAAAAGATCATCGACCGCCTATCAAAGCGACATCGGCATTAAAAGATTATCCATCCTGCAAAACGCCTTTGCGGTAAATCTACTCGACTAAAGACTTAGCGAAAATTTCCATCGCCAGAGTACATGGAGAGATAAAGCAGCTTTTGAAAAGGTGATGGTATAGCCAAGGTGAGACATTTTCAAAGACCCAGCAATGATAAGGTCTTTGAGATGTAAACTCGGGTAGCCAAAAGCATATCCGTATGTCATTTATGGCGATACTTTGCGTCGTTGGGCTTGTGCTTATGCTTAAGCAGACTAAGAACGCTGTTGAGCATAGAGAGCGCATCGAGATCATGACGCTTTTTGGCGCGCCATTTTGGCTAAAAGTCTGCCATGCTCATAAATCAGCCATGGTTGATAGCATAGTTGCGACCATTGTTGTTGGTGCGTTTCTTTTCTTGCCTAAAGTGCAGTAAATGTTGGAGAGAAAATGCCGCAAGCATCGATGTGGTCTTGCCTGGCCTTGATCTTTCAAGAGATATATTTATCCTATTATTTGGCGTGGCTGTGGTTTTTAAAGCATTTTGCTGTGAGTTTGAAGTGATGAGTAAGGCTAGAAAAAGCACGATATGAGAGGGTACTACACTTTTGCTGGCATTTGTCTGGCTTTTCGCATCAAATACTAAAGAAGATAAAAAGACTCAAAAACTCGCTAAGATCGAGCTTGAGCGTGGGTGAGCAGCTTAGTAGCTTGATGACGGCTGGCGATATCGTAAATGGCGAGAGAAAAACTGCGACGGCATAGTGGCGATATCACAAATTTAAAAGGTCAAATTACAGTTCTTGGGATTCTAAATGCTTCAAGCGCTTCTTGAGCTTATTTGATGATCTGACAAAGCAAAACAAAAGGCTGAGAGCGCACGCAAAGAGGCTAGAGGCAAAATATGATAAGGATCATCGCAGAAGATCTCTCATTTGATCTCATGATGTCTGCAAGCGAGGGCAAACAAAGCGAAGAGAGCATCATCTCGTCATACCATTTAGCAACCAAGCTAAATGCCATAGCTAAAGAGGACTTTCAAAGGCTTAGCGAGAAACTACGAAGATACGATGAGAAAAGATAAAAACAAATCAAGCAAGATAAACGGATAAACTCAAGCATAAAAACTATGAGCGCATACAGAGATGATCTACAAAGCCTAGAGCACACACAGATACAATAAACAGGCTAAAGACGCGAGACAGTAAAGGTACAGCAAAAGCTAGCGAAGCTTCAGCCAACAAGACGAGGCTCAAGAAAGACGCTGAGCAGCTTGCTATCATGCAAAAAGCAGGGGACGACAGCCACGTGCAGCCAGAAAAGAAAGCAAGAAAGAGCAGCTAGCAAAGGTGGCGAATTGAGACGAAGAGCCAGCCAATGGTGGGGGCTATCAGACAAGCTCTGTTAAAGAGATACTCAGGCGCAAGTCGATCGCCCTTGCATATGCTTCTCTGTAGCAAGAGTAGCAACTACGTAGATCGATATGTAACATCAAAATGCCCAACGAGTCAGTGATACTTCGCTCCAAGCACGCCAGATGCGAAAGGTTAAGCGTGACTGAAATATGGCAAGGTCGTCTTTGCTAAAAGCTACTCCGATGCTTGAAAAGTGTCGTCATCATCGAAAAGCGAAAGCATGCATCCACACGATCTCTACGCCCACCTAAAGCGAGATCGCGCCAACTGTAAAAGGTGGAGCTCAGTCGTGCAAAAGGCTATGTTATAGGTGAGGGTAAGAACGATCTCACCTTTGAAGTAACGCAAAGAAACTATCATATCGACGCGAGAATGATCTCAAAATAGTCACTTTGTAAGCGTTATGGCTAAAAGTAAAAGCCTTTTTGGCTAGAGATGCGTGAATTTCAAGGAGCATGACAATGAGTAAGAGAAAACGCGTATTGGTCAAATTCGGTACTGAGGCTGAAGCCTTGGCGCTGGAAAATGGTTTTGGTATAGACACAGCTGTGCTATAGCAAATTATAGCAAGCGAGATAAAGAGCTTATAGAAAATGATATCGAAGTTAGCATCATGTGCGGCGGTGGCAACATAATTGCGCGGTGTGAGGCGCTGCAAAAGACGGTATCATCAGCAGACGAACGAGCGGCGATCACATGGGCATGCTAGCAACTTTGTCATCAACTCGATCGCGATGCGTGAGGCTTTGGAGCAAGCGGGCTTGAAGTAAAGGTGCAAAAGCGCGATCAAGATGGAAGCGATCTGACAGAGACATCATCGTGGGACGTGCGCAGCGCCATTTAGAAAGAGGGCGAGTTGTCATCTTTGCTGCAGGCACGGGCAATCCCTTCTTCACGTGAGATGCAGCAGCTACGCTAAGAGCTATCGAGATCGGCTCCAGATATGATCTATAAAGCGACAAAAGTTGATGGCGTTGTAATGACCAAAGATCCTAAAAATTCCAAAGAAAGGTGCAAAACTTCTAAAATCACTAAACTACGAAAAGGCGATGAGCAGCGATGACATCAAGGTTATGGACGACACCGCCATAGCTTTAGCAAAAGAGACAACGCACTGCGATCTTAGTTTGTAATAATGTGTTTTAAGGCTGGAAAGTGACAAAAATAATAAATGAAGAAGAAGAAGCAGCCTATGCTCAGTTGTAGATCAAATTTCAAAAAGGATAAAAATGAGAACAAGACAAATCAGCAGCAGAGCGCTAAAACAAGTAGGGAGAGTGACCAGATATAAAAGCTTTCCTTATCGTTGCCAAAGCGATGCAGAAAGCGCTGGCAAAATGGCGCCATATCTTTAGTTGAGTCGCTGATACTTCAAAAGATGAGTGCCGACATAGCACTACTTGCAGAGTGGCTGAGGCAAAATAGGCAGAGGCAATAGTTGAAGGAAAATAGTCTTTTTAGAGCAGTTAATGAGCAAATTTTAGCTTGCAAAAACGTTTCAGAAGCGATAAAACTGCTCTTTTCTCTTTGAGGAGAGAAGTGAGTACTAGACAAAGCCGTAGATAGCTACGTCACATCTCGCTGGACAATACCGCAAAAGTGGCGAACCGCCGCCATCCACCCCATCTTAGTAGCCTCTATCGTGGCAAATATGGGCGCTGATGGAGGCATGGTCATAGCTGCGCTTCTTCGCGGCGTGGTCGAAGATACCGACGTAACGTTAGGTGAGCTTCAGGCTGAATTGGCGATGAGGGTTGCAAAGCTGGTTGAAGGACTTACAAGATAGTTGCCATTAGAAAACAAGCTCGCAAGCTCAGATAGCAACGAAAAACTGGCAAGCTCAGCGCTAACTTTTTAGAAAAGATACTCTTAATCTCCATAGAAGACGATCAGAGTCCTTGTCGTAAAGCTTTGCGACAGACTTACTATGCTAACTCTTGAAGCGCTAAGGCCTGAAAAGCAAAACGCATAGCCGAAGAGACGCTTATGGTCTATGCTCCGATCAGCTCATAGACTAGAGAATTTCGTCGATCAAAAACGTGCGAAGATCTAAGCTTTAAGTATGCGATAGAAGAATACGCAAAGATCGATGTTACCTAAAGCAAAAACAAGCGGCACAGCCTAAAAGCTAAATGCTTTTCACGAAAAGAGTAAGTCAAATTACACGTAAAATAAGCTTATCGAGGGCGCACGAGATACAAAAACGCATAAAACACTACTACTCGATCTATCTAAAAGATGCAAAGAAAGGGCATTTCTATCGAAGAGAGGTGTGACTTGCCTTGCGTGGGATCATCGTGCAAAAAGCCGCTTGATTGCTACCTTGCACTTAGAGAAGCTTTGCATATAAATTACAACCTCTCATCTCAAGATTTAAAGACTATATCGCGCTTCCAAAAGCAAAAATGGCTATCAAACGATACACACAACCATCTTTTGATAACAAAAAGCATATTTGAGGCGCAAGTTCCGCACTTATGATATACATAAAACCGCTGAATACGGCGCTTGCCGCTACTGGAAATATAAAAACGGCGAGGGCAGCCTCTTAAATCCAAAAGCTTGACTGGCTAAATGACATCAGCATGCAAAAAGCGTGGATGAGTAACGTCGAAGAGCTATGAATACGCAAAAGATAGCCTTTATATCAGAAGATATCGCGGTTTATTCTCCAAAGGGCGAGGTCTTTACCTTTGCCACGTGGTGCTACGGCGCGTTATGCTTATGAGATTCACTCAGGAGATCGGACTTTACGCAAAAAACATATAAACCGAGTTAGGATGCCGCTTCTAACAGGCTATGGCGACATCGTTAGGATAGTAACTGGCGAAGAGGCTAAAAGTACGCTGTTCGTGGATAAATAGCGTGCGAACAGGCAAGAGCAAAAACCACGATAAGGTCATTTTGTAAGCAAAAGATCAAAGAGATATAAACTACAAAATGGCGATAGATATCTTAAGAATCAGTATTTAACGTCTCAAAAAGATGAATATCAGAGTGGGTAGAGAACGGGTGGGCAAAAAGGTCTTTCGCGCGGCAACTGATAGCAGTATCTGCAGAAGTGGCAAATATGTAAAATACATCGAAAAGAGCGTCCATTTCATGATCTCTTTTGGGCGACAAATACCAGATCAAAAAGCAAGCCCGAAAATATAGTGATCTACTCAAACCACTAAAATTTCAAATGTCGAGTTTGATTATTGCTGCAATCAAAAAGGGGCGATAGCATAGTTGGCTTTAAAATGAGTCACACCGTGACAGTGCATCACAAGCTTTGCGAGCGCGCTCGCAAGCTAATGGATAAAGGCGATGAGATCATCTTTGTCAAATGGACGAAATGCCCGCACATAGGTATAAAATTACACTAAATTTGAAAACAGAAAAGGTGCGTTGGCTGGATTTTCTAACATATCTTGCTAGACTTGATGTCAGTGGCTACAATCTCGCGTAAACGAAGCAAATGATCTTAGCGGAGATACGTTTGAAATAAGCGTCGAAATAGCAGAAAACATCGATACAGACGAGATCAAAGAAGATCAAAGATAGATATAAGATTATTGATTTTGTTTCGCAAAGCGATCCATATCATAATTAGGAGAGAAAAATGGTTCAAGATATAGACGATATTTTTACAAGAGATAAACCGCGGCGTTGCCGAGATGATCGATGCTGAGAGAGTTGGTGGTTAAAGATTATTATGAGGTGAAAGAGTCCTACGTAAAGCAGGCTTTGATCCAACAGCTCAGACCTTCACCTAGGGTCACACAGATCGTTTTAAACAAGATGGCTTTGCTTCAAAAACATGGCGCGATCGTGCAGTTTTGATGGGTGATTTTACCGCTCAAATAGGCGATCCAACAGGCAAGTCAGCCACTAGAAAAAGCTAGATCAAGAGACCGTTTTTAAAAATGCTAAAAACTTCACGAAAGAGCAAGTTTTACAAATTACAGATCCTACGGTGATGTTTAACTCAAAATGGTCAAAATGAGCTTGGCGCTGCTGGCATAATTGAGCTAACTAGCACATTTCAGTAGCTAGGATGCTAGAGCGTGATGACTTTGAAAAGAGGATAAAAGCGGGCAATCCTATATCCAATCTCTGAGTTTATGTATCCCACTTCTTCAAGGATATGATAGCGTTGCTGTGAAGTGCGACATCGAGATGGGCGGCACAGATCAGAAGAATTAACCTTCTAATGGGCAGAACCTTTGCACGAACATATAATATCGGCAAAAGAGCAAGCTGTCATCATGAGTGCCACTTCTTGGGGAGAAGCGATGGCGTAAATAAGATGAGCAAAGAGCCTTGGCAACTACATCGGCGTTACTGAAAATGCAAATGATATGTTTGCAAAAACGCTTAGCATAAGTGACGAGCTTATGTGGCGCTGGTACGAGCTACTAAGCACAAAAACACTAGCGAGATAGAAGAGGCTGATGAATGACGTAAATGAGTGGCAAATATCATCCAGGCGAAGAAGATCTTGCTTATGAGATAACAGCGAGTATCACGGCGAGGAGGCTGCTAAGGCTGCTATGGCTGAATTTAACAGCGTTCACTCTCAAAATCAGCTCCCAACAGATATGAAAGAATTTAGCTTAAAAGCGCCGATTTGGATAGTAGAGGCCTTATCTCAGTGTGGGCTAAGTGAGTCAAACTCTCAAGCAAGGCGAGATATAAAAAGCAAAATGCAGTTAGCGTCAATCAAGATTAGCGATGAGCAGTTAAAATTAAGGAGCAGGCGAGTATATCTTGCAGGTTAGTAGCGTAAGATTGCCGAAGATAAAGGTTGAATAAATGGAGTTAAAGCCGTTAAAAATAGGTAAATACGAAATAAAATACCCGATATTTCAAGGCGGTATGGGGCTTGGCATCAGCTGGGACAAACTAGCTGGCAATGTGAGCTTAGAAGGCGGTCTTGGCATAATTAGCTCAGTTGGCACAGGCTACTATGAAAACCGCAAATTATAGATAAAGAGCTAAAGTGCAAAGCCTTTTTGGAAGCGAAAATTCTACTCCACAAGAGGCCTTCGAGCAGTCATAGAAAATGCACGTAGGTATGGCGACTTGCCACTGGCGTAAATATAATGTATGCTGCAAACGACTACGCAAAGAGGTGGTTAAAGATGCTTGCGAAGGCTGGTATAAATATCATAGTATCTGGTGCAGGGTCTGCCTACAGATTACCTGGATTACACAAGATTACTCAAGAGATAGCACTTGTGCCGATCGTCTCAAGCGCAAAAGCACTAAAAAGACTCATCTGTAAGCGTTGGCTTCAAAGATATGAGCGCTTGCCAGATGCTGTCGTGCCATGAAGGACCGCTAAGTGGCGGACATCAGGGCTTTACCACGAGCGGTGCCTTGATCCTGAGTTTTCGCTGTTTAACCTCATCCACAAGTAAAGCCGAGATCAAAGTGGGGCGACTTCCCTCTCATCGCAGCTGGTGGGATTTGGGATAAAAAAACGACATCGAAAGGCGATATCGCTAGGGCGCAGACGGCGTTCAGATGGGCGCTTCATCGGCACTCACGAGTGCGACGCAGATATCGGCTTTAAAGAGGTCTTGCTAGCGGCTGAAGAGAAAAGACATCGAGCTATCAAAGAGCCCAGTTGGCTACCCAGCTCGCGGGATAAGAACACATTGATCGATTGGTCGATAAAAGAATGGGTCCAAAGATCCGGTGCATAAGCAACTGCGTGAGCCCCCTTGCCAAAAGGGCAAAAAGGCAAAAGCAGGTTGGGTGATTGCATCGCGGATGAGGCTATTTGACGCATATAGCGGCAAAAAAGAGAGCGGCTATTTTTCCACGAGGAGCTAACGGCTACAAACTAAAAGAGCTAATAAGCGTAAAGAGCTAATGCATAAGCTGGTACATGAGTGAGATGAAACGGGCTTTTAATATCTCTTTTTCTAGCATTTAGTTTTTCTTTTGCGGCGACAAGATCGGAGGTTTTATGCAGGTGATAGAAAGGTACATGGCTCTAAATCGAAGCGCTAAGATCAAAGCTTCACAATGATATAAAAATATCTACGTTGATGCGATCATTAAAAACGAGCAAAAAAACACAAAAAGCAGGCACTCACTAGGCTAATAACAAGCTCAAGGCGCTTAGGCTGACTCAAAGCGCATATAAGAGACCTAAATGCGATAAACGGCGTAAAAAGGTGCCAGCGCGCCAGCGGTTTCGCCAGCTTTAACGCTACTAAAGTGCCCTAAAAGGTAAATGACACCTTGGTGCTTGAAAATTTAACACAAAAGCTAGATACCGCAAAGGCTAAAAGACATCGTTTGCCAAACAGCAAAACGCCTACAAAACATATCATGGACATCGATGGCAGGCTAAATGGCAACCCACTAACTTATAAAAATTTCATCTCAGACTACATCCACATCTCAGTACGACAAAAACACACGTCAGGATCATCTTTTCTGACAAGGTGCAAAAAGACGATAAAAGCAAATGCGACTGGGGATTTGCTAATAATCAGCGCTCAAAATTTCATCTCAAATGAAAACGTAAGAGCACCGCTCATAAGCAAAAATAAAAATGAAAAGCCAGCACATAGCGCAGTAGAGGCCATTAAAGTCTGAGCCAGCACAGAGTGAGCCAGTAGAAGAGCCTTTGCCTCCAGTTGCTGCGGAGTGAATCTCACGCAACAAAACGATCGTCATCGATCCGGGGCATGGCGGCACAGACCCGGCGCAGTAAAGATGGCGGTTTAAAAAGACAGCCGTTTTAGGTGTAGCCAAAAAGCTTGGCGAGATACTAAAATCTCGTGGCTACAAGGTCTATTTCACCAGATCAACTGACGTTTTTATAAATTTAAGATCAAGAACAAATTTGCAAACGACAAGATGGCTAGACCTCTTTGTCTCTATCCACGCAAACGCCGCTCCAAACGCTGCTAAAGCAAAAGAGCATGCACGGCATCGAGACATTTTTCTTATCGCCTGCAAAGGAGCGAGCGCAGTAAAAACGCAGCCGCGCTCGAAAACTAAATCAGACATCGAAGAGATGAAGCTACTTTTTCGCAGCAAACGTTTCTAAACGTGCTAAACCGCGAGAAGATCATCGCCTCAAACAAAGCTTGGTATCGACATCCAAAAAGTACAGCAAGTGCTAGAAAGGTCTATGCAGCCAGCGACGGCAGCGTGCGAGAGCGCCATTTTGGGTGCTCGTGGGCGCTCTTATGCCAGCGGTTCTTGTCGAGATCGGCTGCATCACGCATCAGTCGAGGGCGAAAAACTCTTTGACGAGGCCTATCAAAAAGCCCTTGCAAACGGCATCGCAAACGGCATAGATGGATATTTCGCAAAAATAGATGAAAAATGCAAATTAGGCTTTAAAGGGACAAATTCCATTTAACGAAGAGTTTGGCGATATCTACTTTAACACCGACAAAACCACTGGCGAGCGAATTGTCTTTGCGAGGCGCACTTGATGAGTGGCAGAGCAAAGATAGCTTCATAGTCGCTGAGACTGGCTTTGGCGCTGGGCTAAATTCTTCACACTTTGTCAAAGAAGGTCAAAAATAGCTCAAAAACTTCACTTCGTTAGCATCGAAAAAGCCCTATTAAAAAGAAGATCTTTTAAGATTTGCGAGAAAAATTTAGGCATTTTTAAAGCTATGCTAAAAAGCTAGTTTCGCTCTATCCGCCGCTAATCTCAGGCATACACCGCATTAATTTCGCCCAAATATCACCCTTGATCTTTGCTACGGTGAGGCAGATCAAATTTTGCCTGAGCTTGATTTTAGTGCTGATATCTGGTTTTTAGACGGCTTTGCCCCAAGTAAAAATGGCTCGATCTGGAGCGAGAGGTCTTTAAAAGAGATCGCAAGGCTAAAGCAGGGTTGGCTACCATGGTTAGAACCTACTCGTGTGCAAAAATGGTAAAAGATGGGCTAAAATGCTGGCTTTTTACTGAGCCTAAAAGGGCTACGCTAGAAAAACATAGATGAGTAGCGCCGTGCTAGAGAAAAAGGATGAAAATTGAAAGGACGCTTGGTTTGCGAGGTGTGAGCCAGTCGCCAGCGTAAAAGGCAAAACAGCGCTCGTTATAGGAGCAGGTGTGGCTGGACTTGCCACCGCTGGAGAGTTAGCTAAAAATGGCTTTAAAGTGGTGATCGCTGAGGCAAAGAGTGAGGTCGCGACAAATGGCTCAGGTAATCACTGCGGCGCCTTGATGCCACTAGTTACGAAGCACCGGGGGTAGATGGGCCGCATGCACATAAATGCGTTTTTGCAAGCAGTGAGATTTTACAAAACCGATTGCCAAAAAGTCTCATCAAATTGATGGCTGCATCGACTATGCGTTTTGATGATGAGCTGGTCAAGCGATACGCATCGTGGCGGGATCAAAGCGCGGAGGATGTTTTCGGTGATGAGAGTTTAAAAGCCATATCACGGGATATTTATAAAAGAGGCGGCATACGCTGAGACCAAAAAAAGGTATGAAATTTCTATCAAGTAACTTTGAAAATTTTTATTTAACCATGAGTACGAGAGCAGGACGCACCTGCAAAAATGGCAAGATAAGTGTTCGATTAAAAAATAGCTTGGAGGCTGATATCTTAGTCTTTTTGCACGAGGTAGCAAAAAGTAGTGAGATGTTAAAGACTATGACATGCAAATAAGCAGCGTCAGAGGTCAAGTCACGCACCTAAAACCAGTGCTAAAAATGAGCTGCCACTAAGCGCAAAAGGCTCACATCTGCCCCTGCCGTAAAAGGGGTGCAAGTTATCGGCGCAACCTACGCTAGAAATAGGGGTACGACATGCCAAAAAGATGAGGATAATGCTAAAAGTTGAAAAAGCGACGTGAGCGAGGTTTTTGACACCAAAAAGCCACCATCATCGGCTCACGTGTGGGATATAGAAGTTACAGCGGAGATAGATTTCCGATAATCGGCGCCTTACACGATGAGGAGTTTTACAAAGCAAAACTACAAAGGGCTATTTTGGAGTCAAAAATAAAGATAATAACCCAAAAAGCAAGCTACGAAAAATGTCTTTGTAAAATTTCGCTCATGGCTCACGTGGCCTTGGTACGGCGATACTTGGAGCAAATTGATAATGGATCTTGTGCTTGCTCGCCCACTTTGCATAGAAAGATCGCTATTTTTGAGCTTCATCCTGCTAGATTTTTGATAAGAAAAGCTAAAAAGGACTAAAATAGTCAAATTCCTTAACATATGTTAAGAACTGTTATCAAAACTTGCATTATAATCCTTCGCAAAAAGGATACGACTTGAGCAAAATTATAATCTTGACAAAGACACAAAGATAGTTGAAAAGCGTCGTTAGCAAAAGGCTCTTTCAAAACAAAAAAACGCAAGCATCGATATATACGCATTTGACGAGGGCGAGGAGCTTGATCACGAGATGCTTTTTATAGATAGCCTTGCCTTTCGTCACTGACGGCGAAGCACAGCTTGAGTATGGCGAAAAGCAGATGAAGCTTGGGACGCGATGAGGCCTGCCTTATCGAGGCAAAAAGCACGGGAAAGCTCAAATTTACAGAAAACAAAATATTTACTAATAGATTTTAAGGAGAATGTTATGATAGATCATTTAGACAAAGCGAGTGTCTTTTAGCCTCGCAGATGCCGTTAGCTACGAGGTGGCAAGATAGTTAGCAAGACGCTTGTCAAAAAACGAAAAATGGCTCGATGTCGCTGCTTAGTTTTGACAAAGACCAAGAGCTCTCAACCCACGCTGCCCCTGGCGATGCGCTACTTATCGCGCTTGATGGCGAGCTTGATTTAAAGATAGCTGATGAGAGCTTTCATCTAGTAAAGGGCGATAGTATCGTGCTTCAGGTAAGATCCCACACGGCCTAAAAGTGAAAGACAAATTCAAAATGCTTCTAATCGTCACAAAAAGACAAAATGTAAAATAAGCCCTATTTTAGGGGCTTTTCTCTTTATAAATCATTCAAATTACCCTTAATAACCCAAAAAGCAAAGTCATAATATAATCGCTTTTTAAATTAAAGAAGAGCTGATGAAAAAGAAAATTCCAAACTATTTTTACTACTATTTTTGGGTGCGCTTTCAGCTTTTGGACCCATTTGTCACAGACCTTTATCTGCCAGCACTTCCAGCCATAACTGAGTGGTTTGGCACAAGCGTTTCAGCAACCCAGCTAACGCTAACAACCTCGATGGCAGGCCTTGCGATCGGTCAGCTAATAGTTGGCCCAATCAGCGATACATTGGGCGAAAAACGCCACTTACCATCTCGCTCATCGTCTATACGATTAGCACGATTTTTATATTTTTGCGCAAAATATCCAGTTTTTTTATCTTTATGCGCATCATCCAAGGGCTTGCAAGTGCGGGCAGTCTGGTTATCTCAAGAGCCGTTGTGAGCGACCTTTATAAGGGTCACGAGATGACCAATTCTTTTAGTCTTATGATGGTTGTAAATGGTCTTGCTCGATATTTTTCGCCCATAGGCGGCAGCTTGCTACTCGATTACCGACTGGCGCGGCATCTTTATGGCGCTAACGATCATTGGTATTTTTGCTATTTATCGCAAATTTTACTTCAAAGAGCCTAAAGCCCTGCTAGACCGCCTAAAAGTGCCTTTGCTTCAGACCTACAGCGTCTTTGGTAAAATTTTACAGAAAAAGAAATTTATGCTCTTTATTGCGATCCAGACATTTACGATGGCTGCGATGTTTGCCTATATCGCGGCATCTTCTTTTATATCTTACAGAGTTTTTACCTGCTAAGTCCCAGTAAGTTACAGCTTTTTGCTTTTGCGGCAAATGGTCTAGCCATCGTCATAGGTGCTAGGCTTGCAAGCTTGCTAAATGAACGCAAAAGCGCTAAAAAAACTGGGCTTTTGGCACCTTGTTTGCTAGCATTTTTATAGCGTTTATGCTTTGCTTTAAATTTGAAGTGATCGGCGTTATCATCGCATTTTTTTTGCTTTTGCTCTTTACTGGCTTTATCTTACCAACAGCCTCATCACTTGCGATGAATGAGGGCAGAGAGTACGCGGGCTCAGCCTCAGCGGTGCTTGGTTTTTGCCCATTTTTCTTAGGCGGCATCATCTCGCCACTGGTTGGTCTTGGTGACATTTTTACTCGACGTCAATAGCTATTTTTAGCTTGCAGCGTGCTTGCCTTTTATCTCATTTTTAGGGGCTAAAAAGAGTTGCGTAAATTTATCTTGTCTCAAACACAAAAGACGGCTGATGAGAGCGTTGTAAATTTAAGCGTTAGCAAGATAGAGTTTTTGAGATGAGATAAATTAATGAATTTGACGCGCTTGTGGCAACCTCAAAAATGCCTTTAAGGCTTTAAAATTTAATGGCATTTTGCCTATCAAATTTAGCCAGTTTTTGCTATCGCAAATAGTTGCGCAGCGGCTGCAAAGAGGTTTGGTTTTAGTGAAATTTACACTGGGCAAAATGCTCATGGAGATGACTTTGCAAGAGAGATTTTGCCACTTTTTAAAAGGGTAAAAAGGTTCTTTATCTAAAAGGCAAAGATAGCGCTTCAAATTTCTTAGAAATTTATACAAAAGGGTGGCGTAAATATAAAGGCGATCGTTGCTTATGAAAAATGTCTTAAATCCTTGCAAAATGGAGCTAAAACCACCAAAAAATAGCATTTTGATCTTCGCATCTCCGATAAATGTGAGAAATTTTCTTACTAATTTTGGCTGGGACGAGAGCTATCAGACGATAAGCATCGGAAAGGTCACTGCAAAAGAGCTAAATTTTACAAAGCCACTTGTTAGTCAAAAGTCAAGATATAAACGCTTGTATCGCACTTGCCAAAAACGTTACTTTAAGCAAAGAATTTATATAATTTTATTGCCTGAGTGAAGCGAGTCAGCATTTTACAGGGTCCAACACTTTTTTGTTAGCGAAAAGGTATGGGTGCCTTGCGATGTGGCTTCGTTTGAGCCTTAAACAGCGAGAAGTTGCAACCTTTTGGTATCCATCTATTTGCAAGATTGGCTTTGTTTATGGGCCACTCTTCATGCGACGCCCACTTGGGTTTTTAAAGTTTACGGAGATAATATGAACATTCTCATAATAGGAAGTGGCGGCCGCGAATACGCCATTGCTCTAAAACTAAAAAGCGAAAAATATAAATTTATACTTTGCACCGGAAATGGTGCGACCTCACGCCTATGGTGAGATTTAAACATAAAAGACTTTCATGAGCTATGCAAAGTACACTTAAAAATAGTATCGAGCTAACTATCGTGGGACCTGAAGCACCTCTTAGCGAAGGCGTAGTGGATATCTTTAAAAAGAGGGTTTGCTCATCTTTGGACCAAGCAAAGCAGCTGCTAGACTTGAAGCTAGCAAAGCCTATATGAAGGACTTTTGGCTAGAAATAACATAAAAACCGCAAGATATTTAAATACAGACGACAAAGAAAAAGCATTTAAATTTATTGATACCCCTAAGCGCGCCGATGGTCGTAAGGCTAGATGGTCTTTGCGCTGGAAAAGGCGTGATCATCGCAAATTCAAAGGAGAAGCCAAAGAGGCAGTTAGCGATATGCTAAGTGGAGCTAACTTTGGTGATGCTGGTAAATGTGTGGTGGTTGAAGAGTTTTTAGACGGCTTTTGAGCTTAGCTTTTTGCCATTTGTGACGGCGAAAATTTTCGTAAGCTTTGCCAGTGGCGCAAGACCACAAACGCCTGCTTGATAACGACGAGGGTCCAAATACTGGCGGCATGGGCGCTTACGCTCCAAGTCCGCTTGCTTCAAAAGAGCTTATAAAAAGGGTCGAAGAAGAGGTTGTAAAAGCCAACTTTAAAAGGGATGAAAAACGAGGGCAGTCCGTTTTGTGGAGTGCTTTTTGTGGGGCTGATGATCGTGAAAAATGAGCCTTATGTGCTTGAGTTTAACGTGAGATTTGGCGATCCTGAGTGCGAGGTCTTGATGCCATTAATAGACGGAAATTTGAGTGAAATTTTACTAAATGCTGCAAAAGGCGAGCTAAAGCCTATCAGTTTAAAAGATGAATTTGCTGTTGGTGTCGTGATGTCTAGCAAAAATTATCCTTATAAAAGCAGCCCAAAGGCTAAAATTTCAGTTTTAAATGATGTAAAAGATGCCCATATAGCTTACGCAGGCGTGAGCAAAGAGGGTGATGAAATTTACGCAGATGGGGGCAGAGTGCTAGTCTGCGTGGCGACTGCAAAGAGCATAAAAGAGGCACGTGATAAGGCCTATGAGCTTTGCGAAAATGTCAAATTTGACGGAGCACACTTTAGAAAAGATATCGCGTGGCAGGCTCTAAAATGAGTATGCAGATAGAAGAGAAGCTTCAAAACGAAGAAAATTTCACTTTGCTCCTTTTGCTAAGAGGATCATGGCGTTTTCTATCGATGAGATCATAGTTTCGTTTCTTTTTTTATGATCATCTATTGGGGAGCCTCTTTCACTAGCACTAACTATGATGATGCTAGAAATTTGAGTATTAAATTTATTTTGGCAAGTGGTCGCTTTAAAAGTCATCTATCACACATTTTTTGTTTGGTATTATGGCGCAAGCCTCGGGCAGATGATAACAAAGACGATGTGTATAAATGTAGAAATTTTAGATAAGCCAAATTAACTCAAAGTCTTGTTAGGGCGATATTTAGGATAGTTAGTGAAGCTTGTTTTTATCTTGGCTTTTGCTTGGGCACTTTCAAACCCTGCAAGGCAGACGTGGCAAGACAAAATAGCAAAAACAGTGGTGATAAATGCGTAGAATTTTATTTTTAATTCCGGTTTGTGCTTTTTAGTTTAAAGTGCAGCAGTGCAAGATGTGCAGCTATTAGCTGATGATGTGAAGCAAGATAAAGGGCATCGTAACGGCAAACAAAAACGTCGTTGTATATTCGCAAGAGTATCTTGTGACGGCTGATTGTGCTGTTTATGATCAAAAATAACTCTGTCATTGAGCTCTTTGGCAATGTCAATATGATGAAGGGCAAAGATGAGGTCTCTCGCTCAAACTACGCTAAGCTAAATTTTAAAAAAACAACAACGCTGCTTTGAGTCGCTCTTTATGATGAATAAAGACATGGAAGTGTGGATGAGAAGCGATGAGAGCAGCTCTGATAGTGAGTACTACAGAGTAAGAAAGGCGATGGTTTCAAGCTGCAACGTCCAAGATCCTGACTGGAGCATCACCTCAAGCTCAGCCATGCTAAACAAACAGAGCAAATTTCTGCATCTTTTTAACCCAGTCTTTCGCATAGCAAACGTGCCGATCTTTTTACCCTGCCATACTTTGGCTTCTCAACTGATACTACAAGAAGGACAGACTTTTACCACCAGAGCTAGGATATAGCAAAGTCAGAGGGCTTTTACTACAAACAACCAGTCTATTTTGCACCTTATAATGAGTGGGATCTGGAATTTGATCCGCAGATAAGGACAAACAGGGGCGCTGGAATTTACGGTGCTTTTAGATTTACTGATTCGCCTGATTCAAGGGGTGAGATCAGCTTTTGGTTCATTTACTGATAAAAACAGCTACCGAGCCAAGCAAAAAGCGAGACTTCAAACAGAGCTGAGCTAAAAAACAAAACTCACAAAGGTGTCGGGCTAAAATATGAAAGAGATAAGCTTATAAAATACCTTAGCGAGGCCGATCTGCAAGAGGGTATGTGGATAGATGCAACCAAGCTAAATGACATAGACTATCTAAATTTAAAAGGCAGAGATGATGACTACGACTCGCTTGTCACCCTCGGGTAACTACTTTCATAGCAAAATGACGATCACTACTTTGGTGCCTATGCGAAAATACTACATAGATACCGAGAAAGATCGGCTCAAAAAAACGAAAACAAAGATACGCTTCAAGAGCTTCCATCGCTTCAGTATCATAAATTTACAGACGATATAGTCTTTGCCAAACATCTTATATTCAATCGATCTTCAATCGCATAGATATGATAGAAAGATAGGCGTTAGAGCAACTCAGTATGAATTTACGCTGCCAGCTTCAGTGCATGTGCCACTATTTGATGATAGCTTAACGTTTTCATTTTACGAGTACCTTTACGCTTCAAGGATAAACTACGAAAACAAGATAAATTCATTTGATGACAAAAGAGAAGATAAACACACACATTCTATAAATAACTACCATAAATTTGCTCTTCACACAGACCTTGCAAAGGCGTATGAGAGCTTTTATCACACTTTAAATTTTGGTGCTGAGTATTTGCTACCAGGCTACAGAAAAGGAAATTTAGACGACGAGTTTATCTATGACAAAGATCTAAATGAGTATGAAATTTCTTCAGCTCAAGATCAGAGCAAAGAGGTTTCCTGGCTATTTGACGCAGTATTTCTTTAACGGCAGTGGCAGAAAGGTTGTCAAACATAGCATCTCACAAGGTTACTACACAAAAAGATGATGAGTATTCGATTTAAAAATGCCATCTATCTATATCCGTTTGAGAATTTTAGCGTTTATAACAAGCTTGAATACTCACACAAAGATAGAGAGCTTAAAAAGGTTCAAAACGGACTTTTACTATACGCACTGATCTATTTTGGATCAAATATGCTCCATACGATGAAAAAGAGCGACAGCAAGGCTAAAAATAGTGCAACAAAAGATAGCTACTTTTACAAGTAGCGCTGGCGTGAAGCTCCCCTCATCAATATAGCTTAATCGGCGGCTGGCACATGACCTTGAGAGAAGCTACACAAAGAGGCTGGAGTTGGCGTGCTTCATCAAAGAAAGCTGGAACTACGGGCTAATTTATCAACACGATGTCTGAGCCGACAACAACGACAAATGGCTCAGCCTCAACTAAGAAAAAGCGGCATCTACTTTACTATACTCTATCCGATGGGCGGCTTGCATTATGACTTTTCACAAAGCAGCACCACTTCATCAAGTAGCAAATAAGATGGCTAGATAAATGGCAAGCGTTAAACTGAAAAGATCAACTAGATGCAGCTAACAAGCTCATCGAGATCTTGCCAAAAAGAGCTAAATGATGCTAAGACGATAGTTCTTTGCATGTCGCTTGAGTCAGTTATCCTGACTGATGTGGTTTGCAGGGGATTACCGAGTTACGAGATGCTCTTTAGCAGAGCCAATCCCCTGCGCCAAACAACAGCGAATGCGACGTAGGATAGTTAGCGAAACTGAGGATATCGTGCTAAACGATCCTCTCATAAAAGCTTTTAACATAAGCTATGACTACATCTACGGCGAGGCGCATAGAAAATATGAAGAGAAGATTTTAAAAATGTCTATAAATATAGAAAAGGAAAATTTGATAGAGAGCTAAAGGGCAAGAATATTTTACTGATCGATGAGGGTGTGAGACTGGCATGACGGCACTTATCTGCATAAAGACGCTGCTTGATGTGAAGGTAAAATCCATCTCATACGCAACGCCGATGATAGCCACTGATGTCTTTGCACGATTTAAAATGATATGGTCGATGAAAATTTTACACGATAAACAAGATCGTTGATTTTATCGATGTGGATTCGTATTACGAGAAAAAGATCGAGGCTACGAGCGAGGCGCATCATGTCGATATTAGAAGAGAGCCTCACTATTTACCGTTACAAAAACAACAAGGAGATAAAAATAATGCAATATAGTATAGAAGTCAATAATCAGGTCGAAAGTTTCTGACCTTAATAAAAGTAGCTAAACAAGCTAGTGGGGCAGTGCTTTTAAAGGGTGAAAAACACCGTAGTTTTAGCAACTGTGGCAAGAGAAGATGTGCAAGTTGAAGAGGACTTTTTGCCTCTAACAGTGCAATACATCGAAAAAGCTTACGCTGCTGGTAAAATCCCCTGTGCGGCTACGTCAAGCGCGAGACCAAGCCGAGCGACTTTGAGACGCCAACAGCTCGCATCATAGATAGATCGCTTCGCCCACTTTTTCCAAAAAGGCTACGCACATCCCAACACAGATCGTTGTCATGGTACTTTCAGCTGATCCTGAGGTTGATCTGCAAGTTGTGAGCCTAAATGCGGCTTCAGTTGCACTTTACCTTAGCGACATCCTGTAAATCGCCCAGTTTGTGGTGTAAGAGTTGGCTATATAGATGATCAAATTTGTTATCAATCCAAGCAACTCTGAGCTAAAACAAAGCGCGATCGATCTTTACGTTGCTGGCACAAAAGATGAGCTTTTGATGATCGAGATGAGAAGCTTGCCTCAGCAAACTACGCAGCTCATACCGATGGTAGCGATCGAGCCGATGATAGATCCAAGCCTAAGCGATAGCATGGCGCAAAAGCAAGTGATGAATGAATTTAGTGAAGATAAGATGGTTGAGGCGATCGACTTTGCTGGCAAAGCGATACTAAGAGCTAGCAGCGCTTATGAAGAGGCGTTTAAAGAGCACTAAAAAGAGGATGCCGCACTTGAGCTAAAACCAGAGATAGAAAACGAAAATATCGCTATTTACATCGATAAATTTTATAAAGCAGAGGTTAAAAATGCGATCAATCAAATGGCAAAGAGCGAGCGTGCAAGCGAGCTTGGCAAGATCGCTAAACAAATTTCAAGCGATGAGGTAGCTCAAAAGAGGGCTGGGACGAGGCTGTCATCTCAAATGTCCTTGGTAAATATAAAAAGAAAATAGTAAGAGAGCAGATCATAATCGAGGGCGTTAGAGCCGATGGACGCGGGACTTGAAGAGGTTAGACCTATTAGCATCGAGACAAATGTCCTTCCAAATGCTCACGGCTCATGCCTCTTCACAAGAGGTCAAACTCAGGCGCTAGTCGTCGCCACTCTTGGCACAGATAGCGATGCTCAGATGTATGACATCCTAACTGAAAAAGCTCCTTTGGTTGAGAAATTTATGTTTAACTACAACTTCCCGAGGCTTTAGCGTCGGGCGAAGCAAGCCCACTTAAAGCTCCAGGCAGACGTGAGCTTGGACATGGCAATTTAGCCAAACGTGCCCTTGCACCAAGCATCGATCTAGCTTCTCCATATACTATAAGGGTCGTTTCAGAAATTTTAGAGAGTAACGGCTCAAGCTCGATGGCTAGCGTTTGCGGTGGTTCGCTCGCACTTAGAGCTGCTGGGGTCAATACCAAAAAACTTGTCGCTGGTGTTGCGATGGGTCTTATATTTTGAAGGCGATAAACACGCTGTTTTAACTGACATCATGGGTCTTGAAGACCACGACGGCGATATGGACTTTAAAGTTGCTGGCACAAGTGATGGCATCACAGCGCTTCAGATGGACATCAAGCTTGGAGGCATCAGCCTAGAGGTGCTAAAAGAGGCGCTTTATCAAGCAAAACGCGGCAGAGAGCACATCCTTGCCCTAATGACACAGGCTGATAAAAATATAGAGATAAACGAAGACGTGCTTCCAAAACTTGAGCTATTTAACGTTGATCCAAGCAAGATCGTAGATATCATCGGTCAAGCTGGCAAGACTATAAAAGAGATCATCGAGAAATTTGAAGTTTCGATCGACCTTGATAGAGAAAAAGGCGAGGTTAAAATCGCAGGCGGCGCTAAGAAAAACGTCGATGCAGCAAAAGACTACATCATCTCTATCACTTCAAAAGAGAACTCTCGCTCGTTTGGCAAAAAGCCGTTTAAACACGACAAAGAGCGTGTAAAACCGACATTTAATATCGGAGATGAGTTTGTTGGAAGCGTAAAAAGCGTGGTTGATTTTGGAGTATTTATCGAGCTAAAAGACGGTGTTGATGGTCTGCTTCACATCTCAAAGATAAAGAGCCCATTAAACGTAGGCGATCAGGTAAAAGTGTGTGAGCGAGCAAAAAGGAAACAAAATTTCGCTCTCTTTGGTTGAATAAATTTTTAAAGGATAGATGATGAAATACAAAAAGTTGCTTTTTCCCAATAGGAGCAGGGGACGAGTATCGAGCCAAGAGATTTACGGTGCTTTAAAGGTTGCACACATGGTTTAAAAGCTCACATGGAGATCCTCACTTGCCAACTAGATCCAAGCGTGGTTTATAATATGAAAATGACGCTTCGTGGTGGAGTGCTTTTTGAGGATTTTAAAATCAGCCAAGTCTAGAGCTTGCGGTTGAGCACGAAGAGAACGAAAAGCTTTTTAATAGACTTTGCGCGAGCTAGGCATAAAGGTGAGCGATGAGATCATCGAAGATGTCTGCACTACCATCTCACGATCCATAATGGAAAAAGAAGCGCCATAGTCGAGCAAGAGAGTAAATTTTGCGATCTAGTCGTAGCTGCAGTGCCACTTGATGGCAAGATCACTGGGTACATTTGAGTCAGCTGTTTTTAAAAGTGGCAAAAATGCGATCGTTATCCCTAGAAAGATGCGTGAATTTAGGCTGATAACATCCTTGTAAGCTGGACAGGAACGACTCAAAGCTCAAGAGCCCTAACTGGAGCGATCGATCTTTTAAAGAGCGCTAAAAGGTTCAGTGCATCACTTCAAAAGCAAGCCTTGGCGATAACGCCGAGCTAAATCTTAAAAGCTTGAAGAGTATTTTAAGGTTCATAATATCAGTGCTAGTTTTGAAGTTATAGCAACTACAACGATACCCCGGCGAGGCACTTTTTAAAAGCTGCAAATGATAGAAATGCGATCTCATCGTAGCCAGCAGATACGGCGAAAACGGACTAATGGAGATGGTCCTTGCGGAACATCAAGATTTTTCTTAGAACATACAAATATCCCAGTTTATCTATAATGGATTGCGGCTGGTCCGCGATCTAATTTTACAGTCATATTTTCGTTTTACCGATTACCCCAAAATAAAATTGACTACTAAATTGACTTTGCTTACCACTTAGCTCCATTTTCAGGCCAGTACTCGCTCATGAGTCGAAAATTGCTGGGATTTCAATAAAAATGTATGCATCGCCAGACAAATTTTAAAACTTTACTCACTCGCCTTAGCAACTTACTACGGTGGTCTCGTAAAACTCGCCCACTAGGAGAAGGTGATATGCTCGTTCATGAAAGTTTTACTACTTGCCCAATGACACGCAGTGCGAAAGCACTAAACATGCCTTGAACGTGCGAGGGGTTTGGAGATTTAAAAAAGGGATAAAGGGACGGCTTTCGCAATTCAAAGGTCGCCATATGTCTCCACTGAATAAAAAGAAAAATTTACCGATAAAACTATGTGTGCAAATTTTAAACTATTCACTCCCAAAAATTGACTACTAAAATTTGGCTTCCTTCAACAGCTTAGCTCAAATTAGAGCCGAGTACTCGTTCATGAAATTTTAAAATTTGCTGAGGACCCGTCTATAAAATGCATGCATTACAAAACGCCAGAATTACCCTTAAAATATTGCTCACTGACGCCTTAGATAGATTACTAGATGGCCGTGATTTGCCAGCTCTAATTTTAAAATTATCAAACGCTAAATAGCGCAGCGTGACAGCAACAAGCGCTTCGCTCTTGCCACAGACTGAAAAATTCTGTAAATTAAAGCTATATTAAGCTTTCATCAAGCGCCTTATTAGCCAAGTGCATGCAAAATCCGCTCATTAAAAAGGATAAAATGAGTGAAAATGCGGCTTTACACACCTACATTTACACACCGAATACTCTACTAGACGGCGCAAACAAGATAGAAGAGCTAGTCACATGCTCCATGACAGAGGCGACACAGCAGCAGCGATCACGGATCACGGCAACATGTTTGGCGCGATTGATTTTGCACAAAAGATGAAAAGAATGGATAAAAACCGCTCAATTGGCATCGAGGGCATACGTGCATAACGGTGAGCAGCTTGATGATAAGAGCACCAAAACAGCGCTTTTCAATTCTCATATTAATCGCCAAAAACGAGACTGGCTATAAAAATTTGATGTATCTTTGAGCTCCATGAGCTATATCGAGGGCTTTTACTACTATCCTCGTATCAATATCTTAAAATGACACAGCGAAGGCCTAGTTTGCAGCTCTGCTTGCTTGCAGGGCGAGGTGAGCTCGGCATCTAACTTAAGCGAGCGTAACGTTAAACTCGGTGCTAAAGGCTACGAGCGGGCAAAAGAGGTCGCGCTGGAGTATAAAGATACTCTTGAGATGACTTTTCACCTGAGATCATGCGCCACGGCATCGGCGATCAAAGGCGCATGACGATGACATTTTTGCGTATCGCAAAAGAGACTGGCATCAAGGTCATCGCCACAAACGACACCCACTACACTTTTTAAAGAAAGAGCTGCTGCGCACGAGGTCTTCATGCTGCATCGCGATGAACAAAACCTTAGATGACCCAAACCGCCTTCGACACAGCGTCCACGAGTTTTTGTCAAAAGCAAAGAGCAGATGAATGAGCTATTTTTAGATATCCCTGAAGTGACAGAAAACACCCAAGAGATCGTGGATAAGTGCAACTCGAGACTAGCTTGGCAACCCAACTCCGCCAGATTTTAATCTACTCGAGTGCGCCAAGGAGAAATTTGACCCTCCCAGAGCCAGAAAACAGATATAGCTTCAAAAATGACGCTGTATTTTTCGAGCATGAGTGTAGAAAGGGCTTGAAGAGAGGCTGAAATTTGTCCCTGCACGTACACGAAGAGTATAGAAAGCGCCTCAGAAATAGAGATCGGCATCATCAATAAGATGAATTCTCCCGAGATATGATGATGATCGTTTGGGACTTCATCAACGAAGCCAAGCGCAGAGGCGTGCCAGTTGGCCCGTGACGTGGCTCCGCGGTTGGTAGCTTGGTCGCTTACTCGCCAAAGATCACCGACCTTGATCCCTATCCCATACAACCTACTTTTTGAGAGATTTCTAAACCCGAGACGCGTTAGCGCCAGATATCGACGTGGATTTTTGCCAAAGCAGGCGCGGCGAGATCATTGACGTCACGCAAAAATACGGCAATTTAACGTTGCTGGCGTTATTACATTTGGTAAATTGCTCGCAAAGGGTGTCATCAGAGATGTCGCTAGAGTCTGCGACATGCCTTATGCTGAGGCTGATGCGATGGCAAAGCTTATCCCCGATGAGCTAAATATCACGCTAAAGACGCCTCACGAGAAAGAGCCAAAGATAGCTGAGCTATTAAGTCAAAAATCCAAAGGCGGCTAGTTTTGGAATTTGCCCTGACCTTGAGGGGCTAAAACAGAAACGCCGGCCAGCACGCAGCGGGTGTTGTCATCTCAAACGAAGAGCTTTTGGAACAAAACTCCGCTATTTCGCCAGCCAAACAGCCCAGAAGATCGCTTTGTCACTCAGTATAGCCTCAAATATCTTGAAGACGTTGATTTATATAAATTGACTTTCTTGGACTTAAGACGCTAACGGTTATCGATAACGCGATCAAGCTCGTTAAACAGCGCACTGGCAGGGATATCATCTGGGAGCAGGTCGATAAAAACGACTCTGGCGTTTATAAGATGATACAAAGTGGCTCAAGCTCATCGGCATCTTTCAGATAGAGTGGCGAGGCATGAGAAAGGAACTAGCCTGCGCCCAGACCGCTTTGAGGATATCGTCGCGATGTAGCACTCTACCGCCCGTGACCGATGGAGAGTGGTATGCTTGATGATTTCGTCAAGAGAAAACATGGCGAGGCGGAGATAGCATACGCATTTAAGGAGCTGAACCGATCCCTGCGCCAACATACGGTGTCATCGTTCATCAAGAGCAAGTCATGCAGATCGTGCAAGCTCATAGGCGGTTTTAGCTAGGCGGTGCGGACCTTGTGCGCCGTGCGATGGGTAAAAAGATCAAAGAAGAGATGGATAGGCTAAAGGGCGAGTTTGTAAAAGGTGCTGAGGCAAAAGGCTAAAATGGCCAAAAAGGCGGATGATCTTTTTCGAGCTGATCGTTACACCCGGCAGGATATGGCTTTTTTAAAGTCTCACCCGCAGCCTACGCTTATGTCTACATTTCAGACCGCTTATCTGAAGGCTTACTATCCGGCTGAATTTATGGCGGCACTTCTAACAAGCGAGGAGAGCAACGTCGATAAGATCGTCTCGCTACATCGATGAGATAAAACGCATAAACATCGACTGCTTTGCCACCATCTATCAACAAATCAACCAAAGACTTTAGCGTCGTTAAAAATGAGGGTCACGATGGCATTATATTTGGACTTGGAGCGATTAAAGGCGTTGGCGGAGCGGCAATTGAGAACATCATCGCTGAGCGTGACGCAAAGGGCGAGTTTAAGAGCATGGACGACTTTGTCTCAAGGATCGATCCATTTAAGGTCAATAAAAGGTCTTTGAAAGCCTTATAAAAGCTGGCTGCTTTGATGAGTTTGGCTTTAGCCGCAAGATGCTTTACAAAATGTAGAAAATATCGTAGAAGCTTGCAAAAATGCAGCCCAGATACGTAAAAATGCGGCCGAGAGCCCTTTGGCGAAGATGATAGCATGAATGATGTGAAGATACTCTGTCACTATAGATGATGAATTTGGACATCAAACAGATCTTGAATGTGAGCAAGAGAGCGTTGGCATCTACCTCTCAGGTCACCCGCTTGATGACTATAAGGACGAGATAAATAAGATCAAATACACGTTAAGCTCGGAGTTTGAGACCTTGCCACAAAGTGCTGAAATTTTGGTGGTCGGCAAGATCGAGGACTTTAGCACAAGGATCACAAAAAGCGGCATGGGCACTATAAATGTGCTGGACTTTTCACGGCAACATCGAGATCGCCGTCTTTGAAAGAGAGCTTGGCAACATCGAAGATATCGTAAAAGACGAGGCAAAACGCGATCTGCCTTATGCATTTAGGATAAATATCTCGCGCGACGATCAGTTTGTTAGGACAAATTTAAACGAAGTTTATAGCCTAGAAGATGCGCAAGACTTAGACTTTAAGACAAGAAAAGCTAAAGCAAACTCTACTTAGCAAAACGAAGAGTGAGCGCCCCTCAAAAGGTAAGAGAGTATGCTGAATCTAGAGGTGCTTTTAAGTCTTAGCGAGCTTAGTAGGCAAAAGCTGGAGCAATTTACTCGTTAGTTTTTAGCAAAAATGCTCCAAATAATCAAAAACGGCTAATCTTGAAGATAAAAATGAAACGACAAAGTAAAATTTTTCATCTATAAGACTGAGTTTATCGTAAGCGATGATGGGCGAAGAGATAGAAAAGCTCGCTGCATCAGCGTACATTTAAGGACAAGAAATGTTTGATATTTTTAGAAAAAGAGCCATTTTTAGATGAGCTTGGTATAGATAAAAAGTAACTGGAGCGAGCTTTTAGCGCTTGCCTTGGCAGAGCGATGCTGCTTCAAAAACGGCTTTTAAGCAAGTGGTTGAGGCTAGCAAATGGCAGGCTGACTTTGAAAGCGGCAAAATTTGCTTTGACAATCAGGAGTTTGATATGCAGTTTATCGGCTCTGAGAGCTTTTTCGTCTAACACTTGGCTTTGGGGCTATGAAAATGTAAATGGCTTTTGATGAGCGCTTGCTTGGCCTTGCAAATAGGGCGCGTGAGTTTGGCGAGTACAGGGCTTGAAGTGTTTAGCACGGCGCAGTTTGAGCTAGATGAAGAGATCAATGGTCACACGATTAGCTTGGTTGCTTGCGTGGCGCTTGGCGAGGAGCTGTTACCATAAGATTGATTACGACGGAGGTGCTGCATACGTGGCATTTAGGGCGGAGGCCATCTTTAAAGAGCCAGTTTTAGCAAGCGAAGTAGTAAGCATAGTAAATGAGTGCATAAGCGCCTATGAGCTTGATCAGCAGCTTTTTTGTAAAAGGGCTTTTGCTGGGTTGCGGCATTAAGTGATGAAAAGCCTAACGAGATCGTAGCTAAACTCAAGATGAACTTAGCTTTCAAATTTGATGATCTTAATAGGCTCGTAAATATTTCAGGTGCGATTTAGCAATAATGCAGCTATATTTTTAAGCCTAAATTCATAAAAAGCAGGTTTGAAATTTTATCTGCTGAGTTTAAATTTGAGTCCAAGGTCATTTGTTAGCATTTTTGTAGTAAATTTGAGGATTTGGCTTAGATCTATATGGCAGACTTGAGCTTTTTAGAGCTTTTTGGCTCCGTCCAAAAGTAGCTTGTGGTGGATAATTTAGCATTTAAAAAGCTGTAAATTTAGCCTTTTTGCAAGATATCTTTGAGCTAGCGTGCAAGGCAGCAAGTCCTCGCCTCTAACGACCACCTTACCCCATATCCTCATCGTCTCATGACGCTTGCAAAGTTGTAAGCTGGGGTAAAAATCCTTTTTATAAATGACAAAATCGCCCATCTGCGCTGCCACTCTGCCTGCCAAGCTCGTCGTTTTCATCCACGCTTAGTCTGATAGCGGTTTTGTCTTTTTATACACTTTAGCTTTTTATCTTGCAATTAGTGTAAATGCCGTTTTCATAGGCATCTTTGGTAGCTCTTGTGCACTCACAAATGTACATTCATCTAGCTTTTCAAGTGCGTTTTCATATCTTTTAGCTCTTGTTTTTGAAGCTAGAAATTTTGCTCAAAGTCATCTATACTTTTAGCACCTTTGTCATAGCAAAGCCCTAGAGAAATTCTAAAAACGTCAAAAGATATTTTGAACAAATTGCGCCGGTATCTGCCAAGGTCATAATCATCGATCCTTAAGTGCAAAACACCGCCCAGCGAGCGTGTCAAAAGATAAGTTAAGATGAAGTTGTAGGCGTTGCCAGCGTGTAGATAGCCGCTTGGCGTCGGAGCTATGCGAGAGACTATGCCACCAGATGGTGGCAAATAGTCATAATCCCTTTGGTCTAGCCTCATTTACTCTTAAAGTGCGTCCGCCAAGTTCTTTTTCATTTAGTGCGTCGATCGCCTTTTGGCCCTCGTTCGCGTCGTCCATTTCAACAAAGCCAAAGCCCTTTGAGCGGTCTGTCTCTATCTTTACGATTTTTGCGCGCCTTACTTCACCAAATTGTGCAAAAGCTTCCTTCAACTCTGCCTCTGTCGTTCTATACGACAAATTTCCTACATAAATGTTCACAGGAGTGTTCCTTAAAAAAATTACCGACTTATTCGATTAGAGAAATAATAGCTTATTTCCGTCAAAAAGATGTAAAAACCAAGAAAAATATTACAATTTTTTAAAAATATCCTTAAATGCAACAAATCGCAACAATACGGCATTATAATATCTATCACTAAACAAAAATTTATCCTTAAGTTTAAGTAGAATAATTAAATAAAAATTACAATTTTTTATAAACTATTTATAAAGTAAATCATTTTTTTACTTTAAGATAAGCTTCTTCCTTCCAAGCGAAAATTTTTCACTATAAAAAGTGCAAATTCCCATAGAAAAAGCTGGCCCCTTTTCCAGTGATGATGTTTTGATCTTTTAGCACGTTTTTTATCGCTCACGTAGCCTCTTTTTGTCGCTTCTTACATTTTTCTTCAAAGCCGTGATAGCAAACAAAATGCTCTTTAAGCACACGAGCTCGCTCAAGCGCCATGAGAGGCACTAAATGGCACAAATTAGCTTGCCTTTTTATCACCCTGTGCACCTTTCTCTTAGCTTGGCGTCATTTGCAAGATTTTCTGCACCAGCAGACCTCCGAAGCACGATCGCATCATAGCCTAGCTCCTCCACCTCACGAAGTGTGACATCAGCTTTACACTTTGAGTATTGTGAGCACCCCTGATCTGCGCGTCCTTCGTTGAAGCGATAGATGCTATAGCTCCAGCTCTCACGCAAAAACATCGACGGAGGTTAGCGCCCTCGATCTCCTCAAAAACCATCAGCTAGGATTACGGCTACCTTTTTCATAAAAATCGTCCTTTCTCGTGTTATCTGTTCGTTAGGATAATTTATATAATCAAAGCTTATTTCACAAGAAAGGACAGAGCATGCAAGTAAAAATTATTTACTCGCAACTCTTGAAACTATCGTCCGGTAGCTTCTCGTGCAGAAGATGAAATAAAAGCGAACTTTAGTGATGCAAGAGTCGAGTTGGTTGTAGGAGATGGTGGAAATTTTCATCGTCGAGGTTGATGGAAACGTTATCTTTTCTAAAAAGGATCGCATCGGAAACGATGAGTCAAGGTTCCCACACGGCGAAGAGATCACAACTCTTATAAACAAATATCTCAAAGAAAAGTCGGCTTAATCGCTAACTCAGCGGGGCAGGCAACTGCCTCGTTTTATTTTACCCAACCTACTCTCTTTTCTTAGTAATTTATCTCATCTATTACCATTTGTGGCTTTAGTCCCTTCATAGCATGCGTTTTCAGCGGGCAAACTCGCCTCATACGTGGCATGCAAGCTAAATCTAGATGCACCATCTGCAAACTTATTTCCCCATGGCGAGGTTTCGCCAATTTTGTCGGTCCAAAAGAGCGATCGTTGGCACATGAAAGGCGGCAGCTACGTGCATAGGGGCCGCTATCGTTTGTGACGAAAAATGCATTTTACTAAGCCCAGCTATGCGCTCACAAAGCTCTTTTGACGCTGGTTTTTGCCAGCTAAACTTGGCAAGTTGCGCCGTTTTCTTTTTAGATATTTGCTCAATTTTTCGCACAAATTTTCTTGCTCGCCTTTGCCACCAAAGATAACGATCTCAAACTCATCTTTGTACATTGAAAGCCACCTGTGCAAAAAGTACTCTGGATACCATCTTTTTCGCACTTCCATAACTCGCACCTGGATTTTAGTGCTAGTGTGGATGAAATTTGAGGTGTAAAATGTAGCTTTTAGCTGAGTAGAAATTTCGCTTTAGGGCCTAGGGCATTTACGTATTTGCATATTTTAGCACCTGATGAAGGACGGTTTTTACTCTTTTAAAGATGGCTTTTTCTTAGCGTTTATAAAAATAGCGTAGACTTACTAGCAAACGAGCTTCTAAAGCTAAGAGCTAGGATCAACTTTGCCAAGACTTTTAGCACTTTTAGCAAGGGATAAAAATCTACCTAGCCTTTTTGCTCTCATCAATGACCACTTTTTCGCAGTTTGATGACTTTTGTGTAAAGCTCGCAGGCTCACAAATGAGCCAAAACGATTTGTAATCTTTTCATTTTGCACCGATCGATCGCAGCGCTTGCCATCACGCTGTCGCCTCAGCCAGTTGGAAGCTCGATGAAAAACTCTCATCTCAAAGACTTTGTATCACTTTAAGAGTGAGCTCGGCGTCGATGCTAAAATGTAAAGAAAGCTCGTAAGCCTTCTCTTGCAGGCTTGCTCAAAAGCTGGTGGTTTGTGAGAATTTCATCTATAAACTCCAGCGCGCTCGTCATTTGGGCTTTGAAGCACAAACTTTATCTTCTAAAATCTCGCTAGCGCCATTTTGAGCCGTCGTAGACCACGTTTTTAGCTAAGTGCCTCTAGCACGACATTTGAAAACGGCTCATAGTGCGTTGGAAAGATAAAAATATCACTCGCTTCATGTAAAATAGCTGTGCTCTTTTGCTCGCCGACAAAGTAGGCGTTTAGTCCAAGTTTTTTAGCTAGGCGTTTGTAGCTTGAGATGTTTTTGTCTTTGCCCGACAATGAGCGTATTTACGGGCGTTTTTAGCTTTGAAGCAAGGAGTAAAAACTCTTTAGCCCCTTTCTTTTAAAGCCATTTCCCACAAAAAGCAGGGGTCGCAAGCTCAATGAAGTCCGATTCCTCACAAAGCGTGAGCTTTGCCTCAGCTTTTGCACCCTAGGGGTAAGTTTACGCCGTTATAAATGGTCGTGATCTTTTCAGGCTCTATGCCGTAAGTCGCGATGATCTGCTCTTTTGATGAAATTTGAGTTTGTGATGATCTTTTGGGAGTTTTTAAAGCACTTTTTCTCTAAGTATGGATAGACAGTGAGGGGTTTAGCCACCAAAAGCTCTTTGTCGCCCTATAGAAACCTTGTGCACGCCGTCTCCAGCCCCCGTAGATATCGGCGCAGCTTACTCGCTCTAGGCTAAAAGTAAAACTCGATCCCTCTTTTTGGCGTTTTACTTGGCGGTTGTAATAGAGCTTTTTCCAAGAAGATATGCCAGCATCTCCAAGATATGAGCGATCTTTCTGTTTGGATACCAGCTCATTTATGGCCTTAACAGCCTTTCTTAGTATCTTTCCAGCACCTCCAACTGCGTTTGGATTAGTTCTTAAAAATACTATCATATATAACTCCTAAAAGCCAGTGCCCAAAACAAGAGCATCAGAAAGTGCGTTTTCATGGTGAAAATGTCGTGTTTACAAGTGAAATTACATTTTGAAAAACAAGCATCAAAAGCGCTAGAAAAACTATACTGCTTTGTCTGAAATTTTAATAACTAATAAAAGTGAGGTTGAAATACTAAATATGCAAGCAGGGCGATGATGCCTTTTTCGGTTAAAAATGTTAAGAAGGTATTATGTGAATGGCCAATATGGACCTCGTAGTTACGGAAAATACTTTTGTTATGTCAATAACTAAATTCTCCAGATCCTATACCATGGATGCTCTAACCAAGTATAAAAGGCACTTTAAAGATGGATATCTCGTTCTGAACCCATCACACCCTTTGTTAGTTGGCTGTGACATTCTTTTCATCTTGTGTAATATTTGTCGATATATACGTATATAGCTATGGCGCTAAATACAATTATTAAACCAAGAGATAATATTAGTTTGCTTGTTTGAATGGATAAAACAAAATTACAAAACAATACATGTGAAAAAGATCATGGTGGCTCTAGAGCCAGCTATCATAATACCTGCTACTGCATTCCAGCTACTGTTATGTATGTATTTTTCTATATAGTAAAATCAGCCATTGACATTAGTAGCACACAAAAACTAGTAGCATAAAAGATAGCACTATGATTTACATGCCCTATTGATTTAAGTTCAAAAATGCCATTGGATTACTTGAGGTACATAACACAAGCTGGTATAAAAGCGACGATAAATCCAGCAAATAGTGCATAAAACATACTTAGAAACTTTATCTGTTCCAACAGTTCTAGCTACAAAGAAAAACAACATGCATCTTAATGGATCAAGCACTCTTGAAGGCAAAACCTCATTTACAAGACAGCTTATAAAAGCGGACAAAAACAAAGATAAAAAGTGATATGTTGATAACATCAGAGTTAAATTGCTCTTTAACGCAAATATAGAATCCCAACTAAAACAGTATGAGTGAAACTGTATAAGCCTCTCGGTAACAATTGTGTAGTGAATAACATCAAAAGCAGTTGTAAAGGATTTTGACATAATGTCATTTTTCATGCGTATCCTTTAAGTATCTTCGTTTGCATGTTTATCGTTAGCGAACTAAAAATATTATGCACTATTAACAAAAGTTAAAAGGAAGTATCGTGCATGGCGTGAAATAAGCTTTGCAGTGCCTCGGGTAATCAAAGAGGAGTCATTATTAGAGATTGTTTCGATTCGGCGAAAGTATCTCAAGACTTGACTGGAGTCGAGATAATAGTTATCGATGATGGAAGCGAGTGACGATACATCTAAAATTTCTACTAAAAAGAGTATGAAGATAAAAATAGTCTAAAAACAAACAAAGTGACAGGTGTAAGTGGTGCCTTGAAATGACGGTATATTGTGCTAGCTAGAAAATACACTAATGGCTGTGTTGATGCTGATGATTACGTAGAAAAGGATTACGCTTCAAGCGTATATGATGTTATGCAGAGAGGTTTTGAGGCAGATATAGTAATAACAGATGCATTTCCGTAATTTATGGTAATAAAAAGTATATTTAAAAGACTTTGGAGACAAAAGATGAATGCACCATAGATAAAGACAGAGTATTTAAGGGATTGCTTGCTTCAAGACATAATAAAGTCTTGCATAATACATGGAATAAAGCTATTAAACAGTAGGCTCTTTAGTTAGAATTTGTGCTCAGTTGGGATTACGCGTAGTGAAGATTTTCATGCCTTAGTAAGAAATGTTATCGTCTCAAAGACCTATCGCGAAGCTAAATAGAGCGTTTTGAGCACACAATATCGGGAGAAAATAACACTCAGTGGCTTTGTAGCTATTGTGCCACAATGGATCATAAATTTGTCTATGAGGAGGATAATCTCACTATAGTACTTTAGCTCTTGAGATGGTGCCTGATCTAGAGGTTTAGAAAGGACTGCAAAGCGTCTATATGCCAGCTATTTCCTGGCGATGCAAATCTCAAAAATAGTAGCTACGTAAAAGGCACTTGATCTTTTTATGAGGATATTGATAGCATTATAAGTTCAGCTGGTTTTTAAAGCTTAGACTAAAACGCGAATTCTGATAAAAATGCTAAAAATGTGGAAAATCATACGAAAAATGTATCAAAAGTCTATCTTGTACAATAAACGGCTGTCAAATATGAAAAGAATCTAAAGAGTAGAAAATGATAAAAGCATACTCGAGCTGAAAGCTACTCTTGGATTTGGCGAACGATGACACCGTACTCAGCGTGTGATCAAATGGACTGAGATGAGAGCGCGGTTTTTATGGGTTAAACTCTCGGCTCAAAAGAGCTTTTGAAAAGCAAATAGAGTGCCGGGTCGTCGTTAATCTCATCTAATATCTTTGAGTACACATTTGTAAACTGTAAACAAAAATAATATAAAAATCATCTCAACTCACTCAGGCAAAGACGGCACCATAGGCGATATCGTAGGCAAATTTGTGGCGTTAGCGTCGTTCGCACTGAGACATTTGCAGCTGCCTATAGCTCCTCCCACTACCTTACAACCTAAGCACTAAAGTGGTTGGCGTTTGCAACTCAGTTTGTGCTGATCTTATCAAAAGAGTGTGAAAAAGAGAAGGTGCTAAAAATCTACAGTATCGACACGCAAAAATATACGCCAGAGTTTAAGATAAATATGAGAATTTGGGCCTAAAGGATGACGATGTGGTATGGGCATTGCATTGTTGCAGTGTAAGAGCTGTAAAAATCACGAGCTCTTAATCGATGCATTTAGCGAGCTACATTGAAAAATCAGCCCTTTTTATCGTAGGCGACGGTCCTCAAAATAAAGTTACACAGTATATAAAAGATAAGAAAAATATCTTCATGCTTGGCAACAGAACCGACGTGGAGCGACTTTTAAAACAGGCTCTGTGCCCGATATCTGCGATGCTGCAACCTTCGAGACATGGAGTGCAATCGGCGGGGCTCTACTTGAGGCATCTTCGTGCAAGCCAGCTGCTCACGATCAGGCGATGTGGGCGGGCCTTGGCGAGGCAGTGAGTAATGGCAAAAGCGAGTATTTGATGGCAACAAAGAGGAGCCAGGTGCTTTGAAAAGGCTCATTTGGATGACAGTAATTGAGAGAGAAAGCAGATGGGTGACCGGCAGAGAGTTACGTCAAAGAGATATTTAGCATCAGAAAAATGATAGAAAACACATTGCACAAGATTTATATAGGCGGAGCTTGTAAAATGAGGCGCACGAGCCTTTGATGTATCACCACGTAGCTTGAAAAAGACGATGTATCGCCAGTAGCGCGGATGAGTTTAGATCGCACACGAAATTTCTGGCCGAAATGGCATGTAAAACGTTAAGTATACGTGTACGTTACCGCGTCAAAAAGCGCGAGTTTGAGGGTGCCTAAAAAGAGCGTTTGTATAACATTTTGACGATGGCTGGATGGATAACTACATCTATGCCTATCCTATCGTGAAAAGAATTTCTGGACTAAAAGCAAACATGTTTATAATAACTGGCTGGATAGAGGCAGCGCAAAAGGCCCATGAGCTGAGGTCCGCTGGCGGCTTTTTAAACGTCGATCACAACGAGTGCAAGAGGTGGCTTGCTCCAAGTAGGCCGCAAAGATGTGATCTTACCGATTAGAACAGATCGAAGATGAAGGACTGCTTTTATTTTCATCATTCGCTACGCACGGGCATTTTGATGGATATTTTGGGCAGCTTAGCTTGGATGAAGAAAATTGGGCTTTGCCGTGAGTTTATGAAGAGTAAAATTTTGGCTGAAGATGACGCACTTTGCTGGCCAAGAGGCCAAATATAATGATGGTATCTAAACGCTGCTAAAAAGCATGGCTACAAGGCGTTTTTCGACAAAGCGTGGCATAAACAAGGCCGATGGTAATTTAGAGGAGATAAAACGCATAGTGACAAAGCGTGATGAAAATGGCTTAAAAAGACTATGTTTATCTATCAGCGACTTTTTGGGATCGATCTACGCAGCGATAAGGTCTTAGTTGGCTATAAGCTATTTTAGTAGAATACTGCTCGTTCTTTGTTAGATGCTTTTCGTAAGATCTAGAAAATTTTATATGATAGGTTTTTACTATATATTTTTAAAGAGGATTTTATCTTCTCTTTGCTTTCTTTGCTCTTCTAGACCTGAGTTACCAAGCTCGATCTGGATGAGAAAAGATATTACTAAAAGAGTACATTTTTAGCTCAGTATTTCTTAGGATAGCTTCCATTTTATCGGCTCATAAAGACCATCTTTGTAAAACTCTAAAGAGCTTTTGCGCTATTTCTTGATATATATAAGCTGCCGTTCTATAAATGCTAGCATACGAGTAGAGTGATACTAGATACAAATTGGCTTTATACCAAATGCACGAAATCTACTACTAAGTCCATCTTGTACACCGCATATCAAAAATGCTGTCGTGACTTATATCTTGGCATAGCAAAAATGCTTTTTCTATCAAACTATCATCACCATAACATCATCTTCTAGTATAAGTGTAAATTACTGCGTCGCTTTGTATCTTCATAAGCTATGTGTGACATTGTGCAGGCTAGCTCTCACGGAGTCGCTATTAATGGTGGTATTTTTAAATTTATACTTTTCGTCGCATGATTTTAGTAAGCAATCGATCATTGCTTTATAGTATTCTGCTAGCACTAAAATCTTAGCATCAACTGCATCAATTATTTTTAAATTCATTATATCTGCCAAATTGTTTTTGTGAAATTGGCCTTCGCTCTTTCATCTCTTTTTAGTGATGATGATATAGATAGGATAGTTCACTTTTCACTCCAATTTTTAGATATTTCGTTTTATTGGTGATTTAAATTCTGATTTAATTTTATATTCAAGACCTACTAGATCAAGCTCCTTTTTATCTATATGCTTTTGAGTCTTGTCTGGATCTTCACTGGAGTTTCTTTTTGTAAATTCCAGCGATCTATCTTCTTCGTCCATGCTCAAAATAGACATAGTATATCGCATTTTACTGATGCGTGCTAGAGGGTTGGCGCTTGCGTAGATCACAACCTTTACAAATGGCATGATCAAATTAAAATGGCCTTAGTTCATCTCTTTGATCACTCTTGATTTTTACTCTTGGGCGTATAAAAGAGATTTATACTCATCACTCCATCATCTATGACGGCGATCTGATATGGCTTAAAAGTCACCAAAACCTTTATGCGTCTTAGCTCTTTACCAAGCGTACTTTTTGCCACTACCATGAAGTCCGGTAGAGCGATAAGCACCCGTCTTTTAATATCTCTTTGCAAGCCAGATTGTAATGCTTTTAGCATTATAGACCTCTATTCCTAAAAATTTGAATATGATACTCCTATTATTGGTGTCGAATAGATAAAAAGCTTCTTTTTGATCCTAAAAATGTAGTCGCTCACTCTTTGCGTTGTTTGAGATATCGATACGCCTTATCTTCGATTATCATCCCCAGCGCAAAATCCACCATCTATCACGCTAAAAGCAAAGCCGTAATACTCTTTAACTATCCTTTGCGAAAGCTCGTTAAAATGCCCTTTTTGAAAAGCAAAAGCCAGATCTTTTCTGGAAATAGCTCTTTTATCTTAGCAAGCGAGCTGAAAACTCCTCTCTTAGCTTTGCCTCATCGTCACTTCTGCAAGAAAAAGTGGCTCGCTGTGTGGCTATCAAATTCAAAAAGCCCGCTCTCTTGCATCTGCCTGATCTCATCTAAATTTAAAAAAATACTCTGCGTCTTTGTCGTAGTCGATCTCTTTGTGTTTTTTAAACGAAAAAATCATAATCCTGCCTTTTAAAAATCCTTGATCTTATCTGTTATCAAAAAAGCAAACGGCTGGGATATTTAGCTCTTTTAAGATGGGATATGCAAACTTTGTAATTGTCAAAATATCCATCATCAAAAGTTAGCAAAAATGCTCTTTTTCGGAGCTTTTGACCTGCCAGCAACGATATCTTTAAACTGGACATAATTTATAAATTAGTAGCCCTCGTCAAGCGCCATGAGAAGCGCTTTTTAAAATAGCTCTGGCTTAATGGCAAAGTCGTTTTTCATTGTTATTGCAGTGGTGCATCGTTAGCACGCAAACTGGGTAGTTCATTTTTGCTCCAGTAAATTTCTTATAGCCTCTTTTAGCGCCTTGTGGCTAAAGTTTTTCATCCACAAATTAAAAGGCGTTTTTGAGAGTAAATTTTGGCTTTTTCAGGCTCATTTATCAGCTCTAAAATGCACTCTTTTAGTGAAATTTCATCTAAATTCTGCTACAGCCCACGCTCTTTTATCTTTAGCCAGCACGTTCATCGGCGCGTTATCATAGACCACGACTGGCACCTTTGGGCTCATCGCCTCAAGTAGTACTCGTACCAAGCCCCTCAGAGTGCGAGGCAAATACATAGATATCAAAGCTTTTTATAACATTTGCCGCATCATTTCTAAAGCCAGTGAAGATGATCTTATCTTTTTCATCAAACATAGAGGGTGATCTGTTCTTTTGTGCCATCACTAATGTTGCCAGAAAATACAATAGTCGCATCCTTTGTCTTTAAAATTTCTTTTGCAGCACTTGCAAAGTCAAAGACCCCTTTCTTGCGGTAAAGTGATGTAAAAGTGCCGATGACTAGCTCATCTTTGGCGATATGAAACTCATCTCTAAAAAGTGCTTTTTGTGCTATCAATCTTTTTCGACATCGACCGTGCTTGGCATAAAAAGAGCCTATCTTTGCCAACTCCGATGCTTATGAGATATTCTTTGACGCTACCTGAGATGTATAAAAGTACTTTATCAAAAAGCTTTTTATGCATAAACTTGAAACAAACCCCTTTATAGGGAAAAGATTGTGTCTTTCTTTATAAAATTGAACGCCTCTTTTGCGGTAAAAAAAGCCCAGCTATGGCGCCGACCCAGCTATCAGTCGAGCCATGTGTGATCCACGACATCTATGTTGTTTGATCTTATCACTTCGCAAAGTGCTGGCACGCTTTTATGAAAATTTTTCTTATTCATCTCGTGCGTGATGACCTTAAATCCATCTTTTTTCGCGATGCTTTCGATCTGCGAATTTGGGTTGCAAAATAGCATCACTTCACGACCCATTTCACGCATGAAACGCATCTCATTTAGCGTTTTGTTTTGCTCACCACCCCAGTTAAAAAGCGTCTGCGTGTGGAGAATGTTCATTGCACTAGCTCCAAATTTGATCTTATTTTCGCCTTTATCTGCCTCATCTCATCGCTAAAGTCCATTAAAGTCTTCTCGATGCCGTGCTCTTTTTATGCCCTCTTTATCGCAAGGCACAAAGTCCCAGCCCTTTTGATAGACGGTGTGTTTGCCCATGCTTTGGATGCCATTTTGCGCTGTGTAGCCATTTTGCATCAAGCCATTATCCCATGGTCCCCATTCAAAAGCATTGCTTGGGCCAAAAAAGGCGATTGCTGGCACGTCATTTGCCGCTGCTATGTGCATGATAGCAGTATCGACGCCGATAAAGAGACTTGAGCGCTTTTAGAGGGCGATCGTTTGTTTTAGGCTAGCTTACCGCCTAAAATTATAGGCTCACTTTTGCAAATTTTTAGCACGCCTGCAAGTTTATTTAGCTCATTTTCTTTGTTGTCGCTTGTTAGCACAACCTTTACGCCAAGCTCATTTTCGCAGTAGTCGATGAGCTCAACCATGCTCTCGTCGTTTGCACATTTAAACATCCAGCGGCTTGTTAGATGCACATGCACAAAGCGTTTTGGTAAGGTAGATGCTCCACACTCTCATCTGAAAAGACGCTTACTTTTTTTGCTCACCGGCTCAAAGCCCAAAGCCCTTAGCGCGTTTAAATTTAGATCAACCGTGTGCGAGAAATTTTCGTAGTATTTTGCCTTTACGCTTAAGAGCTTATTTATTGCCTTGTGCTTGCCTAAAAAGCCAACTATCTTTTTGATCTTAGCATACTTTGAGATGATGACACCGCAGTCTCCAGTGGTCGTTTGCACCGCCATATCGTACTTCTCTTTTTTATCGCTCTTATAAATTCAGCTCGGTCATTAGCTTTTTAAAAAGCCAGAGTTTGCACTTTGTCTATCATAAAATGTGGATTTTGTTTATGTAAGGATTGCCTTCTATCATCGCTTCTGTGCCTTTATTTAGGGCAAAGTCGATGGTTGCCTCTGGGTAGTAGTGGTGCAAATTTTTCAATGAGCGGCGTTGTCAAAAAGCACGTCGCCAATGTTTCGTAATTAATTACAAGTATTTTCATTTTATATATTTCCAAAATGTGTACTGGGCGTAAAAGTCTAGCGATAACGTAGCCAGCAAAGCCCTCTTTGAAGCCGCCTTTTTTTAGCACATAAAGCTTAAAAATGTCCAAGCAGGGCTTGTAAGTGCCTTTTAGCAAAATTTCTTTTTGCGCCCATGCTTGAGTAGCGATTTTGCTTGGCGATAAACTGCTCGATGCTCTCATATGCGTAGTGCAAGAAGTGGTTTTTAAGCGCGCCAAGCCTTTGTGAGCCATCATTTAAAACGACCTTTTCATGCACAGCTCTGCCATCAAATTGGCAAAGTACATTATAAAAAGTCTCACCGTGTAGTCTGGATATAGCCCCATATTTTTTTATCGCTTTTGCCAAAAGATTTAGCCCTAGCAACGTTGTAAAGCCATAAATTTAGGGCTCTTTTAACGTGCTAATGATCTCATTTTTAAGCTCGCTCGTGATCACCTCGTCGCTATCAAGCACAAATACCCACTCGTTTTTTAGCTAGATCCACGCCCCTTTTGCTTTTGCGCGCCAAATCCAAGCCAAGCTTGCTCGTGAAAATTCACGTTGCTAAAGCCATCACAAATTTGCCTTTGTGTCATCTTTTGAGCCGCTATCAACCACGATGATCTCATCAGCACATTTAGCGCTCTCTAGCACCTCTTTTAGGTATTTTTCGCTGTTAAAAGTCAAAATGACAACGCTTAGCATTTATACTCATTTTCGTAAAATCTCTTAAATCTTTTGGTGAAACCAAAAAGTACTCTTCTGGCCTTGCTCTAACCATCTCTTCGCACGCACTGCACTGCATCTGCGTCGCTTTTTGCACGGCATATTCTTTATCAAACGTGCTTATGTCTATTGGCTGCTCAAAGCAAATTTCATTTAAATTTTTCACCTTTTTGGTAGATAAAATGCATTTATGATAATGGCATTTGTCTTTTGAGCTAACACGCTTGCAGCTGGCGTATGAAGCACATCTTTGCCAAAAACTGCACCTTTATGCCATCTTTTGGCGCTGTATTTTTGATCGACTAAAAATTCCTACTATTCGCCTAGCTTTTGAGTGCTTTTTAAGATATCTTTTGCGCCGCCATCTTTGTCGATGAGCTCCACGTCAAACTGCGCTCTGTTTGCTCTTAGAAATTTTATCCATGACGCTGCTATCAAGCTTTCTGCCAAGCGCTGAAGAAGCTCCAAAGCGAGCTGCAACTGCTAGGCCAAATATCTCCCACTGCCCAAAATGCGCCGTTGTGACGATGATAGGCCTGCCAGACTTCATCGCATCAAGCAAAAAGTGCTCATTTTTAAAGACGACCTTTTCAAGTATCTTTTGCTTTGTCGTGTTTTTGATTGAGGATGAAATTTATACCAAGATATTTTGCAAAGTTGTAGTAGCATTTTTTTGGCGATCTCTAGCTTCTCTTCTTTAGTTTTTGTCTCGCCAAATGCAAGGTCTAAATTGTCATTACTATGTGAAATCTCTTTTTAAGCTTCATAAACGCAAATGCTAAAAATTGTAAACAGGTTTTTGAAGCGAGCTTAACAATATAAATATAAGAAAATTTCAAGGTATAAAAGCCAGCTAGATAAAGCCTATCCATTTAGCAGCCTTTTTGCAGAAATTTGCAACCGTTTCAGGGTAAATTTCTCTTATGCAAAAAAGTCGTTTTTATCGATACTTCTAGCATCTATCTCCTTGCCCATATCAACAACTAAGTTTTTGTCCGTGATGTAAAGCATTGCGGTGGCTTGGTCGGTTGCCAAAAAGCGTGATAGAAGGCCTATTTACAGCCCATGCAAGGTGCGTTAGACCGCTATCATTGCCAATTACTAGATCGCAGCTTGCGATAAAATCTATCATATCTTTTATGCTTAGTTTTTCAAGTAGTTTTGCTTTGGTGCCTGAAATGATCGCCTCAGCCCTTGTTTTTTCGCTCTCGTTGCCGTAGCAAAGGTACATTCACAACCTTCAAGCAGTCTGATCACATCTTTTAAATTTGTCATAAATCTGCTCTCTTCGCTTGCAAAGGCAGCTATTAATACGCTTTTTACCACTTTCATTTTTAAAATTCCCCACTATTTCAAAGCAGGGCGATTTTTTAAATTTCACCTCTATCAAAGCCAAAATTTAGAGCGTATCCAACAAGACTTAGGTTTCTAACTATGATATTTTCATTGTAGTCGATCTTAAATTTATGCTTATAAAGCCTGGCTGCGATCTTTTCTTTGACGCTTTCTCTGCTAAAAGCCACTAAATTTCTTTTGCCAAGTAGTTTTTGCAACGACGGCTGATTTGAAAAAGTCCTTGCAGGTCGATGATCTTGTCAACTGCCAAGCGTTTTTATGATCTTGTAGCTCTTTTTAAAGCTCTCTTTAAGCGGCAAAAACGACTAGCTCGTCGATAAGCGGATGATCTTTTAAAAAGGCTTGCAAAACGGGCATCAACTAGCCATGTGATGTGAGCATTTGGGCAGTGCTTTTTGATAAACTGAAGCACGATGGCTGCGTGCACGATGTCCCCAAGTGCCGAAAGCTTTACTATGGCTATTTTTAGTTGATTTTTTTATCTTGCATTGGCTACTTTAAATATAAATTTTTGGTATGATTTTATGCTTAAAAAGGGCTAAAATGGCGAAAAGTTACATCTGCGTCTTTGACTGCGAGACGATACCTGATGCAGTTTGATAAGAAAAATTTACGGCATCGACGGAAGCGACGAAGATGTGAGCGTGCAGGCGATGGCCTTGCAAAAAGAGGCCAGTGGGAGTGAGTTTTTGCCCGTGATGTTTCATAGAGTGGTCGCGATCTCTGCGGTGATGGCCGATGAGTACGGCAAACGTTTACAAAAGTTAGCACGATGGAGGGTAAGGACGAGCGTGAGATCATCGCTTCGTACATTTATAAAATGATTACAACCCAAGGCTTGTTGCTTTAACGGTCGTGGCTTTGACCTGCCAATGCTTATGGTGCGTGCGATGCGCTACAACCCTAAACGCAGCGGCATATTACGAGCGAAAAACAAAGAGCTAAACAAAAACAAATGGGAAAATTATAGGGCAAGATATTCGCCCTACTCACCTTGATTTGCTTGATTTTATAAGCGATTTTGGAAGCGTAGAGGGCTAAAGCTCGATACGCTTTGTGCTAGCTTACAGTTACGGTAAATACGACGTGCACGGCGATCAGGTGCTGAGCTATACTACGCAGGCGAGCTTGATAAGATAAACGAATACTGCGAAAGCGACGTGCTCAACACATACTGGCTCTTTTTGAAATTTGAGCTTTTGCAGGCAAATATCTTGCAAGATGACTACATAAATCACCTAAACGTGATGAGCGAATTTCTAGCCAAAAACTGCGCTCCACGGGGGATACAGCGAGGTCTTTTGCTCTGCGATAAGCGACGAGGTTAGCAAGGTTATCTGGCAAGCTAGACTACGAGATAAAGGTAGATAAAGAGGCTTTGAATTTAGTGAATTGATGAGGTAAGGCCCATTAGCAAAGAGGAGCTAAACCGCGATATGCTGGGCGGTCTGCTAAAAAGCAAAGCGATCTAAAGCCAAAAGAGCCAAAAGTAAGACACTTTTTGAAGAAAAAGTACCTGAGATAAATTAGACGACGAATAAGCCAAAAATGAAAGGAAAAATATGAAAATTACAGTAACTGGAACAGCTGGATTTATAGGATTTCACCTTGCAAATGCCCTTGTGGTACGCGGAGGATAGGGTTGTTGGGTATGACGTGATAAATGACTATTACGACGTAAATTTAAAAGCTTGCACGCCTAAAAACGGCTGGCTTTGACGTGAGCGAGATAGAGTATGGCTAAGCTTATCACCTCAAAAACGCATCCAAATTTAAAATTTATAAAAGCAGACCTTGCTGATGAAAAGACGATGAAAGAGCTTTTTACTAAGGAGAAATTTGACGTAGTGGTAAATTTAGCCGCACAAGCTGGCGTTCGCTACTCGCTTATAAATCCAAAGCCTACATCGACAGCAACATCACAGGCTTTATGAATATCCTCGAGTGCTGCCGCCACAATGAGATCAAAAATTTAGTCTATGCAAGCTCTAGCTCGGTTTATGGACTAAATGAAAACATGCCATTTTCTACGCACGAGGGGGTCAATCACCCTATAAGCCTCTATGCAGCGACTAAGAAGAGCAACGAGATGATGGCGCACACTTATAGTCACCTATTTAACGTGCCAACGACTGGACTTCGCTTTTTTACGGTTTATGGACCATGGGGACGCCCTGATATGGCGCTATTTTTGTTTGTTGACGCGGCACTTAAAGATAAAACCATCGACGTCTTTAACTACGGCAAGATGAAGCGCGACTTTACCTACGTGGACGACATCGTAAAGGGTATCATCAAGTGTATCGACAACCCTACTAAGCCAAATCCAAACTGGGACGCAAAGCACCCAGACCCTGCCACCTCAAAAGCGCCGTTTAAGGTCTATAATATCGGCAACAACAGCGCAGTTGAGCTCATGGACTACATCAAAGCGAGTTGAGATAAAGATAGGCCGTGAGATCAAGAGTGCTCCCACTTCAAGCAGGCGACGTGCCAGCTACATTTGCAGACGTGAGCGACTTGGTGGCTGACTTTGACTACTAAGCCAAATACAAAGGTAAATGACGGTGTGGCTAAATTGTCGAGTGGTATAGCGAGTTTTACGGGATAAAGATCTAAATGAGACGTTGCGAGTGGGCCAAGGGCGAGCTTGACATAGCCTACCACGATAATGGAGTGAGGGCAAGGTTATAAAAGATGATAGATTACGGAGATGATAGTTTTGGAGGGCTTTCAAGCGGGTCTTTCGTGGCATGGAGTGCTTCAAAAAGAGAGGCTATGAGAGCGGCGTTTGACAGCTTTGACCCTGAAAAGATCAAGCTCTATGGCGAGGCTGAGATAGCTAAATTTATGCAAAACGAAGGGACTGATACGCAATAGACTAAAACTAAAATCGCTTGCCACAAACGCCCTTGCATTTTTATCTGTAACGCAAAGGAATTGGCAGCTTTTATGACTATTTGTGGGGACATTTGCTAAAGAAATTTGACCCCAAATTGACGGCAAAACAGATCATCAATTACTATCAAAATATCAAGCAAGTGCCAGCAACCACGCCGATGTCTGACTTTGTGGCAAAGGAGCTAAAAAGCGATGGTTTAAGTTTCTAGGCTCTGTTAGCACCTATGCCTTTTTGCAAAGTGTGGGCGTGGTGGATGATCATATGGACTATTGTTTTTGTAAGTGCAAGGCTTGATTAGAATAATTTTTGCACTTTTGGTGCTTTTCATTTGCATTTTCTCTTGAACTGTTGCGCCTTAGCGAATTTGAAGATCAAAACGTCTCCAGGCTGGCTAGCTAGCGAGAAGCTTGATGGCGTGCGTGCCTACTGGGACGGAGGAGAATTTGCTTTCAAGGCAGGGTAAAGGCTAAATGCACCGCTAAAGTTTTACTAAGAAATTTCCCTAAATTTGTACTTGATGGCGAGCTTTTACGCAAAGGGCTTAAACGTTTGAAGAATCTAAGCGAGCGTGATGGATAAGCTGCCAGATGAAAAGGCGTGGGGCAGGCTTCAATTTCACGTTTTTGACGTGCCAGAGGCAAGTGGTGAAAGCTTGCTTGATAGGCTTGAAGTTTTGGCCAAATTTCACAAAAATGAGCGAAATCAAATTTAGTAATCATAAAAACAGATAAAGATGCGTGATAACGCCCAGTTTTTCATTTACAAAGGACATTATCACAAGAGGCGGCGAGGGAGCAGTCGTGCGTGAGCCAAATGCGCCCCTACGAGCGAAAAACGAAGCAAATATGCGCTCATTAAGAAAAGTTTAAAGATGCCGAGGTGAGGTGATCTCAATAAATAAAGGCAGTGGCAAATACGCAAATTTCTGCTGGCTCGCTCACCTGCAAGGCGCTTGGCGGCAAAGATGATAAAGAAAAAGCTGGCGAGCCAAAAGGGGCACTATCTTTAAAAATAGGATCAGGACTAAGCGACAGAGCAGCGCACAAATCCCCAAAGATAGGCTCTATCATCACATACTCATTCAAAAGTTTATCGTCTTATGGCAAGCCAAGATTTCCTATATTTTTTAAGGGTTAGAGAGGATTCAAATTTCGTCCGCGATCTCTTTTAACGACCTAAAGAACTAAGCTACGCCTCCTCATCAAAAATGAAACTTTGAGCCATGATCTCATCGACTTCAAGTCTATTTTGAAACTCTAAATTTGCTCTTTTACACTTTGCTTTGAGCCTATGAAAGAGCACGCCATCATCTCTTCTGTGACGATTCTCTCTCTGTTTTTAGCTCTATTTGCCTAAAGTCGAGTCGGCTCAAAGTGTGGAGCCTTGGCACTGTTTTTGCAAGAGGCAGCAAAGACCTCGTCGTTATCTTTTTGGTGGCTGCAAATACTCTTTTTTCGCCAGTTACTACGTTTAAGAAAAAAACTGCGTTTGCGTAGTTGCCAAACTCTTTGCTAGCTCGTCAGTTTGGGCTATTATCACATTTGCTCCTGCGATGATATAAGGAGCAGCAAGAAACGCAGATGTTTTTGAATACTTTGACGATAAATTTCTACCGCTTTTTTTCTAATGCACGTGGTGCAAAGTGCGACGCAAAGGCGTAAGGCAGGCCAAACTCAGCTGCCACGTATGCGCTATATATGCTTGAGCCAAGTATGTAGATGGGTGGAATTTTGTCTACTTTTGGATAGGCTTTCACGGCTCTTTTGGCGTTAAAATAGTCCATTAGCTCGTTTATCTGCAGGTCAGATTCTATCTCTCTAGCTCCTCGTCTAAAGCACTGCGGCTGTATCTTGGTCAGTCCACGGAGCTCTGCCTGGCCCAAGATCGACGCGGTTTGGATATAGCGTCTCAAGAGTGGCGTACTGCTCTGCGATAGAGTAGGGGCTGTGGTTTGGTAGCATCACGCCGCCAGAGCCTACGCGCAGGCTTTTTTGTATGCTCTAAGATATGCGCGATGATGAGCTGCGTGGCTGAGCTTGCTAAGTTTCTCATGTTGTGATGCTCGGCAACCCAGTAGCGTTTCATGCCGATATCTTCGGCAAAAATAGCTAGTCTAACGGCTGCGTCTATGGCGGCTTTTGCGTCACCGCCTTGCTTTTATCGGTAGTAAATTTAAGATCGAGACATTCATTTTTATCCTTTTTGTAGATGAAGGATTATAAAGATTAAATTTAAAATAGATTGTAAGTCTATTTTTAAATTTATAAAGAGAAATATCTATTTTGCAGCTTTTTAGGCAAAATTTTTAAAAACTAACCTTGCTTTACTTTTGCTTTTACTCTATTTTTGATAAAATTACACACTTTTTAATGAAAGGCTTAAACTTGAAAAATTTTAGTAGCAGGTGGAGCTGGATACATCGGTAGCCACGTAGTAAAAAGCACTTTTAAAAGCAAGGCAAAAGATAGAGATAACCATCATCGACAATCTCTGCAAGGGCTCACAAAAAGCACTTGAAGCACTCCAAAAGATAGGAAAATTTCAAATTTATAAACGCAAATTGGAGGATGATCTAAGTGAAAATTTTTTGCAAATGGCAAAATTTGATGCGATCATCCATTTTTGCAGCGTTTATCGAGGTCTTTGAGAGTATGAGCGAACCGCTAAAATACTATCTAAACAACACCGCAAACGTCGCAAGGGTGCTAAGATACGCAAAAACTTACAATGTAAATAAATTTATATTTAGCTCAACTGCCGCAGTTTATGGCGAGCCAGACGTGGCAGAGGTGAGCGAGACAACACCTACAAATCCGATAAATCCATACGGCAGAAGCAAGCTCATGAGCGAGCAGATCATCAAGGACTACGCCGCTCAAATGAAAATTTCAAATTTGCGATTTTGCGCTATTTTAACGTAGCAGGCGCGGACGAGGAGGGCTTATCGGTCAAAACTATCCAAACGCCACGCACCTTATCAAAGGTGGCCGTGCAAACGCCCTGGCAAGCGCGAGCATGGGTATCTTTGGTGATGACTACGCGACAAAAGATGGCACATGCGTAGAGACTACATCCACGTTAGTGACCTAGCGGACGCTCATATAAGCGCGCTTGAATACATCAGCCAAAATGGCAGCGAAACTTTTAACGTGGGATATGGCAGGGGATTTAGCGTAAAAGAGGTCATCGAGACCGCAAAAAAAGTAAGCAGAGTACACTTTTAAAGTGCTAAATGCGCCAAGAAGGGACGGCGACCCAGCTATCCTTATCTCAAACGCAAGCAAACTGCGCTCGCTAACAAGCTGGAAGCCAAAAAGAGACGATCTAGCGCTCATCATAAAAACTGCCCTTGAGTGGGAAAGAGAGTAAGGATAAGCATGAAAATAGCAGTAATTGGAACTGGATACGTTGGACTAGTAAGTGGTGCATGCTTTGCTAAGATGGGCAACAGCGTGATCTGCGTCGATGTTGATAACAAAAAGATCGAGGCGCTAAAAAAACGGCGTCGTGCCTATATATGAGCCGGGGCTTGCTGATATCGTGAGTGAGTGCTATAAAAATGGCTCGCTTAAATGTAGCACGCAGATAACTGAGGCGCTAGAGCACGCAGATGTGGTATTTATCGCAGTTGGCACGCCCTATGGGCGCTGATGGACAGACGGATTTAAAATATGTCCTATCAGTTGCCAAATCAATCGGAGAAAAAATTTCAAAACAAACCGCTAATCGTAGTCGATAAATCAACCGTTCCAGTGGGCACTGGAGCTAAGGTGCATGAGGTGATCGAGGCTGAGCTTAAAAAGAGAAATTTAGATATTAAATGTGAAGTCGTCTCAAACCCAGAGTTTTTAAAAGAGGGCGCGGCGGTTGAGGACTTTTTAAAGCCAGATCGCGTTGTTATCGGAGCTAGCAGCGAGTGGGGTTTAGCGTGATGAGAGAGCTTTACAGGCCATTTATGAAAAACCACGACGAGGCTCATTTGTATGGATGTAAAATCAGCCGAGATGACAAAATACGCTGCAAATTCGATGCTGGCAAACCAAAATAAAGCTTTATAAACGAGATAGCAAATATCTGCGAACGCGTGGGAGCTGATGTAAAATTGGTAAGAAAAGGCATCGGCAGCGACTCAAGGATCGGATATAGCTTCATCTATCCAGCTGCGGATATGGCGGTAGCTGCTTTCAAAAAGATGTCGAGGCGCTCATCTACACAGCTAGACAAAATGGCTTTGAGCCAGAGCTTTTAAACGCGGTCGAGTCAAGAAATAAGGCTCAAAAAAGAGTACTCTTTGATAAAATTTACAACTTCTTTGGCGGCGATCTAAAGGGCAAGACGATCGCACTTTGGGGACTTGCGTTTAAGCCAAATACCGATGATATGAGAGAGGCTAGCTCGCTAACTTTGATAAAGCTTTTAGATGAAGCTGGCGCAAAAGTGGTCGCTTTACGATCCAAAAGCTAGCGAAGAAGCTAAAAAAATATGCCAAATTGAGATGTAAAAATATGCAAAAACAAGTATGACGCTCTTGATAACGCCGATGCTATGGTGCTTGTGACAGAGTGGAGCGAGTTTAGATCGCCTGATTTTATGGAGGATCAAAGAGAGGCTAAAAAAATGCTGTCATATTTGATGGACGCAACCAGTATAACGCTAAAAGCTTTTAGCCGAGCATGGATTTAAGTATTTTTCAGATGAGGCGTCAAAGCATGAAGCAAATTTTACCTCTCGTAGCTTGTTTATTGCCTTTTTCGCTTTTTGCTAGCGATGCGGCAGAGCAAAAAGCGAAGCAAAGACGCAAAAAGCAGGTTTTTGAGCTGCCCGTCTCAAAGATGCCGAATGATTATTTTAAATATGAAGCTGCATTTTAAAGAGGTGCAAACGGATTGCAGATTTGCTATGCTAGAGGGCGGACATTTAGATAAAAAGAGGATAAAAGTGGGGTTTATTATGAATTTAATGCAGAAGATGTACCGCTTAAGCCTTGCAATGGCAAAAATAAAAAGAGCAAATTATTATGAGATTTACTCAAATTTTGCACGGCATTAGCCTCATTAAGATCGTAACTCCCGCAAGGCGTGGGCGCAGAGATAAGAGATTATGAACGTATAAAAACAATAAAAACCAAAAATTTTTTAAAAAGGAAGAGAAATGAAAATAGTCAGTAGTAGGACTTGGATATGTGGGACTTCCACTAGCAGCAGCTCAGTGAAAAGTACGAAGTAGTCGGCTTTGACGTAAATGCAAAACGTATAGAAGAGCTTAAAAGTGGTTATGACAGAACACTTGAGCTTAGCAACGAGCAGATGAAAAAAGCGATCGATAATGGCATGAAAGTTGAGTCTAGGCTAGATGATATCAGAAGTTGCAACTTCTTCATCGTAACCGTCCCAACTCCGATAGATAGAACAAACGCCCTGATCTAACTCCAGTGGTAAAAGCAACTGAGAGCGTGGCAAAGAGTGCTTAAAAAGGCGACATCGTTGTCTGTAGAAGCACCGTTTATCCGAGGCGTTACAGAAGAAATTGCGTGCCACTTCTTGAAAAGAGTGGGCTTAAAGTTTCAACGAAAGACTTCTTCTGCGGCTACTCTCCAGAGCGCATAAACCCGGGCGATAAAGAGCACACTGTTACAAAGATCAAAAGATCACAAGTGGCTCAACTCCAGAGGTCGCAGACAAGGTCGATGAGTACCGCTCTATCATCACAGCTGGCACTCCACAAAGCTTCAAAGCATCAAAGTAGCAGAGGCCGCAAAGGTCATCGAAAACACCCAACGCGACATCAACATCGCCTTTATAAACGAGCTTGCGATGCTCTTTGAAAAGCTTCACATCAACACCATAGACGTTTTAGAAGCTGCAGGGTACGAAGTGGGAATTTCTTAAATTTCCGCCCGGGTCTAGTCGGCGGTCACTGCATCGGCGTAGATCCATACTATCTAACTCACAAAGCTCAAGAGGGTAGGTTTACAACCCTGAAATGATCCTAGCAGGTCGCCGTATCAGCGATGATATGGGCAGATACGCAGCCGATCAAGTAATAAAACTAATGATAAGAAAAGGTGTGCTTATCAACAAAGCGCGCGTGCTTGTTCTTGGTATGACATTTAAAGAAAACTGCCCAGATATAGAAACTCTCGCGTTATAGACGTGGTTGATGAGCTAAAAGACTTTGGCTGCAAGGTTGATGTGACTGATCCTTGGGCTGATAGCGCTGAGGTAAAACACGAGTACGGCTTGATCTAGTAAAGAGAGTATAACCTAGACGACTACGACTGCATCGTGATCGCCGTAGCTCATAATGAATTTAAAAAGCTCAACCTAAAAGGCCACTTGGTTTATGATATAAAAAATATCTACCCAGAGGCTGACGCTAGGCTGTAAGGAATTTAGTGCACAAAGTAAGCGTAAATTGTAAAATTTTACTTATCTTTCTGGCTGCTTATCTGTTTGGATTTGCAGCTAGGATGCTGGGTATTGTGGGCAAAGGATATGCCAGAGTTTTACTTTAATGGCAGATTATGCTTTACGACAAATGACGCATACTATTACGCAGAGGGCGCTAGAGATATGCTTGCTGGCTTTCATCAGCAAAATGACTTTAGCCCCTTTAATCACCCAATCTCAACAATAGTTTTTTATATTTGCAAAATTTTACCTTTCAAGATCGAAAGCGTGATGTTTTATATGAGCGCGTTTTTAGCACCCCTTATCGCGCTTCCAGTTATCTTGATATCAAATGAGTTTAAAAGCCCTAAAGCTGGAGCTGTGGCGGCATTTATGAGCGTTATCTTGCCGGGCTATCTTGTAAGAACGTCGGCTGGTTACTTTGATAGCGATATGCTAAATGTCACATTGCGCTTTTTATCATCTATCTTTTGATCAGACTTTTTAAATACAAATGAACAAAGTATCGTTTTACCGGGGCTTTTTTTGTGTCCCTTTATCTTTGGTGGTATCAAAGCTCTTATGTTCTTATTTTTAAGCATCATCTTTGTCTTTTTTATCTACACGCTTGCTTTTTATGCGAAACAAGATAGAAAACTACCAAGCGATATTTTTTTATGTTTATAAGCATCGTTATCTTCAATATTTTTTTCAAAAGACCCACTCATTTGCAAATAAAAGTACGATTTTCAAATTAGCGATTATTGCTTCATTTTACGCCATTTTTTTGCAGATATAAAAAAACTACTTTCACCCAAATTTAAGCATTTTTCTAGCTATTATGCTAGCTATTTTTTATCTATTTTTGGTGGTTTTGATCTTATCATCTCAAAGATTGGCAGTTATGTTTTTAAAAAGCAGCTCAGAGGTTGCAAAGTAAATTCACTTTATAAGCGAATACACGCTAATCGATGAGGTAAAAACGCTAGCCCTTTATATTTTTGTCTATTTCATGGCTGCAAATATCCTTATTTTGCTAGCTGCAGCGGTTGGATATCTGGCGCTTTGCTTTTAAAATTTCCCGACCATTTTGCTTAGCTTTGCCACTGCTTGGACTTGGCGCTTTATCGTTATTTGGCGGAGTTAGATTTGCTATGTATATAACGCCACTTGTTGCACTTGGGTTTGGATATTTCTTACACTTTTAAATTAGTTTGACCTTAGAAAATTCTCTTAAAATGTATCCTTTTTTTATCTTTGCAGCAGCTGCGTTTGAGTCCAAATTAGAGATCGCTTACTCTTATAGACCGCATACTTTGATCACGCACGATGAGGCAATGGCGCTTGATCAGCTAAAAAGGCTGCTAAGCGCGATGACTACGTGCTTTCGTGGTGGGATTATGGATATGCGGTAAGATACTTTGCTGATGTTAAGACGCTAAATGATCACGGTAGGCAAGGCGGCGAGAACGGCTATTTTGTTAGCCTTGCATTAAGAAAAGATGGGGCAACCTCAGCCAAGCTAGCTAGAGTAGTGAGCAGGTATAGCGACATATCGTTTGAGAAAAAGTAGAGGGTGCTAGAAGAAATTTTACAAAAGATCACAACACAAGCGATCTAAACACCTTTTAAGCCAGCTTGAAAGCGCAAATTTCACTCTTCAGCGGCAAAAAAAGAGGTTTTTTACTATCTTGTGCCAGATATGATAGATATCGCTCCAAACATCTTTAGATATAGCTACATCGATGTTATGAGTGGCGAGCGGCCAAAAGAGGAGTTTTTTTACTACATTAGCCCTATAAATAGCGTTAGCGAGGCTGGCATAGATCTTGGAAATGGCTATATCTTGCCGCTAAAAGAGCCAGAAATGTATCACACAAAAACGGTGAAAAAGTGGCTGTAAAGTCCTTTTATAAGATAAAAGGCTCTGGCAAAAAGCTACAAATGAGACGAGAAAACTATCGACGAAAAGGCGAAAATTTCTGTTTTATTTTTAGAGGACTATGCGCGCGTGGTTTTAGTTGATGAAAATGCCTTAAATTCAGCCCTTGTGCAGCTTTTTATATTTGAGCGAGCAGACGAGCGATACTTTGAGCCATTTATCATCTCAAGTGGCGTAAAATTTACAGTTAAAAGTCTAATGCTAATCAATCTAATAAGCTCGATCGTCGTTTTGTCGTATCAATGGGCATAAAATTTCTTTCTTACGCCATTTATCTTAAAAAGCCTTGGCAATGAGGCATTTGGTTTTGTGGGACTTAGCAATGCCATCGTTAGCTACGCAGCGGTCGTAAGTGTAGCCATAAACTCGGTCAGTGGGCGCTTTTGTCGCTCATGCGTGGCACAAAAAGACCTAAGCCTTGCAAACACCCTACTACTCATCAGTGCTTGTTGTAAATATCTTCTTTTGCGCCGTTGTCGTGGTGCTTAGCTCTGTTTTTTATACTAAATTGCAAAAGCTTTTTAAACGTCCCTGAAAAATTTACTCTTTGACGTGAGAATGACCCTTGTCTTTTACTTTATAAATTTCTGCGTTGGGCTATTTAACGGCGTTTTTAACGGTTTGTGCTTTTGTGACAAACAAGCTCTATCTACTCTCCATCAGAAACGCCATCTCAAGCGCGATCCTAGCAGCTCTCATCGTGGCGCTCTTTTTCTTTTTTAAGCCCTTTATCTCATACATCGCCATTTCAGCGCTAGTTGCTAGCCTTTTTGTCTTTTTTAGCACCATTTTTATGTCAGCTCGCATCACGCCAGAGCTAAAATTGTAGCTAGTCGATTTGACTTTTCTAAGATAAAAGAGCTTCTAAGCTCTGGCATTTGGAACAACTTTAATGCGCTAAACCGCATACTTTTTGACGAGCATGGACCTATTTATCTGCAATATTTTTGTAAATGCAAATGCCACTGGTCTTCTTTCTGTCGCCAAGGCCGCCCCTATCATACTTGAGAGCTTTGTAGCGCAGCTTAGCGGTATCTTTGCACCAAAATTTGTCGAGCTTTACTCTAAAAATTTGATCACGGACCTCATAAAAGAGGCTAAATTTTCGATGAAGGTGATCGCCTTTGTGATGAGCGCTCCGGCCGCATTTTTCGTCGTTTTTGGGCTTGATTTTTACACGCTTTGGCTACCTTTTAAAAGCGCAGATGAGGTTAAATTTATCTACAACGTCTCGATGATCACGCTTGTGCCTATCGTATTTATAAGCTTTGTTTTTTCGCTTTTTAACCTTGATAGCGCGACAAACAAGCTTCGCCGACCAGCCATTGCCAACACTATCCTTGGCGTTAGCACGATCATAGCGCAGATCGCGCTGCTTAAATTTAGTGACTACGGCGTTTATGGCATCGTCATCGTCGCAGCATTTTTTTATAGCATAAAAATTCTTGGCTTTGACCTCATAAATGCTGCTTTAAATTTGAGAGTGTGAAACTCACCACGTTTTACGGGGTTTATTTTAAAAATTTAGCCGTTTTTGCGCTCTGCGTGCTTGCGATGTTTGCCTGCAAGGACTTTTGTGAGCCCTAGATAACTGGCTAGATTTACTATCTTTGCTGCGATATACGCCGGCGCAGCTTATGTTTTGGGATATTTTTGTTTTTAATGCCTTCGAGGCGAGGCATAGTTTGGCGTACATTTACATTTAAAAGGTCTTAAATGAATGAGTTTATCTGATCTCTTTGGCAAAAGATACCAAAAGGCGCGAGCTTTTACAGCAGAAAAGTTTAGCTCTTATGATAGCTTTAAACTAATAGACGCAATAGACGGCAGGGAGCTAAACGCGAGGGAGTACTATAAGATCATCTCGCCATCATTTAAAGCTTACGGCAAGGTCTTAAGCCCAGCAGAGGTTGGCTGCTCGCTCTCGCACGTAAAAGCTTACGAGGCATTTTTGGCAAGTGAAGCCAAATTTGCCCTCATCTTTGAGGATGACGTGATCGGAGATGATGAGGGCGATAAAAGAGGCGTTTTTTAGCAGCTAGCAAGATGCCAGAAGAGAGCGTACTGATATGCGGCATGCAAGATGGGCTGGATGGCAGGGTTTAGCGCCTTTGGCAAAAAGGTGGATACCAGCCCTAAGTAAGCCGCTTTGGCAGGTTTCAAAGCACTCATTTTCAAGCATTTATAGAGCAGGGGCCTATGTGCTAACTAAAAAGCGCTATTTGGCGAAATCATAAACGTGCGCTGTACGACCGATGTTTGGGACTATTTGCTTGGCGTTAATGATATGCAGATGTATTTTTGCGACCTTTTTGCGCACCCAACTGATCTTAGTAGCTCAAACATCGAGGGTGAGCGCCTTGAGAGAGGATACAGCGCAAATTTAAAGGCCTACATAAAAACATTTAAATTATACTTTTTTCTCACGGCTTGAAAAAGCTTAAGGCTATGAGAGAGACTTTTCAAAAGGGGCTAAATGAGCGAGCCATTAATCAGCATCGTAACCGCGACTTACAAGCGTCCAGAGCTTTTAAAAAGGCCATAAAAAGCGCTCTAGCTCAAAGCTATAAAAACTTAGAGATCGTAGTAACCGACGACGGCGATGACGAGGTGCGAGTGAATTTGCAAGAGTTTTAACGACGCAAGGATCAAAGTTGTAAAAACAGCGCTCACAAAAAGAGCCCAAATGGCAACAAAAATAACGGCTCTGACAACGCAGCGAGGCGAGGTTTGTCTGCTTGCTTGACGATGACGATGAGCTAATGAGCGAGGCGATTGCCCAGTGCTATGAGTACTAAAAAGTGGCGAGTATTCGTGCGTTTTTGCAGACGCTATCTGCGAAAAAGATGGCGTGATGACCGAGGTCGTGGCCGGTAGAAGCCCATATAGCAAGAGCGGGGCGATGAGTAAGGTTGATTATCACTGCGGGCGGATAAATGGCGAGTATTTTAAGCTTTTTCACGTGAATTTATAGACGGCTTTAGGTTTGATGAGAGCAGTTTTGGCGGCGAAAATGAGCTTTATATCCGATTTTTGAAAAATGTCTTTTTATCTTAGAAGCCACTTTATATCTACCGCATCGCAAGAAGCGATAGTGCAACGCTAAATGCCAGCAAACACGCGCTAAACGTGGCAAATGCCTACATCAAAACAGCAAATTTACTACGACATCGCTATTAAAAATGAGCCAAAATTCTCTAGCTATGCAGTATAAAATGCCGCTTACTACGCCAAAATAGCAGGCGAATATGCCTTATGCTAAGGTGTATCTTTAAAAAGTCTTAGTATTAAATTTAGCAAAGAAGCGTTTATATTTTTGCTACTTAGTCCCGCTTCCAAGTGGCATTTTACCAGCACTTTCAAGGCTTAGAGTGAAGATAAAACAAAGGTTTTGGCGTATGAGGATATTATTTGTCACATCAACGCTTAGAAGTGGCGGTGCGGAGCGGGTTTGCGCGGTGATCGCTTCAAGATTTAGCTGGATCACGATGTAAGCCTTGTTAAATTTGACAAGGATGAGCCATTTTACGAGCTAGCAGTGGCGTGAAAGCTCATAAATTTGAGCGTTGGGAGCTGATGAGCTTGGCTTTGTTGGAAATTAAAAAGAGAGTTTTCAAAGGTGCTTGCTTTAAGAGCGCTCATACGAGAGGGTAAATTTGACGCTGTGATATCCTTTTTAGACGCCGTAAATACCTTGGTTCTCTTTAGCTCGGCTGGGCTAAAAACGCCTATAATCATAAGCGAACACACAAACTACCTTGCGCCAAAAAGAGTCATTTTTAAGGTGCTAAGACGCATAAGCTATCCATTTGCAAACGCACTTAGCGTCTTAAGCGACGAGGATCTAGACTACTACTCTAAATTTTGCAAAAATGTGATGAAAATTTACAACCCACTCTTTGAAGAGGTGCGCAGTGAGAGGTTTGCTAAAGAAAATTTAGTCATCTTTGTTGGCAGGCTAAATAAGATAAAAAACTGCGAAATGTTTGTAAGAGTGGCTGCAAGCTTAAAGCAAAGCGGCTATAAATTCGCTGTCGCTGGAGATGGCGGCGAGAGGCACATTTGAAAAATTTAGCCAAAAAGCTTGGGCGCTGATGTTGAGTTTTAGGCAACGTTAGCGACATCGCCTCGCTTTATAAAAAGAGCAAAGGTGTTGCTCTCTTGCTCACATCGAGGGTCTGGAAACACCTTGATAGAGGCGATAAACTATGACTGTGTGCGGGTTGCTACAAGAACTAGCGGGGCAAAAGAGCTTATAAAAGATGGTTTTCGATGGCTTTGCTTTGTGAGATAAATGACGCTGGGCAGATGAGCGAAAAGCTTGCAATTTGATCAAAATGAGGCAAAAGATGGACGTTGTCAAAAACGCAAGGGCTAGACTTGATGAGTTTAGCGTGGAGCAAATTATAAAAATGGTTGGAGCTTTTAAGGCTTGGAGGTGTAAGTGAAATACTTTTTGTCATCGCCGCACTTAGAAATGGTGGGGCTGAGCGTAAGCTAAACGTCCTTGCAAACGAGCTTTGCAAAGACAATGAGATCACTATCGCTCTTCTTGAAGAGGACCTTGGGCTTTATCAAATTGAGTGAAAAAGTAAAGATCATAAATGTTAGCGTCACTGGCTCAGGGCTGGCTTTCGTATAAAAATCCTAGCCCTTAGAGCGCTTTTTAAAGAGCAAAGGGCTGATCTGATAATTAGCTTTATCGACTGGACAAATGTCGCTTGTGTGCTGGCAAATGCTGGGCTAAAGAGCAAACTAATAGCAACCGAGCATCACGAGCACAGCTACCTAAAAAGCAAAATCGCAAGCGCTATGCGTGATATTAGCTACCGTTTTGTAGATGGCTTAAGCGTGCTGAGTACAAGCGACTACGACTACTATAATTTGCCAAAAACCGCGAGGTCATCCACAACCCACTTTTTATCGAGGTGCCCTAAAATTTGTGAGAAGCAAAAACGTCATCTTAAGCGTGGCAAGGCTGGAGGCGGTAAAGGGCTATGATATCTATTTTGAGGCGCTTAGCAAGGTAGATAAGAGCTTGCTTGATGGCTGGGAGATAAAGATCGCAGGCAGTGGCAGGGCAAGAAGCTGAACTGAAGCAAATGGCGTCAAATTTGGGGCTTAACATCAGATTTCTAGGTCACTATGAATGACGTCACAAAGCTTTATAGCGAGGCAAGTACTTTTACTCTTAGCTCAAGAAGTGAGGGGCTTTCAAATGTGCTAATCAGAGTCAGGCGCTTTTGGTTGCGCTGAGGCTGAAGATAGCGACACCGTGGGCGCAAGGGAGCTTATAAATGACGGCATAGACGGGCTTATCTTTAAAAATGGCGACGCAAATGATCTAAAAAGATAAGCTTGAGATGCTTTTTAAAAGATGAGAAATTTAAGGCAAAAACTAGCAAAAAAACGCCAGTGAAAGTACAAATTTATTTAGCAAAGAAAATATCATCAAACAGTGGCGAGAATTATAAAAAGGTTGTTAGCAAGTGAAAAATTAGCCGTATACTCGATGGGACTGGTGGGGCTGAGCGAAATGTAGCAGATTTACTGCCATTTTTAATCAGACGTTATGAAGTTCATCTCATCTTAATGAGCAAGGTCATCGCTTACGAGATCCCAAGTGAGGTGCAGATCCACTTTATAGAAAATAGCGATCCCTTACGAGAGTGGGCTAAAGAAAGCTTGCAAAGGCTCTTTTTAGCGATGCCGTTGCTTGCCTTTAAGTATAAAAAGCTCTGTCAAATTTTGGGCATCGACACGCAGTTTGTGCTGATGAACCGCCCTTGCTATATCGCTGGGATTGCTAGGATTTTAGGGCTAAAGGCTAGGCTGGTTATCAGCGAGCGAAGCTGTCCCGTCGATCCTATATAAAAACGATCTAAGCGGCAGGGTTAATAAATTTTCACTCACTCATCTTTATAAAAAGCTGATCTAATCCTCGCAAATGCAGCTGGCAATAAAGAGGATCTGGTGCGAAAAGTACTGGCATGAGCGAGGCAAAAACAAAGGTGCTTTATAACGCCCTTGATCTAAAAACTATCAAATTTGCTAAAAGATGAGCCACTTGAGAGCGACTTTAAGCCATTTTTCATAAACATAGGCCGCCTTGATAGCGGTAAAAAAATCAAGCCATGCTAATAAAAATAATAGCTTCTATTAGCGACCCTCGCGCCACGCTTGGCATCCTTGGCAAAGGGCCTTTAAAGGATGAGCTGCAAAGATGTGATAGATCAAATTGGCGTGGGTGATCGAGTAAAGCTTCTTAGCACTGATAAAAACCCTTTTAGGCATATAAAAAAACGCCTCTTGCTTGCTTTATGCCTCGCGTTTTGAGGGCTTTTCAAACGTACTTTTGGAGGCGCTAGCATGCGAAAAACTATCATCTCAACCGAACACAAAAGCGGCGCAAAAAGAGCTTTTTTGGGCGATAGCGAGTTTTGGCATCTTAGTGCCAGTTGATGACGAAAATGCGATGAAAGAGGCGATGATAAAAGGTGCTTAACGAGCGTGAAATAAGGCAGTACTTGAAAATGTTGCGTATAATCGGGCAAATGCTGATAGTGAAAATATAGCGAGCGAGCTTATAAATTTTTGGAAAACCCTAATGAATAGAAATTTATTTTTAAAAATTACTCTTTATACCTTATGATATTTGTCGCAGTCATCTTTGGCATGGTTTGTAGGCTTTACTGGGTCTTTTGGGCGAGCGAGTATCCAGTCTTTTTCTGGAACAACGAGCTGATGATCAGCACAAACGACGGCTACGCATTTGCCGAGGGCGCAAAGGGACATGCTAGCTGGCTTTCACCAAGAAAACGACCTTAGCTACTACGGCTATCCGCTCTCGACACTTACTTACTGGATCGTGAAATTTCTGGGCGTGAGGCTCGAGACGGCGATGATTTATATGAGCGTATTTTTCTCATCGCTTGTGGCTGTGCCTGTTATCTTGATCGCAAATGAATACAAAGCAAAAATGGCTGGCTTTATCGCTGCACTTCTTGCAGTGATCGCAAATAGCTACTACAACCGCACAATGGCTGGTTACTACGACACCGACATGCTCATCATCCCTCTTAGCGTCTTTGTCGTTTGGGGGCTTGTTAGAGTGCTTGAGAAAAAGGACGCAAAGAGCCTGATAATAGCGCCTTTAAGCGTGCTTATCTATATGTGGTGGTATATGAGCGCCTTTTTCGCTTATTAGCATTTTAACTGGGCTATTTTTTTGCTTTTATACACTCATTTTTGATAGGAAAAATCCACTCTTTTACCTTGAAAATTTCGCTGCTTTTACTTGCCATTTCAAACCTTGATCTAACTCTTAAATTGATCGCTGTTATCGCTATTTATGCACTTTGTCTATTTAAAAAGAGGTGATAATGTAAAATTGCTCTTGGCATTTTGGCAATTATCTTTATCGTTTTTTTGTCATCCGTGGCGGGCTAAATCCGATAATCTTTCAACCGAAATTTACGTCTTTAGAGATGCGCCTGAAGTTGGCGGCATGAGCTTTCACTTTTTAATGTCAATCAAACTATCCAAGAGTCAAGCGTCGTTGATTTTACGCTATTTTGCGAGAGGATCAGCGCAAATGTCATCACATTTTTGATCTCGCTTGCAGGTGTTGCGCTATTTTGTTACAAGCACCGCTCATTTGCCGTCTCGCTTGGCATGCTCGCACTTGGCTTTTTAGCCTTTAAAAAGCGGCCTTAGATTTACCATTTACGCCGTGCCCTATCATGGCGCTTGGCTTTGGCTACTTAGTGGAGTTTGTGCTTGCAAATTAAAGCTAAAAAGGAGCCGTGCTAAATCTCATAAGAGCCTTCATAGCAGCTCTAGTGCTTGCTCCAGCGCTCATTCACATCTATGGCTACAAGGCTGAGCCAGTCTTTGTAAATAAAGAGGTTGGAAATTTGCAAATAAGCTAAAAGGCATCGCAGGACGCGAGGACTACGTGGTTGCGTGGTGGGACTATGGATATCCGATTAGATATTACAGCGATGTTAAGACGTTAATTGACGGCGGAAAGCACCTTGGACGTGAAAGTATTTTGCCGTGAGCTTTGCGCTTGGAAGTGACGAGATGAGCTCGGCAAATATGGCAAGGCTCGATGTAGAATACACTGAGCGAAATTTCAAAGAGCACTTTAATGGCAACTTGGCGCAAATTTCTAAAAGATAGAAATTTAAGCGTTGATCAGTTTTTAGCGAGATAAAAGAGGCAAATTTTCAGCCTACCAGTAAAGAGCAGAGATATATTATTATCTGCCAGATAGGATGCTTAGCATCTTCCCGACCATTTTGCAGTTTAGCAAGATCGATCTAAAAAGTGGTAAAAAACCTAAACAACGGACTTTTTCATCACCACAAGAGCGATCTCGCAAAAGCGAAAAGGGTATTAGGGCTAAGTGGTGGATTTACTCTAACAAGTGATGTCACAAGTTTGATCTATGATGGTAATGTATTACCACTAAGATCTTTCATAGAGACCGACTACAACAGAGGCTGGCAAGCTAAATGTAAAAGAGTATAAAAAAATAATGAAAGCTCAAACATTTCTGTCATTTTTATGAGGGATTATGGTAGATTTATCATCCTTGATGAGAGTATTTTAAATAGCGCCTACATCCAGCTTTTTCGTGCTCGAAAGATACGATCCTAAGGTTTTTGAGCCAGTCATACTTGATGGGGCGGCAAAAGTTTATAGGCTAAAGAGGTAGAGATGGCAAGGATAGGATTTTTTAAGCCATGCTGATATGAGCATACACTTTTTTAGACGCCCTATCATGCAGGCTTTAAAAGATATGGGGCATGAGGGTTTTTGCTATCGCTCCAAAAGGAAAATTTCACTAATGAGCTTACTAAAAGCTTTTACGCCGTCACCTACGAGCTTGATAAGGCTAGTCTAAATCCGCTAACCGTGATAAATAACTCAAAAACTATCTCAAATTTCTAGGCGAGCTAAATTTAGACCTGCTGCAAACTGGCGCTCACAAGTCAAATGTCTTTGGCACATTTGCTGCCAAAAACGCTGGCATAAAGCACGTGATAATGTGGTCGAAGGCCTTGGTAGCTTTTATATCGATGATGATATTAAGACAAAGGCTGTGCGTTTCGTCATGGAGAGCCTTTATAAGCTCTCTTTTGCAAAAAGCTGATGCTTGCATCTTCGTAAATGACGCAGATCCAGACTATCTGATCTCTAGAAATTTGATAGATAAAAACAAGGTGTACCGCATAAAAAGTGTCGGCGTCGATACTGCTAAATTTGACCCAGCTATCACGCAGGCGGCGGACCTTGGTGAAAAAAAGGTCATTTTAATGATCGCAAGAGCCATGTGGCATAAGGGCGTTCGCTGAATTTCTACGAGGCAGCAGAAATTTGTAAATGGCTACAAAAACTGCGAATTTGTCTTTGTTGGCGAGGGCTTTGCTGGCAATAAATCAACCGCAGACGAGAGCTTTTTAAAAGGTGGCAGGTGCGATATCTTGGCGCTAGAAACGACATACCGCAGCTTTTAAAAGCTTCTTACTTGCTGGCTTTGCCAAGCTACAAAGAGGGCTTTCAAGAACGGTTTTTAGAGGCGATGAGTATGGCTAAAAGCAGTCGTTGCAAGTGACGTGACGAGGGCTGTAATGAAGCTGTAAAAGAGGGCTACAACGGACTTTTATGCAAGGTAAAAAGACGCAAGTGATCTAGCAAGTAAGATCAAAAGTACTTTGCTTGATGATGAGGAGCTTTGCACTAAAGCTTGGGCAAAATGGCAGGGGACTGGGCGGTTAGCGAGTTTGACGAAGCAAATCGCAAAAAGATATATAGAAATTTATAGGAAATGTATAGATGTATAGAAATTTTTTAAAAAGAGTGATTGATATTTTTGGGGAGCTTTGTTTTTGCTCATTTTAACATCGCCCATCATAATAGCAACGGCGATCTTTATCTATTTTTAAAAGTAAGCCGTGATGTCATTTTTACGCAGGCTAGACCAGGGGCTAAATGAGAAAAATTTTACAAAATTTATAAATTTAAGACGATGAGCGACGAGGCGTGACGCAAATGGTGAGCTTTGCCAGATGATCAGCGTCTTGGTAAATTGGCAAGCTGATCCGCTCACTTAGCCTTGATGAGTTACCACAGCTTTTTAATGTGCTAAAAGGGCGATATGAGTTTTATCGGACCAAGGCCGCTTTTTGGTTGAATATCTACCCATCTATAACGAAAACGCAAAAGCATCGCCACGACGTGCGCCCCCGGTATCACGGGCCTAGCGCAGGTAAATGGCAGAAACGCCATAAAGCTGGGAGAAAGTCTGAATACGACGTCTATTACGCTGAAAATTTAAGCTTTATGCTTGATGTAAAGATCGCCTTGCAGACCATCGAAAAGGTGCTAAAACGAAGTGGTGTAAAGCAAAGAAGGGCAGGCGACGACGGAGAGTCTAATGGCAAAAACTAAGAAAAATTTACATCTACGGAGCAAGTGGTCATGGTCTTGTGATCGCTGACATCGCTAGAAATAACGGCTATGATGAGATAGTTTTTTAGATGATGCTAGCGAGCGTAAATTTAGTCCAGAGCTTGAAAAAGCGGACATCATAATAGCCATCGGACAAAAATAAAACTAGAGATGATAAGCAAAAGAGTCAGAAACTGCTGGCTTTGAGATAGTAAATTTGATCCATAAAAGCGCGGTTTGTGAGCCAGAGTGCCGTGATAGAAAAAGGCGTAGTGGTCATGCCAAATGCCGTGATAAACGCAAAAGCCCATATAAAAGAGGGCGCTATCATAAACTCTGGCGCGGCGATAGAGCGTGAGTGCGTGATAGGTAAACTGTGCTCACATCAGTCCAAATGCAGCCCTTGCTGGAAACGTTAGCGTGGGAGAATTTACGCATGTTGGCATTGGCTCAAGTGTCATTCAAGGCATAAGCATCGGCAAAAACTGCATCATTGGCGCTGGAAGCGTAGTCGTTAGAGATATAAAAGATGGTATAAAGGCTTACGGAGTGCCTAGCGTGCGAGCGCGCTAAGATATACAGTAAAAATAAGTGCTAAAATCGCCAAAAAAATCACGAAAGGTATGAAAATGGATAGGGTTTTTATCTCCACCAAACATGAGTGGAAAAGAGCAGGAATATATAAAAAAAGTTTTTGAAAGCAACTACATAGCGCCACTTGGCGAATATGTCAATAAATTGAAGATAGCATAAAAGCTACACTGGTGCCAAAGATGCACTTGCACTATGCGCTGGAACTGCGGCACTTCACCTAGCACTTCGCGTCCTTGGCGTAAAAAGAGGGCGATTTTGTGCTAGCTTCTAGCTTTTACTTTTATGGCTTCAGTCTCGCCGATACTTTATGAAAAGGCAACTCCAGTCTTCATCGACTGCGACGAGAGCTGGGATTTAAAGCCCAGAGCTACTTAAAAAGCGATATCAAATTTACCTAAAAGCCAAAAGCGCTGAGTCGTCACTCATCTTTACGGACAAGCTTCAAAGATGAAAGAATTTAAGAATTTGCCAAAATGAGAGGCATCGCTTTGGTCGAAGATGCAGCTGAAGCAATTTGGTGGATTTTATGGCGGCAAGGCACTTGGCACATTTGGCGTGATGGGCGGATATGGCTTCAATGGCAACAAGATCATCACTACTTCAGGTGGCGGTATGCTAGTTGGAGATAGCGAATTGTAGAAAAAGCTAGATTTTACAGCACGCAAAGCAAGAGAACCTTTGCTTCACTACGAGCACAAGGACTACGGCTACAACTACCGCTTAAGCAACGTCCTAGGCGCTATTGGCGTGGCTCAGATGGAGGTTTTTAGAAAAGAGAGTCGAGCAAAAAGAAAAGTATTTGATATCTATGAAAAAGAGCTTGGCGATATTTTAGAGTATGCCAGAGCTACCAAATTCTCGTGGAAACAGATGGCTCACTAACTGGCGTTTTTGCTAAAAAGATGCACATTTAAAAAGGTTATAAAAGCACTAGCTGAGCGCAAACATCGAGAGCCGCCCACTTTGGAAGCCCTATGCACTTGCAGCCCTGTCTTTAAAGGTGCGTTAAGCTTTGTCGATGGATATAGCCAAGATCTATTTTTCAAGAGGAATTTGCTTGCCAAGCGGCAGCGATATGAGCGAGCAGACACAAGAAAGAGTGATAAAAATAGTCAAGGAAAATGCGTAAATGTTTCATGCAACGAAGTTAAAAAGGCTCGTATTTTTTTCCTTCTTGGCGATATTTTTATATTTGTTTTTTCGATATATGCAGCTTATCTTTTTAAGATTTAACGCCGATATCCCAGATATCTACGTGCAAGGGCTTTTTGTAACGGCTGGATTTTTGATCGTATTTAAGCTCTTTTTATGTGGATGTTTAAAAATTACAAGGTGCCGTGGAGATTTTTGGCTAAATGAAGCTCGTAGTATTTCCTAGCTCACGTTTGCGCGGCGATCTTATTTACGATCGTATTTTTTCATCATACAAGATTTTTTAAATCCTTACCCAGAAGCGTTATCTTTATCGATCTTCTCATCTCATGCCTACTTATCGGGCTTTTGAGAATTTCAAAGCGTATGGTGCTTGACTTTTTCAAACAGACCTCAGCAAAGGCGAGCCTTGTATCGTTATAGGTGCGACCTCAAAGGCGCTTCACGTCTTACGTGGCTTAAAGCAGGGCTATCTTGACTACTACGCAGTTGGCGTGGTAGATGGCAGAAGCGACCTTATTGGCACATATTGTGATGGATTTTTAGTTCAAGATAAAAAGATATACCAAGTCTTATAAAAGACTACGACGCAAAGACTGCTATCATCGCACTAGCACTCGAGTCAAGACGAGCTTCAAGCTTTAGTTGATGAGCTAACTGGATATGGCATAAGAGATATGAAACTCTTTTTCGCTTATCGAGAATGAGCCGATCAAAAGATATCTCGATCGAAGATCTGCTCGCTAGAAAGCCAAAAAGACCTTAATCCAGAAGCCATTTCACCTTTCTTAAAAAGATAAAAAGTGCTTGTCACTGGAGCTGGCGGCAGTATAGGAAGCGAAATTTGTAAGCAGTGCTTGAAATATGGCGTAAGCGAGCTTATAATGGTCGAGCATAGCGAGTTTTAACCTTTATAAAATAGGCGAAGATACAAGAGATAAAAAGAACTGTTAGCAAGCTTGTAAATATCACAAATTTAAAAAGACTTTGAAGAGGTTTTTGAAGAATTTAGACCAGAGATCGTCATCCACGCTGCAGCTTACAAGCACGTGCCACTTTGCGAGCTAAATCCTCGCTCAGCAGTTGAAAACAACATCCTTGGCACAAAAATGCAGTCGATCTTTCTAAAAATATGGTGCTAAGAATGTGTCATGATCTCATCAGACAAGGCTGTCGCCCAACAAACATAATGGGAACAACTAAGCGTGTTTGCGAGGCTTTTACGCACTAAATTCAAACGAAGCAGGTGTCTGCGAGATAGTTTGTGTGCGCTTTTGGTAACGTCCTTGGCTCAAGTGGCTCAGTCATACCTACCTAAAGGCACAAATCGCTGCAAATAAGCCACTAAGCGTCACTCACCCAGAGATCACAAGATACTTTATGCTTACGTCTGAAGCATGCCAGCTAGTCCTTCAAGCAGCCTCTATCGCAAAAGGTGGAGAGCTTTTCGTGCTTGATATGGGCGAGCCTGTTAAGATCGTCGATCTTGCTAAAAAAGATGCTTCTGCTTTCAAACAAAGAGCATCTGGGTATCAGGGATTGTAGGGCTTAGACCCGGCGAGAAGCTTTATGAGGAGCTGCTTATCAACAAAGATGACGTTCAAACTAAGTATGAGTCGATCTTTGTCGACACTCGCAGCCTTATGATCTGACCTTTTAATTTACAGATAAATGGGCTTTTTGCAGCTTGAAGATGACGAGGTGGCACCTGCTCTTAAGGTGATCGTGCCAGAGTTTAATCATGCATTAAATTTAAAAGGCTAGTTTTGGTTATAAAAGATATTAAGAGATTTAGTGACACGAGATACAAGGCAAGGGCGTATATCTGCTATTTATTTAGTAGAAATTTGCCAAACAGACTGCCTCGGATGTGCTTAGAAAACATAAAAGCTGGCTTTGATAAGATCAGCCACGAGATAGAAAAATTTCGATGCACTATACATTTTTGGACGAAAATGGCATACAGATCGAAGACTCAATCAGCCTAAATGAAAAAGTATAAAATCTCTAAAAAGGCGAAAAACCGCGCAAACAAGGCATACTACTACACCGCTGTGCGCGAGAAAAGGTGCGTTTAAGCGATCCATATCCATCAAGTCTAAATGGAGGTTTGTGCGTCACAGCAAGCGTGCCTATCTATAATGAAAAAAATGAGCCCAATTTATCGCTTGCATCGATATAAGCCTAGAAAAATATCCAAATATGGTCGATAGCGGCTTTGTCGAGGAGCATTTTGTAGATTTTTAAAGACAGTCTATGCGCTCTTTTGTGCATCGCTTTTTATGATCTGTGCATTTTTGTTTTGGCACGGCGTAAAGAGCTTTATCTCAAAGAGCATTGAGCATATAAATGTCGAAGAAATTTTTGAATCAACCATCATTTTAACGCTGGCTCTTGCCATTTTTGACCTTGTTAAGACGATATTTTGAAGAAGAGGTTTTTGAGGCAAAAATCACGAAGAAAAATAGCGTTATTTATAAGACAATGGTTAGATTTATCGGCTCTATCATCATCGCACTTGCGATCGAGGCGCTCATGCTAGTCTTTAAATTTGCTATCACTGCACCTGAAAATATCATAAACGCTATCTATCTAATAGGCGGTGTGGCGATGCTGATGGCGGCACTTAGCTTTTATCTCTTTAGCGTAAAAAGGCAAGAAAATAGATGATAGCGGTGATCGACTATGGCGCGGGCAACATCAAAAGCGTGATAAATGCCTTTAAATTTCTTGGGCATGAGTGCGTTTTTACTAAGTGAGCCCAGGGAGCCTAAAAGAGCACTCTCACATCGTTTTACCAGGCGTTGGGGCATTTGGCGAGGGCGATGAAAAAGCTCATTTAACGGCATGGATGAAGCGATAAAAGAGGCTGTGAAAAAGTGGAAAAGCCTTTATAGGAATTGCCTTTGGTATGCAGCTTTTGTTTGAAAAAAAGCTTTGAATTTGGCGAGCATGAGGGCTTTCTCTTTTGCCGAGGAGGGTTGTTAATTTGATGAAGCTAAATTTGATAAACCACTAAAAGATCCCACATGTTGGCTGGAACACACTCGAGTTTAAAGCAAAAATAGCCCTTTAAGATTAGGATTAAAAGAGCTTGAGTATTTATACTTTGTGCATAGCTACCACGTGGTTTGTGATGATAAATTTGCGCTTGCAAAGACAACTTATGGATATGAATTTACAAGCGCGGTGCAACATGAAAATCTCTTTGGTTTTCAACCTCATCCAGAAAAAGTCACGAGGTTGGGCTTAAAATTTGAGTACTTTATGCGAGGTTGTGATGGGAAAGTCCCAGCGATAGATCTAAAAGAGGGGCAAGCAGTTAGGCTTAGCAAAGGGCTCATGCAAAGCGCTATAAATTTATAGCAGTGAGCCAAGTGAGCTAGCTAAGAGGTTTGAAGATTACGGCGCAAAATGGCTGCATGTGGTCGATCTTGACGGAGCATTTGCAGGGGAAGCTATAATTCTAAGACGATAGAAAAAGATAGTAAAAGCTACAAATTTAAATGTACAAGTTGGCGGTGGCATAAGGGATGAAGAGCGTATAAAGCGCTATTTGGACCTTGAGTTAGCAGGGTGATCCTTGGCTCAGTTGCGCTTCGTGATCCAGAATTTACAGCAAAAATGGCTGAATTTATAGGGTAGTAGTTGGCATAGACGCCAAAAGATGGCTATGTGGCAGTGCAAGGCTGGGGCGAGTTTCAAATATAAAAGCGGTCGATCTTGCGAAAATTTGCAGATGTGGGTGTAGAAGCTGTGATTTGCACCGATATTAACAAAAAGATGGAATGCTTGGCGGAGTTAATGTTGATTTTAGCTTGCAAATAGCTAGAAGCAGCAAACTTGAGACCATAGCAAGTGGCGGTGTAGCGATATAAACGACATTTTGGCACTAAAAAGAGACAAAATGAGATAGCTGGCGTGATCGTTGGTAAAGCTTACTATGAGGGACGACTTGATTTTAAAAAGAAGCTTTCAAACAAGTTGGCTAGCGTTAAAGCTTTTATAATTTTCAATGTAGCTAGAATAGGGCAATTTTTACTAAAAGGATATTATGTGAAGATTTTGGTTGTAGATGACAGCTCAACAATGAGAAGGATCATAAAAATACTTTGCAAAGGTTAGGGACATCAAGAAATTCTCGAGGCTGAGCACGGTCTTGAAGCTTGGAATATCTTGACGCAAAACGAGGTATTGAGGTTCTGATTACTGACTGGAACATGCCTGAGATGAATGGTCTTGAGCTTGTTAAAAAGGTAAGAGCTGAGCAAAAATATGTTGATATGCCTATCATAATGGTAACAACAGAGGGCGGAAAAAGCCGAGGTTATAACAGCTTTTAAAAAGCAGGTGTTAATAACTACATCGTTAAAACCTTTTACGCCACAAGTTTTTAAAAGAGAAGCTTGAAGACGTTCTTGGTTAATGAAAGATAAATTTTACGAATTAAGCATCAAAACATCAAATTTTTATGATGAATTTTTAGAGTTAGTTTTTCTTTTGGGGTCACCTGTGTGAGAAGAGCTAGATCATGAGATCATCATCAGGAAGAGTATGATCTAAAAGATATAGCTTGGGGTGTCGAAGAGTATGAAAAAGGGCTCTCTAGCGTTCGTAAAATTTCAAATGAGTTTTAAACTTTCTCTTAATTTAAAAGAAAAATAAAGACTGGCTAGAGCGAATATAAAAAGGCAGTTAAGCCTATTTTGGTTGATAAAAGTATATTAGACCCTGCTGGGAAGAGCCACTTAGTGGCGTAACAAATATCATAATCGACCCAGCTCTAGCCTTTGGCTCAGGGCACCATGAAAGCATCACACTGCTTGCAACTTTTTACAAAAATATGCAAAAAGTGGCGATAGCGCTTTAGATGTGGGATGCGAAGCGGGATATTAAGTATTGCATTAGCAAAAGCTTGGCTGCAAGGTCGATGCTTGCGATACAGACGAGCAGGCCACGCAAAAAGCTCGCTAAGTAACGCCCAGCTAAATGAGGTTAGAATTTAATCCATTTGGACGAGGATCTATTGCAAATTAGAGCAAAAATATGATATCGTCGTAGCAAATATCATTGCTGATGTCATTTTTATGCTCTCAAATGACGATCGCTTAAAAAGGGCGGCTATTTAGTATTGTCTGGAATTTTTGAACAAATACGAAGATAGGATTAAAGATACGTTTAAGATTTGGAGCTAGATTGAGATAAAACAGAGCTAATGATTGGGTTAGCTTTGTTTATAAGGAAATGGATGAATAATCAAAATAATAACCAAAATAATGGCGATAATAACGGTTTTTAACAAAAATCCCATCTTTATCTTTTTGCTATTTTTGCGATAGTTATAGTTCTAGCTTTTTAGAAGCTTTAGTGGCGACGGACTGGGCGGTACTTTTGGACTTGCAGCAACGCTCAAAAGCAAGATGATAGCTATTCTGAGTTAAGGATATGCTAAAAATAAGCTAGTTAAATGAGGTTGCGATATCTGAAACCACGATAAAAGGCGTTGGTAATGACAAAACCATCTACCTCGCAAAGCGCATAAATGATCCAACGCTCATCGGCATGCTTGAGCAAAACGGCATAACTTACAGCGTTTATAGCGAAAATAACTGGTTTGGAGATCTTATATTTTCATGGATCATACCGGTGTTTATATTTTTGCTATTTGGATGTTTATCGCTAGTCGTATGCAAAGAATATTGGCGGTGGCATACTAGGCATAGGAAGTGCAAAAAGCTATAAATTCTGAAAAAACCAAAAGTTCAATTGACGATGTTGCAGGCGTTGAGAGGCAAAAGAAGAGGTTCAAGAGATAGTTGATTATCTAAAGAGCCCAGATAAATATCTAAGACTTGGAGCTATAAATTCAAAAGGTATTTTGCTAGTTGGCCCTCAGGTACTGGTAAAAACACTTCTTGCAAGAGCAGTTGCGGGCGAGGCTAGCGTGCCATTTTTCTCTATGTCGGCATCAAGCTTTATAGAGATGTTTGTTGGCGTTGGTGCAAGTAGGGTTAGGGATCTTTTTGAAAATGCAAAAAGAGGCTCCAGCGATTGTATTTATAGATGAGATCGATGCGATCGGTAAGAGCAGAAATTCTGGTCCTATGGGTGGTCAAATGACGAGAGAGGCAGACGCTAAATCAGCTTCTTTCTGAGATGGACGGCTTTGATGCAGAGTAAGTCGCCAGTCATCGTCATAGCAGCTACAAATAGACCTGAAGTTTTAGATGCTGCACTTTTAAGACCGGGTAGATTTTGACGGGCAAGTGCTGTTGATAAGCCTGATTTTTAAAGGACGTTGCGACATCTAAAAAGTCCATATGAAAGATGTGAAAATCAGCAAAGATGTAAATATCGAGGATATCGCAAGGCTTACCACTGGTTTAGCAGGTGCTGATCTTGAAAATATCATGAAATGAGGCGGCACTTCTTGCAGGACGTAAGTCAAAGACTTTTGTCGAGCAGGCTGATCTAGTGGAGGCTGTCGAGAGATCGATAGCTGGCCTAGGAAAAATCACGCCGCGTAAATCCAAAGAGAAAAAGATAGTCACTTACGCATGAAAGTGGCCATGCCTTGATAGCTGAGCTAACAAAGGTGCAAAAAGAGTGACAAAGGTTTCAGTCGTACCACGCGGTCTTGCAGCACTGGCTATACATTAAATACGCCTGAAGAGAATAAATTTATGATGCAAAAGCATGAACTACTTGCAGAAGTGGATGTGCTTTTTGGTAGGGCTGCTGAAGAGGTCTTTATAAAAAGAGATATCAACTGGAGCTAGCAATGATCTAGAGCGTGCAACTGATATCATAAAAGCTATGGTTAGCATGTATGGTATGAGTGATGTTGCCGGTCTTATGGTGCTGAAAAGCAACGTGCAACATTTTTAAATGGCGGACAAAGCATAAAGACTATAGCGACAAGATGGCTGAAAAGGTTGATGAGTTTGTAAAAACACTTCTTCATGAGAGATATACAGCTGTGCTTGGTCTTCTTGAAAATTTATAAAGGCGCCATTGAAAAACATGGTTTCAGCGCTTTACGAAGAAGAGACTATCGAGGAAAAGAGTTAGAGATCATCAAAAATTACGAAGAAGAAAATGGTCTTGAAAGCAGGCTTGTAGAGCTTGAAGAAGAGGAAAAAGGCAAAAAGAGAGAGAATATGAGTGCTACATCGCAAAAAGCAGGGTATAAAGTTATATTATTCTTTTGATTTTATTTGCTATATCTGCATTGTTTGGTATTGCGCCACTATTTTTCTAGCACTGCTTCTTTTTAACTCTATATTTTTTAGAGACCCTGAAAGAGAGCCTTTTACTGATGATAAGCTAGCCTTACTTTCGCCCATAGATGGTAAGATAAAGAGATCAGCGTTTCAAATTTTGATGATAAAAGAGGTGGCTAAGATAGTTATCTCAAAGCCATTTTTGGCGTAGGCACGCTAAGAGCTATAAGTGATGCTAACGTCACTGGAAGTTAAAAGAAGGCATGGGCTCTTTTTATGCCGAGGCGATGAAAAATTTCAGAGATGCTAAACGAAAGAGCGATAATTCGTTTTGAAAGGAAATATCAAATTTGCTATGAAAATCATAGCTGGAGTTTTTAGTAGTTTAGAAATTTATAACATTACCAGTCTAAAGCCTCTGAAAGTAAATTTGGCTTTTTAGGAGCGAGCAAGTGATTTTATACTTGCCAAGAGATACTACGTGCGTAAGCGTTGAGGAGAGCGTTAAAAGCTGCTTCACTTCTTGGATACTTTGAAGAGGAAAAATAAAAATGAATAGTATACAAAAATGCAGTTAATGTATATCTTGCCAATTGTTTACCGCCGCAAGCGCTTTTTAGGCGTTATAAGCATTATTTCATCTATTCAGGGAACTATTTTAAAGCTATTATTTACATCATTCTTCACTGATTTTAGACGGACTTGATGGACGCGTGGCAAGACTTACAAAGACTACAAAACCAAAATTCGGAGTAGAGTTTGATAGCCTTGCAGACCTTGTAGCATCGGTGTGGCTCCAGCGATTTTATTTTATCTAACAGTTGGTGGCAACTTTGGCAGATTTGCTGCGTTAATAGCAGCTATGTTTGTGGTCTTTGAGCTATTAGACTAGCTCGTTTTTAACGTCACTACCGGCACATACGAACCAAATGTTTTCATCGGACTTCTATACCATCAGCAGCCATCATGCAGGTGCTTTGGGTTGGTGTTTATCTAAAGCATGATTTCTTTATATGGTTTTGAGTGGTGCTTTGATATTGCTTGAAGCAGTTTTGGCTATCTCGATGGTTAGCAACATCCGCTACCCAAGCTAAAAAGATGAATTAAAACAAACTCATGTTATGCGAATTTTAGTAGCACTTGTAGTTGTATTTTCTATGCTTTATCTATATCCTTACGAGCGCGACCCTTTTTATGAGCGTTTATGCATGCTATGGTATTATTAGAGCTGCGATAATGTTTAGCAAAAATCACAGGAGAGCGAATGAGCGAAATAGTATATATAAAATCGCGTACAATTACACCTAAAAATCGAAATCAAAAACTCTCTACTGCTGCTACTTGGGTAGCAAATTCTTCTTTACTTAACTCATTAACATTTAAAATATAAAAATCATAAAAGGACAAAAATGGATAAAAATAAAATTATAATCTTTTGATACGACTTTAAGAGATGGCGAGCAAAGCCCGGGAGCTTCTGAGACACGGCTGAAAAGCTACAGGTCGCACTTCAGCTTGAAAGGCTTGGTGTAGATGTGATGGAGGCTGGATTTGCAGCTGCAGAGTCGAGGGACTTTTGACGCGGTAAATCAGATCGCAAAAGCGAGCTCAAAACATCACTGTCTGCTCGCTTGCACTTGCGGTTGAGCGTGATATCAAGGCAGCTGGCGAGGCACTAGCTCGGCAAAACAAAAAGAATGTCACACCTTCATGGCAACAAGTCCGATCCACATGCAATATAAGCTAAAAATGAGCCCAGACGAGGTGATCAGGCGTGCAGTCGAGGCGGTGCAATACTCAAAAACGTTTTGCGATGACGTGGAGTTTAGCTGCGAAGATGCGCTGCGAAGCGAGATGAGCTTTAAAAGAATTTGCGACGCAGCGATAAAACGCAGGGCAAAAACCATAAACATCCCAGGATACGGTTGGCTACTTGTATCCAGAGGACATCACAGCTCGCATCAGCGAAATGAGTAAGTATAGGCGATAGAGCGGTAGTTTCGGTGCATAACCACAACGATCTCAGGCATGGCAACAGCAATTCGCTGGCTGCTATAAAAGCTGGTGCAAGGCAGGTTGAAGGCACGATAAATGGCATCGGCGAGGGCGCTGACGACGCTGCGCTTGAAGAGATCGTGATGGCCATAAAACTCGCCGGGACGTCTTTGCGCCGCTTTACCGTGCATCATCTCAAAAGCGATATCCGACTTCAAAGGCTGATCGCTAGTATCACGCATCGAGCCACAGCCAAACAAAGCAATCGTTGGCAAAAACGCCTTTGCGCACGAGAGCATCCACCAAGACGGCGTACTAAAGCACAAAGAGACTTACGAGATCATCAGCGCTGAGAGCATCTGGCTTGGCGAAAAACCTCGCTCGTTCTTGGCAAGCACAGCGGTCGCCATGCGTTTAAAGATAAGCTAGCAGCTCTGGATTTGACCTTGATAGTGATGCGCTTAATAAGGCGTTTGAGAGGTGAAAAGACTTGGCAGATAAGAAAAAGAGATATGTTGACGATGATATCAGGGCGCTTGTAGCAGAGGAGATCACCAAGATCCAGCAGCTTACGAGATCACAGACTTGCTTCAAAGTAGCGGTGGCAGCTTAGCAAAGTCCTCTATGAGCATCAGGCACAACGACGAGATCGTTAGCGACTCAGCCCTTGGCAATGGCACAGCTGATGCGATATTTGAGTAGTTGATGCGCATTAGTGGCATTAACGGCACGCTCAAAGACTGCAAGGTCACGCTGTTTCTCAGGGCAAGATGCACCTGCAAAGGTCGATGTAAAAGTCGAGTTTGAGGGCAGAGACAGCCGTACGGGCCACGGACTGATATCGATACGATGATGCGCAAGCGCTAAGGCCTATCGTCGGCGCACCAAACTGCTACCCTTCGCATCCATAAAAACTAAAAATTTTTGGCTGGCTGCTCAAACTTTGCAGCTGGCTAATTCATTTAGCTACTCTTTAAATTTGACTGCGTTTTCAAATTTAAAATCTCACTCACTCTAAGAATTGACTACTAAAATTGGCTTCGCCTACAGCTTAACTCACGGTGCAGAGCCGAAATTACTCGTTCATGAGTACAGGTGATGGTACTAGCAAAAACGCATGCAGTGCTTTGCTGCACACTGCACGCTACCTCTAACGTGCGAGGGGTTTAGGGGTTAAAGGGGATAAGGACGGCTTCGAATTCAAATCCCTTGTCTCCCTTTTAGAAGAAAAGTTTTTAATTTAAAGTCCATTTTTAGAGAAACACGCTATTTTGATACTGTATTTCACTCACTGCGTAAGAGTGACTATTGTACCTATCTGTATAGCTTAGCTCACCCTAGAGTCGAAATTACTCGTTCGTGAAATATAGATTTACTTGACACTCATTTGATTTGACAAAACAGATTTGCAATTTTTAAATTTACTAAACACTTTAAGATCATAAAACGCAAAATCTCTACAAACCAGAGATTTAAACAAATATCCTAAAATAATCGACAAAAATTAAAGCGGAAAATTTCATGCAAAATAAGCTATGCCGCTTAAGATAAAGGCGGCATCGAGATCAAAACCGCATTATCATGGCTCCGATGTGCATGTATGAGGTCAAAAAGATGATGGCCGCCAGGTGCTCTACAAAGCTTCACTACGCTACAAGGGCGATCGGTGGTGTCGGTATGATCATCGTTGAGGCGACGGCTGTGAGGCCGTGGCAGGATCTACCAGACCTTGGGCTGGAGTGACGAGCGAGATCGAGGCTCACGCGCGGAGCTGGTAAAGGCTGCAGTAAATACGGCGCCAAAATGGCCGTCCAGCTAGCTCACGCTGGCAGAAAGGAGCACTTGTGAGGGCATCATTGCTCCAAGTGCTATCACTGGGTAGGATGAATACGCCACGCCAAAAGAGATGAGCGCAGAGGATAATCGCAAGCGTTACAAAGCAGCTTTTGTGGATGCGGCATTGAGGGCAAAGACGCAGGATACGAGGCTGTGGAGATACACGCGGCACATGGATATTTGATAAATCAATTTTTATGTGCTGGCACAAATAAGCGAAGTGACGAATACGGCGGCACATGAAAACCGCATAAGGCTGCTGCTTGAAATTTTAAGAGAGACTAGGCTGGCGCTAATATCACTGTTGCGTGAGGATAAGTGCAAGTAGCTGGCTTAAGGGCGACTGGGACGTAGAGGGAGAGCGTAAAGCTAGTCACGTGAGCTAGAGAAAAATGGGGCTGACTTTATCCACGTATCAGCTGGTGGAGTCTATGCAAAAGTTGATAACGCACCTAAAATTTACACCCTTTATCGGGCTGGCTACGCAAAAGCGGTGAAAAATGCAGTTATCCCAGTCTTTGCGGTCGGTCTCATGCACAAAGGCAAGCGAGTGCGAAGCATTGCTGCTCAGCGATGTTTGCGACGGCGTGGCGCTTGGCAGAGAGCTGACTTAGAAATCCTTATTTTTGCTTTTTGGTGCCATGAAAGAGTTGGCGAAAATGACAAAAATAGAAAACGCCTACAAAAGGGCTGACTAGATTCACGGCAAGGTGAAAGCCTTGCCATTCACTTTTCTTAAACAAAATATCCAAAATTTACTTGCTATCTTTTTCTACACAACAAATAGCAAATTTATATGTTTCATAGCTATAAAATCGCATTTATTTTCAGATTACACCTGAATGTATTTAAAATTATAATATTCAATTTTCAAAATAAGATTGTAAACTAAAATAGTAATTTAATAATCAAATTAGGAGGAGAGATGAGGTTTAAGGGCTTACTTTAAGCTTTTCTCTGCAGCAAGCGTGGCAGTTTAGTAGCAAACTCAGCAGACGAGAGCGTGCTAAGCGGTGTTGAGGTGACAAGTAGCAGCGGTGGATCGGCGTTGATGACATCGTAATTCAACTAGAAATGCTGGTCTGGTAAAAGACGATGAGGGACATCCATCGCGTTTATGTGGGCGGCACAAACGGCATGAATCGCGATCTACATGCGAGGCGTGAGCGACCGCGGCCTAAATATCACGATAGATGGCGCAAAACAAAATGGAAACACGTTTCACCATAACGCCGACTTGCTGATCGACCCTGATCTCATAAAGGCAATAGACGTCGAGGTTGGCTCAAGATCGGTCGTAAATGGCTCAGGCGCGCTTGGTGGCTCGGTCGCCTTTTAAAACGGTCGATGCAAAAGACTGCTAGAAAGCGGCGAAGATCGGTGCAAAGATAAAGACCGGATACGCCTCAAATAACAGCGAATTACTCTCAAGGCCTTATGCTTTTTACCACCCCAGTTGAAGGGCTTGACTTTATAGCAGCTATTAATCACAAAGGTTACGACTACGGCAAAAGCGGCAATAAAAGAAAGATAGGTGGCGATGGCAACGACCTCAGCTATCTTTTAAAGCTTGGTTATAGCTTTCTTGATGCACATAGAATTTCTATCTCAAGAGAGCATAATGAATTAAGGTCTTTATCCTTTAAGAGCAGACTGGCAGCTGGCATAGTGGCTCAAATAGTGTCGATGACATACCGCAGTACGAGCGTGACACAACAACGCTAAAATATGAGTATAAACCCAAGCGATCTTTTAAATTTAGATGTGACAGCTTATAACACAGAGACACCAAAGGATCGTATGACTCAAAATGGGCGTAGAGACAGACGGCACAAATGCAAAGGCTAAAAGCGTAGTAGAGAGCGGCGCTTTGACGCAGACTTTTAGATATGGCACCGAGTTTTACCAAAGTAGTACTTCAACAAACCAGATAATCACTACCCAGAAAAGGTAAATAACTACTCAATATACGCAGAAGATGCGCTAAAGTACAGTCGCCAACTGTTGCTGGCATCAGATACACGCATCGCGAGCTAAAAAGCTACGACGGCAGAGCTGGAAATGTAAAAAGAGCTGGCTACATACATGGTTAACGAATTTACCCCCAGCGCTTGCGCTTGATTATGAGATCATTGAAAGGGCTTAACGCATTTGCAAGCTATGCAAAAGAGTCTTTCAGAGGACCTGATGTCATGGAGTCGATGATGGCAAGTAAGTAGCAGAGGGCAGGGCACTTTAAACTGGGCGGCAAATAAAGACCCTAAAAGCGACCACTGGCAGATAGCTACGAAACCGGTCTTAAATACCATGGCGACATAAGTGAAGCTAGCTCATATAGCCTATCTGCAAAATACTCATGACAAAATATAGTAAATTGTGATAGTCGATAACTACGCAGCAGGTGGTGGTATAAATCAAACTCTAGTCAGGATAAAACGCTGGTGGGGCTGATATAAGTGGCGTTGAGCTACTTGCAAGGCCCAATTTAGATGCATTAAGCCTAGCTGCCAGCTATACTCACCAAAAGGTAAAAATATAAAGATAGGGTCGCTCAAAACCAAATGGCAGCTACTACACCTCAAACATCATCGGTTACCGAGATCAGGGCGATAAATACACATTTAACGCCGAGTACGCATTTTCAAGGATCGATACGCTAATAGGCTACAATCTAATCTACTCGCATCAAAAACACCATATCAGCTGGCGATAATGAAATGTCAAGATACCAAGCTACGCAGTTAGCGACATCTACGCTACCTATGCGCCAAGTAGCGGTAAATTTAAAGGGCTTGAGATAAATGCTGGGATTTACAACCTCTTTAATAAAACTTATGCTTCGCAGTCTCAACGAACGGCTGACTATACAGAGCGATCCAAACTACGTAGATTGGGAGCCGTGTAGGCCTCAAGGTAAATGTCTCTTATAATGTATGGCTTTATGGCAAGGGTGAAAGCCTTGCCACCACTCACTACAGCCTATTTTGTCACGACCTCGCTTTTTGCTGTTTGATTTAGGTTAATATAGTATCATTTGTGCGACTAAACTTTCAGGGAGAAAATGAGGCAAAAGCACTTTGAAGTGGCAATTGTTGAGCGGGCATTAGCGGGACGGCACTCTTTTACGAGGTTGGCTGCATGGCGATAGTAAAAAGGTCGCGCTTTTAGAAAAATATGACGGCGTAGCGACGCTAAATTCAAGCGGCAAGGGCAACTCGCAGACCATCCACTGCGGCGATATCGAGACAAAACTACACGCCAGAAAAAGGCAAAAAGGTCTCACAAGTGGCAAATATGCCAGTAAAATACGCCCTAAAAATACAACTTAGAGGCGAAATATATGTTTGCTCATCAAAAGATGACGCTAGCCATCGGAGATGCCGAAGTAGAGCGCATCGAGGAGCGATGATGAGCTTTTAGAGAGCTGTTTTCTATCTTGAGTATGACAAAGAGAAGTTAAAAAGCAGATCGAGCCAAATGTCGTTTTTCGACGCAAATGGCAATGAGCGCCCGAAAATATCATCGCAATCGGCACGCAAAATGGGCGAGTACACTACGATGGACTTTGGCGGCGTGGCCGTCGCTCGTGCAAAAATGCGCTGCTTAGGCGGAGCATGGCTATAGAGATCAGCCTAAGCTCAGAAGTGACTGATATGAAAAAGGTGAGCGATACCTTTCACATCAAGATAAAGTGATGGCGAGGTGATCACCGCAAACTACGTCGTAGTCGATGCTGGAGCACTCTGCTGTTTCTAGCTCATAAGATGGGTTATGGGCTTCATCTTAGCACGCTTCCAGTTGCTGGAAGCTTTTACTTTTGCTAACAAGCGCCTACTAAACGGCAAAGTCTATATGGTGCAAAACGACAAGCTACCATTTGCCGCACTTCACGGCGACCCAGATATCTAGCTAATGGCAACACTCGCTTTGGCCCAACTGCCCTTGTCATACCAAAGCTTGAGAGATTTCACGGCTGTTCTAGCTTTTTGACTTCTTAAAGTGTCTAAAATGTGACAAAAACGTCCTTGAAGTCTTTACAAATTTACTAAAAAGACGAGGATATAAGGTCATATACTATAGTCTCTTTATTTGGAGTGCCACTCATCAACAAAAAAGAATTTGTTAAAGACGCTAGAAAGATCGTGCCAAGCTAGCGAAAACGACCTAAGCTACGCTGTACTTTTCGGTGGTGTAAGGCCACAGGTGATCGACCGCAATAAAAAGACTCAGAGCTATGGCGAGGGCAAGATCAGCACAGGTGAGGGCATAAGCTTTTAATATGACGCCAAGCCCGGGGCTACTAGCTGTTTTGAGACGGCGAGGCCGATATGGAGAAATGCAAATTTGTACGGGCAAAGAAATTCTCGACGAAGAGAAAATTTAACACCGAGTTTTTGGGTAGGAAATGGGAGTGTTTGATATTTTTAAAGGAGGTGCAGATATGCCAAAAACAGCACAACAAAGAAAAAGATGAGAGCATGAAAAATTTTTAAAAAGAGGGCGTGGCGGTGCTTGAGAGCTTGCCGCTTCGCTATGAAAATAGTGAGGTTACGCCAAGAGATATTGACGAGATAATAAAACGCGCAGTTTGCTCATTTACGGCGATCATGTGTGCTTGCACGATCCGTGATGGAAGGCTCTTGGGCAAAGAAAAATATGGCGTGGGCAAAGAGCTTTTTAGGTGAAGCTATGATGGGCTAAGCGTCAAAAAGAAAAAGAGGTCGTTGAGGACAGAGCCGATATGGACACGGCTGTGAATATGGGCTGGAAATATGAGTCGCTTTGGATCTTGCTTTGGGCGCTTGGCATAGCTGAAGATATCGGCCAGATGGATAAAACTGTGCGACTGCGAGTTTGTGATGAATGTCTTAAAGAGGGTGGGTTAAAAGCCGCTCAAAAGCTTCGCAGTATGGATGAAATTTTAAGCAAGCTCGATCTGGTTTATCGCTACCACTGGGCGTGCGTAAATGCAAGAGTAAATGGCACAAAGGCGGCTGGACTTGACGAAGAGGTCGTTATGGAAAGACGCGCAGGGCTTGAGTGGCTATGCTGCAAGGGGCAAGAAAATGACGATTTGAGCGCTGAGTTTAACTGCTGGGACTATCCTGATCTAAACACTTGATCTAAGAAATTTTAAGCTCAAATGAGCTAGTAATTTATCTTAATGTAAATGCTATCGGAAAGCGAAGATAGCAGTCTTCTTTTGGTTTTGAAAAGTCGTTTTTACATTTTCTATCTTACCTTCTACAAGTTGCTCAAATAATCTAATATTTCGCCATAAATATAAAGCAAATTTAACTAGCTTAGCGCGGTTTAAACGGTAAAACTAGCTCTCAAGGCCCAATTTGCGTTCTGTATTCTTCGTATGTGCCTTTTAAAAATCAACGACTTCGCCACTACCTTTTAGGGTGCAAAATTCTATTTGCAAAGGCATCTATCAGCTCTGTCGTGACTTACGCAGATGACTGAGCCATTGAAGTTGTAAAATGCCTCGCCAAGTGCAATGATAGCCTCAAGATCAAGGTGATTGTTTGGCTCGTCCATGACAAGTGGGTGGCCTATGAAGGCATGAGCTGAGCTAGTCTTACTCGGTGTTTTTCACCACCACTTAGCGCGCCAACTGCTTTTTCTTGCTCAGCACCACTAAAGAGCATCCTGCCAAGGCACTTTCTGATCTCGTCGATGTCCTTGTTTTTGGCATCTTGCAAATATTCATATAGCTTTAGCTCGCCATCTATCTTGTTACCGTATCTTGCGCAAAATATCCTAGCTCGATGGTCGCACCAATATGCACCTCGCCCGCGTCGAGGCTTTAGCTCGCCCATTATGATCTTACAAAGTGTGCTTTTACCAACGCCGTTATGGCCGATGATGGCTAGTTTATCACCCTTTTCAAGCTTAAAGTTAAAGTTTTCAAATATCACTTTATCATCAAATTTCTTACTTATATTTTTAAGCTCCATTAGCTCATTGCCTATCTCGCGGTTTGCAGAAATAAAAGTATGCTTGGATCACGCCTACTTGATACTGCGATCTCGGCGATATCTAATTTTTCAAGCTGTTTTTGCACGTGAGGTCGCCTGCTTTGCCTTGCTCGCATTTGCTGAAAATCTCGCGATAAATTTTCTCCAGCTCCTCTTTCTCTTTTTAGCTTCTTATCGCGCTCCATCTCATGCTGCTTTGCGATCAAATTTGCAGCCATATACCAGTCGTCGTAGTTGCCTAAAAACTCGCGAATTTTCTTAAAATCCACATCCAAAATATTTGTGCAAACTCTATTTAAAAAGTGCCCTGTCGTGGCTGATAACCACAAGCGTGCCCTCGTGGCGGTTTAGCTCGTTTTTCTAGCCACGCGATCGCGTCTATATCAAGGTTGTTTGTTGGCTCGTCTAAGAACAAGATGTCTGGCTTTGGAAAGAGCACCTGAGCTAGTAAAACCTTTAACTTTATCTGAGTTTTTCAACCTCGCTCATAAGCTTATCAAATTCATTTAATCCAAGCGAGCTTAGGATTTTTTCTATCCCTAGTCTCGTACTCGTAGCTTGGATCCTCCTCAGCGCTTATCATCTCAAGCTCGCTTAAGCGCTCGTTTATCTCATCTGTAAATTCCCTCGCTCATATAGAGCTTCTCTTTCTCTTTGACAGCGTCATATAGGCGCTTGTTGCCATAAAGCACCGCATCTTTTTAGTGTGAAAGTACTCAAACGCAAACTGATCTTGCCCAAGCACGCCAACCTTTAGTCCATTTTTCTGCATGATCTCTCCGCTAGTTGGTTCGATAGCTCCGCTTAAAATTTTAAAATGTCGATTTACCAGCGCCATTTGCGCCGATTAGTCCATATCTGTTGTGGCGATTTAGCTTTTAAATTACATCCTCAAATAGCAAACTGCTTGCAAATCTTTGAGTAAGTCCCCTAACTTCTAACATTATTTTTTTCCTTGAATTTATTTTTTTGCGATTTTTGCCTACGGTGATTAAAAAGCCATTTTGCTACTTTAGTCTAAAAGTGCCCCGTGATTTTTGTAGCTATAAAGTATGTTTTCTTCTTGCGCGCCAGAGCCGATATTGTGGATGACAAGCGGTGTTTGGCCTTCAAATTATCTGAGATCACGCCGATGTGAGGTAGATTTCTTGGTAGCATCCATGTGACGATATCCCCGGTAAAGAAATTTATCATCGCTCACCTCAAAACCTTTTCTTTTTAGATAAGTAGCGATGTTTTAAAACACGCCTGTGATCGATGTTTTTATCAGCTTTTTAAGTCCCCATTTTTTAGGATAGCTTGCATTTCTACTCATATCTTCAAAAATGAGCCTTTGCAGATCCATATCCTGACGACGTAGTGCCCTTACCACAACGTCGGTGCAAACGCCCTTTTTGATATCCACGTCACCCATAGGATGAGGCAAGTCTTTCGTAGCTTGGATCGTAACTGAGTGTCACACCAATCTGCGACCTAGCGTCATTTACAAATTACTCGCCGAAAAAGGCAAAAATTGCGTGGCAAAAAGAGCTAAAAGTAGAAAATTTCTTCATTTTCTACTTTAAAAGCATTGTTTTAAGATACGTTTTTCCTATCTCAACGCACTGGTTGATCGTAGGTGTTGATGCCTAGCATGATACCAGTGGCCGAGGTTAGTAGCTCGTAGTAAAAAAATGAGCCAGCCAGCGTGAAACTCATCAAGTCTCTCAAGCGTGATCGTATCGACACTTATGCCCTCTTGCACCAGCGCCATAGCCGTCGCGTCGCACTGCATTATAAGCTCGTTTAGGCTTAGACCCGCCACAAAATCGCACTCTTCAAGCCCTTTTGAAAGCTCAAATTTGGGATAGTCTTGTCGCTTGCGTGATCTTTTATCTTTATAAATGTCACGCTCTTATCTTTTACGCCGTCCATGATAAGCTGCAAAAAGCTGTGCTGATCGCGGCTGCCAACAAGTCCAACTGGCGTAAGACCGACCCTTTTTATAGCCTCTTTACCAAGGCTCTCCGCCCAAAGCTGCACATACCAGTCGTTAAATTCAAAAATCTATCGCAATAGCTAAAAATGACATTTATGCTGGCATTTCTGCTAGTGGCGTAGTGGTAGGCTTTAGCGACTATGGAGCTATCTTTTTGCTCGATGTATTGCTTCTTGCAAGCAAGCGCGCCATCCAAAAAGTGCCTTTATATCGTAGCCGCAGATACCAAGAGGCACAAGACCGATCGCACTTAGCACGCTAAATCTCCCGCCCACATTCTTTTGGGATGTTAAGGGATCGATGCCATTTTTCTTTGGCGAATTTTCTCAAATTTGTGCTCGGATCAGTTATGATGAGAAGGTTCTGCCCTCAATTTTGAGGTTTAAAGTCATCAAGCAAACACTTTAAAAATAGTGATCGTCTCGATCGTGTTGCCTGATTTTGAGCTTATTATAAAAAGCGTCTCATCAAAATTTAGCCCACTCAAGCGTGCTTTTGTAGCTGCAAGGATCGACGTTGTCTAAAAATAAAAGCTCTCTTTTTATCCCCTTTGTGCCTTCAAGCATTGATTTTAGCGCCTTTACGCCAAGACTGCTGCCGCCAATGCCAACAAGTACTACATTTTTTGATATGAGCTAGCCCCTTTTTCGTACTCCTCGATCTCGCCAAGTAAATTTTGCCCAAGAGCTGGCAGGTGGTAGTAGCCTATCTCGCCGCTTTCGTACTCGTCGTTTATGCGTTTGGCGTAGGAGTCGATGACATCGCTGCTTGCAAAGTTAAATTTAAATGAAGTCTCTATCATTTACTGCGCTCGTAAAAAGAAAATTTGTAGCCTCGACAAAGCCATCGATGCTGCCGCAGTCAAACCTCTTGCCCTCAAATTTATAAGCTAGCACCATGCCATCTTTTGCCTGCGTTTTTAGCGCGTCTGTGATCTGGATTTCGCCGTTTTTGCCCCGGCTTTTGTTCGCTCTAAGATGTTAAAAATATCTGGCGTTAGGATGTAGCGACCAATTATCGCTAAATTTGTCGGAGCCTCGGCAGGATCAGGCTTTTCAACCATATCATCGACCATTATGAGATCATCTTCTATAAATCTACCACTTACGACGCCATAAGACTTGGTCTGCTCTTTTTGGCACCTCCATCACTGCAACGACGCTGCAGCGATACTTTTTCATAAATTTTAACCATCTGTGAAAAGCACGCCCTCGCCATTTTTCATTTATGCATAGATCATCTGCCAAAATGACCCCAAAAGCTTCATCTCGAACTAGTGTTTTTGCCCGTATAAATGGCGTGTCCAAGCCCTTTCATAGCATTTTTGCCTAGTAAATGAAAAATGTGCATGAGCTCATTAAATTCTAACTTCGCTTAGTAGTGACTCTTTTGAGCTGCCTGCGATCTCTTTTTTCTAGCTCGTAGCTGATATCAAAATAGTCCTCAAGCGCCCCTTTTTTCCGCGTCCCTGTGACAAAGGCCATATTATCCATGCCAGCCTCAAGCGCCTCATCAACGCCGTAGTGAATGAGCGGTTTTGTAAGGATCGGCAACATCTCTTTTGGGAGCGATTTTGTAGCTGGTAAAAACCTCGTTCCATATCCAGCCGCTGGAAATAGGCAAGTTTGTATCATTTTAGTCCTTCATGAAAAATTGCAGAAATTCTACTATCTTTTCCTTAATAATATAAATTTGTCTGAATTTACAAGGCTTTAATTAGCAAATTGATAAGATTTTTAAAATTTTCTAAAAAGAGCAATGTTTGCAGACGATTGATAGGATTTTTCAAAGCCCAGCTTGATATAAAAAGTCAAATTTCTTAGCATTTTTGTGCCCGATAAGCTCGTTTAAAAGCTTGCACGAACACCCTAAAAGAGGAGCATTTTAAGGCTGTTCACGTAGTTTGGGCGACAAGGGAGTTAAACAAATACGGTCAAATCGTTGAAAATCAAAGCGATGATGGCGAGCCAAAAGGGCACTAGCGGCCAGCCAAGCCTAAACGCGCTAAGAGGGCCCAGCTTATAAACGCTGGGGTCTTGATAGTTCGCTACTTTGGCGGGATAAAGCTTGGCACTGGAGGGCTTGTAAGAGCCTACTCAGGGGCTGTGAATGAAGCGATAAACGAGGCTATAAAAAGATGGTGGCGTGATGAAATGTGAGTTAAAAAGATGAGGTTAATTTTTACGCCATTTTCGTTGATGAGCCGCTTTGAGCACTATTTTGCCACTAAGAAATTTAAGTGAGTTTGAAAGAGATTTTAATGACCTTGGAGCGATTTGGAGCGTAAATTTAAACGAAGCCGAGTTTGCTGAGCTATTTAAATTTTGCAAAGAATGTGAAGCAAGCGAGTTTAAATTTCTAGCCTTGCCACTTGCCAGCAAAGCGCTGTTTATTTATTAATTGTAAAAATCGCACAAAGTTTAAAAAGAAAGTAAAAAAATGGAAATTTGGAACGACATTTATAACCACTTTAACCCAGTCGCCTTTAGTGTTTTTTTGGCTTTTAGCGTGCACTGGTATGGGCTTATGTATATTTTGGCCCTCGTTTTGGCGCTTGCCATGGCAAAAATATCTTGTTAAAAAGATGATATCCTATCTCAAATCAACTTTTAGATAACTACTTTTTGGGTAGAAATAGGCGTTATTTTAGGCGCTAGACTTGGCTGGGTTTTTAGTTTATTCTGGCGAAGCGGGATACTATCTAACGCAGCCTTGGCAAATTTCTAATCCAATGCACAACGGCGAGTTTATAGGAATTCGCGGCATGAGCTATCACGGCGCTGTGGTTGGCTTTTGCTAGCGACAATTTTATTTTGCAAAAAGATACAAGCAAAACGCATGGCAGTTGCTTGATCTCTGCGCTATTTGCATACCTTTTGGCTACACCTTTGGCAGGATAGGAAATTTCTTAAATCAAGAGCTTTTTGGCAGGGTTACAGACGTGCCTTTGGGCGATAAATGTCTTTGGTCAGCCAAGACATCCAAGCCAGCTTTATGAAGCATTCTTAGAAGGTTTAGTTATTTTTTTGTCATTTTTATTTTTATATAGAAAATATAAGAAAATTTAATGGCGAACTCATAGCACTTTACGCCATTTTATACACATTTGCAAGATTTATTTGTGAATTTTACGAGAGCCTGATTCTGGACTTGGATTTATTATTTTTGGTCTATCAATGGGACAAATTTCTATCACTTATTATGTGTGGGTTCGAGATTTTTGTCTATATTAAACTCTATAAGAGATTTACGAGTACTTAATGTCAATATTTAGAAATTTATTAAAGTAAAGTTCTGATAACATTAGCTTTATCAATTAATGCTAATGTTTAAATTAGTATTAAGAAATGATAACTTATTTCAAACTTTCTTTAGGAGGGCTCATGACCCTGAGCTTATAGAAGGTTTTTTGGGGAAACGGTCGGACGGCAAAAAGCCGCACTCCAGCCGCTTGGGATAGATGGCAAAGTATTACAGGATTTATTCTAGCCTGTTTCATATTATGCCATATGGTTTTTACTTCTACTATACTACTTGGCAAAGACGCATTTAACGCTGTCGTAGGATTTGCAGAGGCTAAATTTTTATTTGGCGAGGCTACTTGGTGGATCACAAATGTTATAGCTGCTGTTATCTTTGTAGTTTTTGTAACTCACGCCTTCTTGGCAATGAGAAAATTTCCTGCAAATTATAGACAATACTTAATGTTTAGAGGCCACAAAGACCGCATGAAGCACCTTGATACCACACTTTGGTGGTTCCAGTTTTTAACAGGCTTTGCTCTATTTTTTGCAGCAAGCGCCCACCTTATAGATATTATCTTTGGCGGACACATCACTGCTGACAAATCAGCTATTGCTTTTCACAAACTAGAAATTTTCTACTTCGCACTACTTGTTTTCATGGTCGTTCACGCTAGCGTTGGCATGTACCGCTTATATGTCAAATGGGTAAGCATTGATGGCGTAAATAAACACGAAATGTTTGCTAAAAGAAATAAGGCAAAGACAGTTGTATTTGTCATTTATGGCATACTTGCTGTGATCGCTTTGATCGCTGATTTCGTGTGGATCAGCCATTAAAAAGGAGCTAGAAGATGAATGTAAAATATTATGACGCATTGGTAATTGGTGGTGGTCTAGCTGGTCTTAGAGCTGCTGTGGCTGCTGGAGAAAAGGGCTTAAGCACCGTAGTTTTTGAGCCTCATCCCTGTAAAACGCTCTCACTCTGCTGCTGCACAAGGCGGAATGCAAGCAAGCCTTGGTAACTCTAAAATGAGTGAAGGCGATAACGAAGATGTACACTTTGCTGACACAGTAAAAAGGTAGCGACTGGGGTTGTGATCAACAAGTTGCACGTATGTTTTTGTCAAACTGCACCAAAAGCGATTCGTGAGCTTGCAGCTTGGGGTGTGCCTTGACTAGGATCACAAAAGGCGAAAAGAAGCGCTATCATAAACGCTCAAAAAGACAACTATCGTTGAAAAAGAAGAGGTTCATGGCCTTATCCACTCACGTGACTTTGGCGGTACAAAAAGTGGAGAACTTGCTACACAGCTGACGCAACTGGTCACACCATGCTTTTTGCTGTTAGCAAACGAAGCGCTTAAGCACAATGTAGAAATTCACGACCGCAAAGAGGCGATCGCTTTGATACACCAAAATAATCGCTGTTACGGCGCGATCGTTCGTGACCCAGTAAATGGCGAGATCACAGCCTATGTTTCAAAAGGCACACTTATAGCAACTGGCGGATACGGCAGAGTTTATAAACACACTACAAACGCTGTTGTTTGCGAAGGTATCGGCGCTGCGATCGCACTTGAGACTGGCGTAGCTCAGCTTGGCAATATGGAAGCTGTTCAGTTTCACCCAACTCCGATCGTCCCATCTGGCATTCTTTTAACAGAAGGTTGCCGCGGTGATGGTGGGAATTTACGTGACGTTGATGGATACCGCTTTATGCCTGATTATGAACCAGAGAAAAAAGAACTTGCTAGCCGTGACGTCGTTAGCCGCCGCATCATGGAGCACATCCGTGCAGGCAAAGGCGTACCTAGCCCTTATGGCTATCACGTTTGGCTTGATATCTCTATCCTCGGACGTGAGCACATCGAGAAAAATTTACGTGACGTTCAAGAAATTTGCGAAATTTTTAACGGCATCGATCCTGCTGACACTGAAGTATATACCGACGAGACAGGACATCAGCGTGGCAAAGGCTGGGCACCGATCCTACCTATGCAGCACTACTCAATGGGCGGCATCAAGACAAAACCAACTGGCGAGAGCCCAACACTAGCTGGTCTATTTAGCGCTGGCGAGGCTGCTTGCTGGGATATGCACGGCTTTTAACCGCCTTGGTGGTAACTCAGTTTCTGAGACAGTCGTCGCTGGTATGATCGTTGGTGATTATTTTGCAGATTATTGCGCTAGCCACGAGATCGAGATAAACACAGCTGATATCGAGAAATTTGTTAAAAAACAAGAAGACTATCTAAATAGCCTCGTCACAAAAGAGGGTAAATTTAACGTCTTTGATATCAAAAACAAGATGAAAGAGGTAATGTGGGAGCACGTTGCGATATTTAGAACAGGCAAAGGCTCTAGAACTTGCTGTTAAAGAGCTTGAAGCACTCTATAAAGAGTCACTTGATGTAAAAGTAAGCAACAAAGCACTATTTGGCAACCCAGAGCTCGAAGAGGCTTACCGCGTGCCAAAGATGCTAAAACTAGCGCTTTGTATCGCAAAAGGTGCGCTTGATAGAACAGAGAGCCGTGGTGCTCACTGCCGTGAAGACTATCCAAAGAGAGATGACCTTAACTGGCTAAACAGAACGCTTACAAGCTGGAAAGAAGGCGACACTATGCCAACTATCACTTATGAGCCACTTGATATCATGAAGATGGAGATGCCGCCAGCATTTAGAGGTTATGGTGCAAAAGGAAATATCATCGAGCATCCAAACAGCGCTATCCGCCAAAAAGAGGTCGATGAAATTCGCGAGAAAATGCAAGCAGAAGGCAAGAGCAGACAAGAAATTCAAGAGGCTTTGATGCACTATGACCTTCAACCAAAATATAAAGCACCAAATGAAAGAGCAGGTATAGGAAATGAGTAGAAAAATAACCATAAAAGCTTTTAAATACAATCCTTTAAGCAAAGTTTCAAAGCCTCATTTTGCGACTTATGAGCTTGAAGAGACTGATGGTATGACGCTATTTATCGCGTTAAATCAAATTCGTGAGAAATTTGATCCAGATCTTAGCTTTGACTTTGTTTGTCGTGCGGGAATTTGCAGGAAGTTGTGGCATGCTAGTAAATGGCAAACCAAGCCTAGCTTGCAGAACCCTCAACAAAAGACTTTGAAAGCGGTGTCATCGAGCTTATGCCACTTGCCAGTCTTTAAACTACTAAAAGATCTAAGCGTAGATACTGGTAACTGGATGAACGCTATGAGTAAGCGTGTCGAGAGCTGGATACACACAGATCATGAGACTGATATCTCTAAGCTTGAAGAGAAAGTTGAGCCAGAAGTCGCTCAAGAAGTTTTCGAGCTTGATCGCTGTATAGAGTGCGGAATTTGCGTCGCATCTTGTGGAACAGCTATCATGAGACCTGATTTCATCGGCGCTGTTGGTCTCAAACAGGGTTGCTAGATTTAAGATAGACGCACTTGATAAGAGAACTGACGAGGACTTTTACGAGCTAATCGGCGATGATGATGGCGTATTTGGTTGTATGACTTTGCTTGGCTGCGAAGACAACTGCCCAAAACACCTACCACTTCAAAGCCGCATAGCTTATATGCGTAGAAAAATGGCTGCTATAAAGTAGCAAAGGGGCTGTAAAAAGCCCCCAAATTTATTTAAAAAAACTCTGCAAACAGAGACCAAGATACAGATACAAATATCTAACGCCGCAAAATACTAAAAATACAAATATTAAAATCGGAAACGACAAGACTATGCCCATTATATAGGCAAGCGGCAAAGGTAATAAAAATAAAAAGACCAAAAGCCAACACTAAAAGACAAAAAATAGCGCAAACAATGAAGCGATCACGTTAATAAATAAAGTTGATATTATCAGAGAAAAACTCTGTTAGACTTATATATTTCATGCGGTGATTATATCCATAAAAATGTAAAAAAACAAGAAATTTTCTGGTAAATTTATATAATTTGACATCAAACAACTTCATTTTTTTAGGATATTAAATGATACCAAGTTATAAAGAGATGATGCTACCCATTTTTAGAATTTGTAGCACAAAAATAACAATACAAACAGAAGTGAATTTACAAATCTATAATAAATCAGTTTAAACTAAACGATGAAGATCTTTTGCAAAGGATAAAAAGAGGGAACACTTACTTATATAAAACCGTGCCGACTGGGCTCTAACGTATCTGGCAACCACTGCACAGGTAAAAAGCAAAAACCAAAGATGAAGCCTCTTGAGAAGGTTGGCAAAAAGTCTGTTTTCTATAACAAATTTTGGCAAAAGAGCTGATAAGCAGTAAGAACGCAAAAAGAGAAATTTATATCTTGGTATGATGAAATTTATAAACAAGAGATCAAAACAAGAAAAGAAAGAAGCAGTAGAAAATACACCAGACGACAGCTTAAAAGATGCATATGAAAAGGATAAAAAGAAGAGCTAAAAAGTGAAATTTTATCTAGCATTTTTAGAAAAAGAGCCTAGATTTTTCGAGCATCTAGTAACAGAGCTTTTTAGAAAGGATGGACTATGGAACTGGAAGTCTCACAAACAAAGGTCCAGACGGCGGGATAGACGGCATAATAGACGAAGATGAGCTAGGGACTTTCTAGAAATTTACATACAAGCAAAAGAGATATAAGGATGGTAGCAATATAGGCAGGCAAGAGATACAGCAGTTCATCGGCGCTATCTCAAATAAAAAAATACCAAAAAGGCGTCTTTATTACAACGGCAAAATTTACAAAAGAGGCCCAAACGTTTGCCAAAGATAGTCAAAAACTTTAGCGTAGTCTTGATAGA
>BNJV01001040.1_pt1 | contig 100380 bp, 162 predicted proteins | sample 8540591 | NCBI WGS metagenome assembly BNJV01 (sample SAMD00202457, study PRJDB9452) | human saliva metagenome | host: Homo sapiens
TCATCTGACCAACCTTTGTTGTATGGCTACTTTACTAATAATCTCCATCAAACACTCTCCGATTCCCTTTCCAACACTTCTTACAGTTTCACTGGTAACCTATCCATTTTCGTCAATACTTTGGGAGTTTTCCTAGAGACGGATTAACACAATAAAAACTAGTCAATTCTTTTTCTCTGCTAGACTCTCTGCTTTCTCTCTATCCTTCTTATTAAACAAGGACATTATCCAATACTGCAATACCGGCATCAAGGTACAGCAAAAGACTGCCATTGTGAGTCGGGCCAACATCATCTGCAAAAAGAACCTTTGATATTGGTACATTTATAGCATAAAAACACAGCTGCCAGAAAAGGCGAACATAATTGCTTTCGACTTATTTTGCTCCATCATTTTACTCCTCTATTTCATTCTTTATGGTCATCATCTCCCATATCAAAACCAAAGTACCTCTCCGCTCCAAAACATGTCAAACCGTAACCTCGCTAAGGACTCAAAGGTTCACTGAACCTTTTGAGGATTAACTACGTTTACTAACAAAGCTTACACTCTCAACGTGGCTCGTTGCTCCAGATGGATGTCAAAATAATCGGGCAATCCACGGAAAAATCAGTCCGTTCGTTCTCGAAACATATCCATGCCATTTTTGACCTCAAAATTGCCATTTTTCTCGACCGCTCATTCTCGGAAACAGGTCAAAAGAGCCTGCTACTACTTATTATATGCAGTCAGGCAAAACGCCTCATCGCCTCAAGACTACGTTCGGCGGAACAATTCTGAAATCCCATCGCCTCAACCTTCCTGTCGAGAAAATAAAACTGTACATTGAATGTCCGGTTTTTAGTGTGCCAATGTTCACTTTTTCACGTCTATGTTCACTTTTTGTATTTTTGATTCTTACTATTCGAGACTATCTGGTATCGTCATTTCCAATTTTGCCTGCACCCAATAAAGGAACAAGATATATCTTTCTCTGAAATTCTTGCTGTCTGTGAGTCCAAGGTATGTCCATCATCTCTCGCTTACTCCGCGGTATGCTACAAAACTCAGTTAATTCCACCAGCCTTTGATCCCGTCTTGAGGGCAACTTGATGGGTATCTTGAGGGCAACTTGATGGGTATCTTGGGTGAGTCGCCCCGACCATGTAGCAGTTGCCGCATCTGAAAGGGAATCACTGTTGTAAAAACATCTGCCTCCGCCCGAGATTGGCTCTCCACCTGAATACAGCTTCGTATATTTATAGCTGTTTCGCATACCGCTTCCAGCTCGTCAGCAAGTCCGATCTCCCTAAACACCTTTGCTATTGGCGGATTCTTTGCAAAGGGTCTGAACGTTTTCAGATTCAGGTTTCCATGTCCATGTGCAAGGTTGGCATTTTCTGTTGTGATCTTATCCCGTTCAATAACAAGCTTCGGTACATATCCACTGGAAAAATCACGGTGCATGAGCAGGTTTGAGATGATCTCACGCAGAATTTTGTCTCTGGCACTTACTCTCTGGATTCCATCTAACGTGAATACGTCGTTTTAAATGCTTCTTTCCCAAATTCCATCAAACGATCATAACTTTCAATCAGGTTCGTAATCACCACGTCCCTGTCATCGTATCGATCAACATTGAATACTCTGAAAATAGCATCTGTCTTGTGCTGCGGCAAAACAGACATAATGCGGTTATCCGTCCCGAAAAGCAGAATTGCCGCAAGCGTGATGCCCTCTTTGTTCGTTTCCGGATCTTCAAGTATGAGACCGCAGCTTCTTAGCATCTCTTCATCCGTCATATCAACCCACGGATGGTGCTCATTGTCCCTTGTCATCCGCCTTGCGCGATCCATCAGATCGTGGCGAGGCTGGAAACCGAATAACAGGGTAGACCTTATTCACAAAATAGGTGCTTTTGTTTGCGGGCATAAAGGTTTAAAAACCATATCGCATTATCTGTGATATCGATATCCGACTCATTATTGCGGTCAAAATCCTGCCAGCATTGCGGTAAACCGGTTTTTCCAACAGGGACATAGATGTAAAGAAGGATACGTCCATCGATCTCATATTCCTCTGGAGTCCAGATAGTAGCGGCGGGTAGATTTTGCTCTCATTGTTAATCGTCGTAACAAAGGGTTTTTCTTCATCTGCTCGACTCGTTCTTTGTCTATGCCAGAGAATAGCTCCAGTTTGTCCTTCACGCCAAAGGAAAAATATGACCGCCATCACGATTGGAAAAAGAGCAAGCGGTATCATAGACATCCTTCGTAATATCCGTTGTTGATTTTTGAATTCGACTGTCAGTCCTTCACCCTTGACGAATTAAGCTCATCAAATTTTTCAGGGAGCATCATATACCTTCACCCTTTCAATTATTCACTTATCAATTCATTCGGTAAAATAGAATCGACCTCGTTGTCTTTAAAAGTCTGCTCTTCTTCCTCTTTTAATGCCTTCTGAGCAGCCCTTATAGCTTTTAACATCCGTTGCGGGTAATTATTATTGACTTCTTACACTTTCTAGCAAAAAGAATATCTCTTCTTTTCTGTATTTCATTATCTTCAAGCACTTCAAAATCGACTAATAAGGAAACATACCCTTCTCGAGTACCCCACAAATGCATTTGCTGCGTTTCTATGCTGACTTACTCGCCGCCGCTCAGTGAGCCGCAGGCCGTCTGGTGTGGGACACATCATCAATACGGACAACTGCTCTATATATGAACTCCAAGTATTCTTTGCTTGATGCCATATAACAATTCCTCCAACATCTATCTCACAGCCACAACTTCCCAACATCTAACTCGGCAACTCAACATAGTGATATCTATCAAGACAACTCAACTCTCACACTTTTCGAGCCGGATTGTCCTTGGATAAGTTGCCGCAGATCTTACTGCTCCACCCGCTCGAAAGTGTCAGTAAGCCGAAAGTCCTGAAATCAAGGGCTTTCGTGACTCTTCCTTCGACCCTTGACAGCAGACACACCGTCTCCACATGTAGCGTCTCCCGGGAAACATATCGCAAAGACAGACCTTCTTCACCCTATACCCTGCCTCCTCAAACTCAGGGATGTCCCTTACTAGGCTGGTTGGCTTGCAGGCTATGTAAACTATATCCCTTACTACCCATAAGATATTACCCTCTTTAAGCGCCTTAGGAGATACACCATCTCTAGGAGGGTCGAGGATGATAAAAGTCAGGCTTTTCCTTCACTTCATCCAGTACCTTAAATACATCCCCAGCCAAAAACTCCGTATTAGTAAGTCCGTTTAACTTTGCATTTTCATTGGCTGCGGTTACAGCCTCTTCCACTATCTCTATACCTATTACCTTCTTTGCCACTGAGAAATTATCTGTCCTATGGTGCCTGTTCACTGTAGAGGGTCATAGACTACATTTCCCTCATTGTTACCTACATACTCCCTTACCTTGCTGTAGAGCACCTCTGCTACCCAGAGAATGTGGTCTGGAAAGAATGAAAATGTGGTTATCTTAAACTTAAGTCCCAAAAGCTCCTCATTTATGTAATCCCTGCCGAAGAGAATTTCCTGTCTTTCTGCCTTCACATCATCTGAAACTTCATCATTTACAAGATGGATAATTCCAGTTATTTCTCCTTCTAAATCTACCTTCTTTTAGTTTTTCTCCACCATCTCTGCCAAGATGTCCTTCTCTGCCTGACTCTGTTCTCCCTTTTCATACACTGCATTAGGAGAAGCCAAAAATTCCTTTCAGACTCTCCATTTCCATGGCTGTTTTTTCGTCCTTTGTGATAAAGTCTGATGAAGTCTCAAGGGCCACCAGAATCTCACCTGTCTTAGATGCCCTTCTAACAAGTCAAATGCCTGAGATATCCCTCTGTGCATTGCCTTATTGTAAAATGAGATTTCTGCTTCGTTAAAATGCTCGAATACACATCTTAATATCTTGTTAAAATCATCATTTTACTATCTTGCAGTCATCTGTGAATAAAATATCAGTGAAAATGACCACGCTTATGAAGACCAAGTGACATGAGCCCTCCCTTATAGCTGTCCCCAAAAGGCATACTCCATCTTATTTCTGGTTTCCCACTCTGTAGGGCTTCCAAGTATTTCCTCATACTCATAATCACTGCTTATCACCCTGTCAAGCATCTTCTTTACCTGTGAACTCTTTTAGCTTAAGCTGCTCTCTCATAAGGCAGAGGTATGATATGAACAGCCTCCACAAAGTCCATAGTTCTTGCAGGCAGGCTCCCTGGTCTCTGTAGGTGCTTTTTCTAAAACTTCTTCTATACGGGCCTCGTACTTATCATTTCTTCGTTTCCCAACCCTGTATCTAACCTTCTGTCCTTCGATTCCGCCTTAAGTACAACCTTTTCTTTCATCGTCTGTAAGCAGGATTATCCCCTTATCCGGAAAATCTACATAGCTTATTACTCCTTCGCCAGTCTCACCTTTTTCAAAATTTATCTCCTCTTGTCTTATACATTTATCGTTATCAGTATCATTTCAATACCACATTCTGTCAAATAACTAAATACCTATTTTTGCTCAATCTCAGTAAAAATACGTTAATTCACTATTTTTCAGTATTACCTGCTAAATACTTCCACTGAGTGCGCATAAAAGACAATAAATCAACTTTTTACACCTATACCATATAACTTAGCCAATTTCTTCTATATTTACACACTGCAATCTCCTGTAACCCTCTATCATACAGAAGTCAGACAGAGATTGCCGTTATTATGCAGTTTATGCTTTGACATCCCTTTTTGGAAAACCTATGTCAAAGTATTCTCCATTGCTTAGGGAAAATACTCTTTGTTTCCCTTTTCCACTCATCGCTCTTAAATAATGGGGTCAATATCACATAGTCTGAGTCTGTAAATACACCGTTTACACCGCCTTTTTTCTCTGACCTTTTCAAGTTGTCAGATTCAATAAGCTTTTCAATTACCCTTCCCTTGTCTGAAATCTTAGCAAGTGCATAGTAGTCTAAGCCCCATTTATTGACTAGATGTTGTGCTTTCTCCTGAAGTAAAAGGCATAGATTTCATTGTTAAGTATTTTTCAAGGAGTCGATTTTTAGGCATTTCTTCATTACTTTCATCATGATTGGTAAATCCCTGTTTATCAATTTCCAAAAAGCTCTTCCACTTGGCTTTTCTCCCTTAAAATCAATATCTAACAAAGCAAAACACCTTGATAAATCATAATATACCTTATTCTCAAAGCAAACCGGTATGAGAGTGTTGTCGGATACTATCTGAAAATACCTCTGCTCTGCCTTTTCAGGCACAATCTTTCCTGAAAATAAGGAGCCATTTTTGATTGGTATGACCGTAGGAGAAAATCTCCGGTGTGGTACAGAAGCTCATTCTCAGGCTTTTACTATGCCAAATCCTTCTCCGTACTTAAAAACACAGGATAATTTCTCCTGCTTCCTGTGTAATCAAAGGCAGCAACCTTTCTAATACCCTGTGATGAAAGCTCAAGAACACAGTATTTACGATAGTTTTCAGCCTCAGATGTAAGTACCAATGCTCTGTTACCGCTTAATATTCCACAACTATGGACAAAGGTATATTCACCGTTTGTATCCCATTTTTCTATAAGATTTAGTTTTAGTTTCTCCATTACCTCACTCCCATTAACTCTCACGTATTTTCATTACTTACATATACATATTGACATCAAAGCAACGTCCTATACAGCCTCCATTATGCCACAAGAATTAAATTCAATCAATTATGCTTCAAGAAAATCGTCCATTAACAAAAAGTCTCTGATTCCAATGTAGTAAATTCCATACTCATCGTATCTTGGCACTATATTATCTCTGACAATAATAATTTTCTTAAAAAGAATCGTCAATTCGTTTTAGAGAGTTTCTTTCCTGTTCTTTCTTCTCCTCACTGTTTATAGCAAAAGCTGATTGAATATAATATCTGAGATTTCCTCTGTTAATAACAAAATCAACCTCTAATTGTACTCTTGTTGTTTTTCCCTCCACATTTGGAAAAATATTCCACAACACCCACATCAACATTAAATCCTCTTCTTAACAAGTCATTGTAAATGATATTTTTCCATAATATGCGTTTTTCTTCAACTTGTCTAAAATTCAATCTTGCATTTCTAAGACCAATATCAGCAAAATAGTAGTTTTAAGTGGTGTATAAAAGTATTTTAGACCTTTAATATCGTATCTTTTAGCAGCATACAAAACATAGGCTTCTTCAAAATATGTTAAAATACTTTGAAATAGTATTATTTGATATATTTATCTTTTTCCGAAGCATATCTATTAGATAGCTTAAGTGGATTTGTAAGTGAGCCTACTGCTGATGATACAAAAATCTAGTAAAACTTCTAATACTTCCTCACTATTTTTATCTGCTTTTCGATCTATGATATCCTTAATATATGTTTCCTCAAATAATCCTTTTCAAATATCTGCTCTTTTTCTTCAAAGGTGTCCATTTCTAGTACAAATGGCATTCCACCGCAAAGTACATAATCTTCCCATCTTTTATCTTTATCCTCGTAAGCTATCTCATCTCAGCAAACGATAAAGGATAAACTTATGTATTTCATCTCCCCTATCTCTAAATTGTGTCAAAATGTCTTTGAAAGCATTTTTGAATTACTTCCGGTAACATATATATCAAGATTTTTCGTTTCATAAGTGAAAGTAATGCTATCAACAAAAGTAATCTTTTCATCCTCATCATCAATATATGGATTTTTACCGACCTTGAAAATTGTATTTCGTCAATAAAAATATAATATCTTTTTATCACTAGTTATCTTATTTTTATATATTCATTGAGCTTAAACGGATCTCTATACCCACTATTTTCGATGTCATCGAGGGCCATTTCAATAATTTTGGTTTTCAGCTATACTATTTTTCAATAAATAATTCTTGTATAGTTCAAACAACAAATATGACTTACCACACCTTCTGATACCTGTGATGATTTTAATTCTTCCGTTATCCTTTTTCTTAATTAGTTCATCTAAATATTGCTTTCTTTCTATAATCATATCCCATCTCCCCTTTTCTGCGAATAATTTATATATTTTTGCACATATTTGTATATATTTTATCACAGTTAAAGAGTAATCGCAATTACAAAGGAATAATTTTTCGTGGCATAATATGTTTTTATTCTATCTTATAGTTTTGATCTTTGATATCTCATTTTCTCCATTACCTCACTCCCATTAACTCTCACACATTTTCATTACTTACATATACATATTGACATCAAAGCAACGTCCTATACAGCCTTCATTATGCACATAGAAATTAAATTCATTTCAATATCAGGGTGAATTTATTACTCTTTACTTGCCCTTGTAAAGTGCTAAAATTACCTTGTATCATGGTTAAAACCAGTAATATAAACTTGAAACATACTTTATGATATTTATAAGATGCTTTTTATGATATCATTATGACTTTTGGAGAAAAGAGATGAAGGATAAACTAAAGAAACTCCTGCTATGGACTACTTCTTTGATGCAGTCCTCACACTTAAAAGCAGGGAAGAATGTTATAATTTTTGAAGATGTCTGTACCATAAATGAGCTTTTACCATATCTCAGAGACTTATGGTTGCTAAGATGCTTACGGAGGAAAGACATATATAGAAATATCGGAGGTAACAGGGGCTTCCACCGCAACCATAAGCCGTGTTAACCGTTCACTCGAGTATGGTAATGACGGCTATAATATTGCTATGGAAGGATAGAGGGCTGAAACTATAAAGGAATAATCTCGCTAGTGTCTTCAAACGAAAAAGCCGGCAAACCAAAGAAAAAAATGCATATGTACATTGAGTTATGCTTAAACTATACCCAACATCTGCATTTTCTTGTCACGGCTTTTATTATATATTCTGCCATCTAGCACATTTCAATAAATCATCCACATCTTTTTATTTCGTCAAATCATAAGGCGTGTTCTGGTAGATATAATAGTTCACCCAGTTAGTATAAAAAGTATTGGCGTGTGCCCTCCATAATCAGAACAGGCTTCTTTGCAGGATTATCTTCAGGATAATAATTCTTAGGAAGCTCGATAGGAAGTCCTTTAGACTTATCTCTCTTGTACTCTGCATCAAGTGTCATTCTGTCATACTCAGGATGCCCCATTACAAAGATGCGTTTTCCGTCCTTTGTCATAAGAAATACCCTACTTCTTCTGACTCTACCCAAGTATCACAAGGTCATCATTCTTTACAATGTCCTCTTTTTAACCCCTGTATGCCTTGAATGAGGCGCATAAAAATAATCGTCAAACCCTCTTATTAGAGGCTCTTTCCTGTTATAAACCTTGTGTGGATATATACCAAAAAGCTTGTCCTCAAACTGGTACTTATCAGCTCCATAATAATGGTACATTCCTGCCATTGCAGCCCAACACAGATGAAGAGTTGAGGTCACATGAGTCTTTGCCCAGTCCATAATCTCACAGATTTCTTTCCAGTAGGCAACCTCCTCATAGGCTAAGGTTTCAACCGGAGCCCCTGTAATTATTAGACCGTCATATTTTTTATTCTCAATCTCTGAAAATGTCACATAAAACTCGTCCAAATGGCTTGTTGGGGTATTTTTCCCTACATAGCTTTCAGTTGTTAAAAATGTAACATTTACCTGAAGAGGAGTATTGGAAAGTGCTCTAATCAGCTGAACTTCAGTATCCTCCTTAAGAGGCATCAGATTTAGTATAAGGATTTTGAGTGGGCGGATATCCTGAGACATAGCCCTGTTTTCATCCATTATAAATATATTTTCATCTTCCAGTATCTTCTTTTGCCGGAAAAATTATTTTTTACCTTAATCGGCATTACTACCTCCTACAAGCTCCAAAAACTCGTTCTCGCTTATAATCTTGATTCCAAGTTCCTTTGCCTTTTTGTTCTTACCTGAGTTAGATGTAAGGTCATTATTTATAAGATAATCAGTCTTACCGGTAACCGAGCCTGTTACCTTTCCGCCCTTACTCTCAATAAAGTCAGACAGCTCTCTACGGTTCTTGAACTTCTCCACATCACCTGTAACTACAAAGGTAAGTCCCGAAATCGCATTATTGCCTTCAATGTTTCCCTCATCATTCGCATTTGCTTCAGCATTTTCAATATGCACCTCTAGGGAGAAGATGTTCCAAAGTCCTAAGGTTCTCATCCTTATTAAAATAATCTGCAAATACTCCTGCTATGATTTTCGCCTACACCGTCTATCTTGGTGAGCTCATCAGGCTTTGCCTTTGTTATCTTCTCTATATCATTATCAAAGAATCTACATATTAGCTTAGCTGTGGCAAGTCCTATATTGGCTATACCAAGGCTGTATAGTACTCTAACCGCAGTGGTTTCTCTTGCTTTATCGATGTTTTTAACAAGGTTATTATATGATTTTTCTCCAAAGCCCTCCAAAGCTACTATCTTTTCTCTATGACTGCTAAGCTTAAATACATCACTCAGCTCGTGTATCATATTCTCTCCTACAAACTTCTCCAAGGTCATTTCTGAAAGTCCTGCTATATTCATAGCATCCCTGCTTACAAAATGCGTAAGGAGCTTTATCTTCTTCGCCATACAGTCAGGATTGGTGCAGTAAAGCGTCTGTACTCCTTCCTCATCCTTAAGCTCAGTTTTTCCACCACATACAGGACAGGTTGTTGGTACTGCTTCAGCATCACTTTCTGTAAGGTTTTCAAGTATCTGAGGGATTATCATATTGGCTTTATATACCTTAATCTTATCTCCCATCCAAGCTTTTAGTCCTCTCATTATGCTTACATTGTGTACGCTGGCCCTTGTAACTGTGGTGCCTTCAAGCTCAACAGGGTCAAAAGATAGCTACAGGATTGATGAGACCTGTCCTTGAAGCAGACCACTCTATCTCACGAAGAATGGTTTCAGCAGTCTCATCCTTCCACTTAAATGCGATGGAATGCCTAGGGAAACTTTGCTGTTCTTCCAAGGCTGTTACCGTATGCTATATCGTTAAACTGCAGAACCAGGCCGTCAGATGGGATATCATAGCTTTTTATTCTCTTTTCATAAGTCCTTACCTCTGCTTCGAGGCTGTCTCTAGTTACAAGAGGATGGTCAACTACAGTAAAACCAAGACTTTCAAGGTAATTAAGCTCTTCCACCCTTGTCTTAAATTTCTCTCCGCCCTCTAAGTCCTCATATACTATAGAATTTACATTTCTACTCGTAGTAACCTCTGTGGATAACTGTCTAACCGAGCCACTACAGAGATTTCTTGGATTCTTGTATTTTTCAGCCACATCGGTAATTTCTTCATTTATCCTGTTAAAATCTGAATACTTGATTATAGCCTCTCCACGCACCATTAGGCTCCCTTTATATGGGATTACGAGAGGGATATTTTCAAAAAACCTTGCATTTTCGGTAACAACCTCTCCTATTTCTCCGTTACCTCTTGTTAGAGCCTCGACAAGCTCACCATTTTTCATAGGTTAGAACTATGGTTAGCCCGTCTAACTTCCACATAAGAATCCCCTCTTTATCGCCCAGGAAAGATTCCAGTTCAGACACTTCCTTAGTCTTGGCAAGGGAAAGTCTAGGTTCCTTATGAGCTTTCTTGGGCAAAGAACTTAGCACCTCATAACCAACTTTCTTTGTAAGGCTTCCTGCAAGCACTATGCCTGTTTCTTTTTCAAGGTTTTCAAGTTCGTCATAGAGCTCATCATACTCGGCATTGCTCATAATCTCTGCACTTTCTGTATAATAAGCCTTTGCTGCCTTATCAAGTACTTCTATCAGCTCTTTCATCCTCTGCTTTTTTTGCATTTATATCCATATCTACCTCAATCCCTTTTATAAGCTCATTATATTTCTTCTTCAGTAACATTTCTGTATGTGCCGGGCTTTTATATTCCCTAGCCTTATATTCATTATCCTTATTCTTTTTAGCTTCACTACTTTGTAGCCAAAATACTCGCACATCCTTCTTATCTGCCTGTTAAGGCCTTGTGTGAGAACGATATTAAACGACGTCTTACCTGTACGCTTTGGTTTACACTTTCTTGTTACAGCGTCAAGAATAGGTACTCCTTCTGACATTTTTAAGAAATTCATCGTCAAATGAGCTTATCTACTTCTACTTCATATTCCTTTTTCGTGGTAGTTTTCTCGCCTTCATTATCCTGTTAGAAAGATCTCCGTCATTGCTAAGAAGAATGAGTCCTTCTGAGTCCTTATCAAGCCTACCCACAGGAAAAATCCGCTCAGGATGGTTGATGTATTCTACTATATTAACATCTTTTGATTTTGGATCCTTTGTGGTGCAGACTATACCTCTTGGCTTATTGAAAGCTATAAGGACTTTTTGCACTTCCACGATTATGTTCTCATCTACCTGAACTTCATCACCCTCGCTTACTATCAGAGCCTAAGAGGCATAGGCTGCATTTATCGATACCCTGCCCTCTTTGATTAGCTTGTCTGCCTCTCTTCTGGAGCAAACACCAGCTTCACTTAAATATTTATTTATCCTAATTGATTCCATAATCACCTATGCTATCCGAACCATAATTACTTCTTTTTACTCTTCTTACTTTTTTGTGTTCTTTTTTTGCTGCTTTTTGACTTTTTTTATCTGACTTTTCTTTCTTCTGCTTGGCACTCTTTGCATCATCCTTACCGTCTGATACTTTTTATCTCTTCATTACTTCCTGCTTCTCTATTCTGTAGTTTAGAAAAGAAGTCAGCAAGCTTTTTATCACTTTTAATTTCGCGTGCAAACTGGGTGTTTACATCTGAAAGCAGTGCACTCACATCATCTCTTTTGATATCAGCATCAATGATTTTTTGAACTTCATCAGGTAAAGGTGATAAGATTATCTTATAATCACCACCCTCATCAGCTCTTACATAAAAGCCGTCAATACTGGAAGCAGTGGTATCTATGCCCTTTATCTTAATTTCAGTCTTTGCATAGACCATCTTTGCATTCTCCTCAGGGCCATCTATAGTGTAGCAATCATCCAGCTTGATACTTTCAAAGTTTTTCATTATCTTAGGCAGTTCTTCTATGCCTGCATAGTTTACATTGTCAACCAGCCTTGCTATTTCAGCCTTATCTACTTTAAGTCTGGCCTCAAGATACTCCTCTACCAGCTTATTTACCTCAGGATAAGCATTTTTCATAAGTATGCTGATACCCGCTGCATTATTACTGCTATCTGTTTCTTTTGCCTTATCATTTGCTGCAGAGGATGTTGATACGCTGCTATCCACTCCCCAAAAGCACTTCCGGACGAGCTGCCGCTTGCTGTTGTATGGGAGGACTCATTATCTACTACTGATGTAGTATCCCTTACAACACCAGTCTGCACTTTCAGTGCCTGTAGCTACAGATTTTTAGTTGTAAATACAACCATACCAAGCAGCATAATAGAAAAGCTTGCACTAATAATTATCTTTTTATATTTAGAAACGCATAATTAACCTCACTTAAGCCAAAATCGTACCCTATCATTATACTATTTTTAAGTATTTAATTCAAGGAATCATACGAAGACTGCTTAAGTTTCTACTTCTTTTCTCATTCAGCTAAAAGGGTTGATTGTCTTTGCTGTTTCTAGTATATTTCCCTGTTCATTTTCAAGAAATTCCCTGAATTCATCAAGTTCTTCGTCTGAAAAATCCTACATTCTTTGTATAAAAAGCTAGGCCCGGTATAATTGCCTCAGCCTCTCTCTTGTCTTCTTCATCTATAAAAGCTTATAAATATCTTCTGTCTCCCATCCTGCTTTTATTACAGGAGAAACAACCACTTTTTATATTATCCATATATCCTCCAAGACTAATCATATTACATTTGCAATTATATCATATTTATATTACAATTAGATATAAAAACTCGTGCAAAAATTCGTGGTTGCCAAACCATAGTATACACTGTATAATGGACTTAAATATAGAATGTTTCAGAGAGGGATGTAGCCGTATGACAATGAATATTTCTGTTTTAGAAATTCAGCATTGAATATAACGGAAAGACAGTATCAGATGATATTAATCGTTCCAAAAAGATGTGGAATCTTCTTGCTTTTATTGTTATGAATCATAATTCTGCGATTACTCAGTCCAGATTTATTGATTCATTATGGTCAGATGACAACAATAACCCCGTGAATGCTCTTAAGACTCAGCTTTTTTTCGTACTAGGAAATGCTTAAGCCACTTGGACTTGAAGGTGAGGGATGTATTCTTTCAAGCAGAGGGGCGTATTCGTGGAACCCTGAGTTCGAGATAGTTCTAGACTGTGAGTTATTTGAAGGGCTTATTCAGGATGCGGAAAATGCATCACTCTCGAGAGAAGAAAAGATAAGCAGGTATATGGAAGCCCTCAAGCTGTATCAGGGAGATTTCATACCCTAAGCTTGCAGGAGAGGTTTGGACCATTCCTATAAGTGCAGGTATCACAGTATGTATCTTGAGGCTGTGAAAAGCCTTTGTGAGCTATTAGAAGAAAACAATGATTTTTGATGCAATTATAAAGGTAATTCATAAAGCTATAGAAATAGATAACCTTGATGAAAAGCTTCACTGCCTGCTTATACTTGCATATATAAGATGTGACCGCTACAGGATGCTCTTGACCACTATGATAATGCTACTAATATGCTTTTATAGATGCCTTGGTGTCAATCCATCAGACGAGCTTAGAACACTTTACAGCCAGATAATGGATACGCAAAAGGCTATGGAGACCGACCTTGCTATAATCCAAGAGCAGCTCATGGAGAATTCTTCAGATGAAGGTGCATTCTTCTGCGAATATGGTTATTTTTTGTAAAAACTTATCAGTTAACCAAGAGGAGACTTGAGCGTCTAGGTCTTTCTACCTATCTCTGCCCTCTTAACCCTTCAGGCAGACAGTGCCAAAAGCACTTGACTTTGCTAAGCTTGATGACTATATGTCAAAGGTTCTCGGCATGCTTAAGGTAAGCCTTAGAACCGGTGATGTTGTAGCTAAATATAGTGGAGCACAGTACATCCTCATGTTATCCTGTGTGAATTTTTGAAAATGCTGATATTGTTATGAACAGAATTCTTGCAAGATACAAAAAGAGGCATAGAACCGATAGAGTTACACTTTCCTATAAGATTAAAGAGATATAAACAGGTATTTATTTTTCTTTAGCGTCTATATTATATCAAAATATTAGCCCTTAGATATGGCGGATGTTTGCCTTAAGGTATACTCCCACCATATCTAAAGGGCTTTTTAGAATCTAAGTATTGTCTCGGTTGCTGATGTCAGCTTATCTGCAATACAAACAATAACAGCCTCCCTGCACTTAGGAATCTTTGTTACTGTAAGAGGCCACATATGACTCCTAATTATGTTCTCTTCCTTTTCGCCAATTCCAAAATCACGCTTAGCATTTGCAGCCGCATAACTAGGGTGCATAAATCCATGCAGCTTGAAAAATTCTTTAGATTTTTTTGAATTTGGCTTTTCTTTTTATGCCAATCGTATAAAAAGTAGTCGTGTAAAAATGCTCCCCTTATCAGTGCTTTCTCATCTGACTTAAGCTTGAACATCTTATTAATTCTATAACTCATTGCAGCCACCCTGAAACAATGGTCATAGGTAGTTATCTTACCGTGCTGGATAAAGGTCCTCATTCTAAGCACACGTTCGTGCTCATTTATCCCTTCAAGGAGTCTTGTTACCTCAGACTTTATGACTTCATTATTTTTCATCGCTATTCTTCCTTATATTCCCTACTACCGGCAATGAACCAATAGTTCCTTTAACTCTATCTGCTATTTGAGCAGCTCCCTTTGACCTGAACTGTTTCATGCTTCTTAGCGCATGCTGCTGAGCTTTACTCATCGTAGACGTATATTCTTTTACCTTGTCAGATGTAAGTTTCTCGTACTCTTCCCACTTTTCTGTAATAAGCTGTCTCTTTTCCTCTATCACCTGATAAGAAGCTTCCATTCTGCGGTCGAATTCTGCACCCATTTCCTCCATTTTCTTAACAAGCTCTGTAAGTCCTGATACGGTAAGTGCCAAATCCGCACCAAGTACAGCAATCAATATCATTGCTATTCCTTCAATCACCAACGGAGGAACATCTACAAACAGTCCAAATACAGCTGGAGATATATATTTTACCACAAATATACCTGCTATAGCCAAATCCAATTGATGCAGGAATACAGATTCTACCCTGTATGTTAAATGGAACCTCACTATAGTCCCACCATACTGCGTGAAATAGCTTTTCAAGCACATAAGAAGTCACAAACTCAATCACCGCACTACCTAACATACATATAAGAAATATCTGCACAGCTTGGCTTCACCATTCTTAAATATCTCATTAAATATCAGAGTGGCAACTACTGCCCCTGTTCCATATATCGGACAAATAGGTCCAAATAAGAACCCCCTATTATCCCAATGATGAGTACGTATGGTACAATATATACTCTCATATATCCAGCCCATAAAGCTAAAGATAATAAAACATATAAAATATAAACCTAATGCCATTTATCCCTCCTATTTATGGTCTACCTACAAAACCTCTTAGATCACTCTGATTTCTGTTGGCAAATTCAATTCCTATAATAGGATTACCATTCTTGTCAAAGCCATTAAATGTGTAACCCGAAATTATTTCAACATGGTATACATTTCTGTATCTTCCATTGTTTACAAAACCTTCCATAAAGAAAAAGGTCACCCGGTTCAAACATCATATTCTTTATATTTGCATCCGAAAGTCCGCCTTCTACTATCTTTTTGTTCTGGTCATAGTACTTTCCCATTGCTGCTGCTGTCGGGCGTAATTGGTGCTCATTATGTTAAAGCCAAACTTATTGTAAGCTCTCCACGCAAGTGCGCTGCAGTCATAATAGCCCTCTTCCATTCTTCTTGACTGGCTGTATTTACTTCTTAAAGAATAAGCTCTAGCCCATTCTACCACATTTTTACGAAGTTCTGAAGTCACAGAAACCACGCATCCAAAAGTCTTACCGTTAACTTTGGCAGTAATCAATGTATTTCCCTTTGATTTTTCCTATTATTCTTCCACTGGAATCAACTTCTGCAATGGCTGGATTCGCTGAACTCCATACAGTATTCCCAGTTCCCTCACCTCTTATTCTAAGCTGGTGGGAGCCTCCCTCAGCCAATACAATCGAAGTAGATGACATTTCATTATCGATAATATTTACATCCAGATTAAACTTCTTGCCATTGATATCTACTGTAAGTGTACTTACTCCCGGATTGTAAACATCTATTGAAAGCACATTTTTTTCAAGATAGGCTGCCACCTTCATATTGGCATTTGAACTTACCACACTTACATTGGCATTGGTAGTCTCACTAAGTTCGACCCTGCTGTTAACATCCACCTTAAAGCTTGTAACCTCATTGTCAAATGCACCTATTTTAGTCCTTTTAGCTGCTAGTCTGTTCTGTGCAAGCGTTACAGAGGTAACATCTGCAAGTGTCTTCTGCAGTGATGATGGTGTAGGGATAACATTGTTATTATAGACAGCGCTACCACTACCCACATTATTGCCATTATTATTATTACTATTGTTGTTGCTGTTATTGTTGTTACCCGGTATTAGAATTGCTGTTTCCTGCGTTACCCTGTCCATTATTGTTTCCGACATTTGCATTTGGCTTTTTATCTGAAACATTATTTACTTTTGCTACTACTTTCTTTTTCTATAATAAAGCTTATACTCTGCCATAAAAACAGGTTTCCCTGCCTATCCATTCCGGAGATGGCAGCAGAACAAGCCCCTTTTTATTTACCCAGTATTTTTCCATTGCCAAACTGGAAAAGGTTCTTTCCATTTTTCAGGTGAATAATAAAAATACGACTTCTTCCCTTTTTGTATTTATCCTGAGGTACGAAAGTAATAAAATCATCCTCTTTTATTCGTATTTCCTTAGAATCATCATTATTCACTTTTTATTACTCTGTTCGCTGCCATAGCTGAAACTTCTGTATAATTATTTATAGCAGTAAAAAAACATAAAAAGCTAGTGATAGTTTTACTGCCAGTTTTAATCTACTCTGCATCTGATATCCCTTTCATAATGCTTATAATCTGTTGCGAAGTTAAGTTTCAATACCCATCCTTGTAGGGCTTACGACGCTATTACAGTATAACATCTTATTTGTGTCATTTTTATATATTTTTTAGTTTTTATCTTAAAAAGCAAAAAGGATGCCAAATGACATCCTTCAGTGTTTGTGTGTTGTGTGTTAATAATCCCTATTACTTTCTGAGTCCTAAACGAGCGATAAAGCTTACGATATCCCTCAAGGTCCTTCTTCTGATAATAAGCAGAAGTCTTCTTCTTGCACCAACCATCTTAAGAAGACCTCTTCTTGAATGATGATCCTTTGCATTAACAGAAAGATGTGCGTTAAGCTCTGCGATTCTCTCAGTAAGGATAGCTATCTGAACCTCAGGTGAACCTGTATCTCCAGGTGTTCTGCCATATTCCTTAATAAGTTCGGCTTTTTTTCTCTTTTGTTATCATATTATTCTCCTTTCATTGATTCGCTGTCGCCAAGTATAAGGTCGGAGTATCCATATACTGCGCGGCAGTATTCTATGTATGTATACACACTCAGGTTATTCTATCATAAATTATTAAATAAGTAAAGTATATTTTTACTTAAGTTCCACAACAGGTATGAGCTTATCGGCCTTTTTAATATATGGTTAGCCAGCCAATCCAAGAGAAATTCAAGAGTCCGGTCAGATATTCATCCTGATTTTCATCCACATCATCAAGATTAATGTTCTCAATTTTCTCCACAAACATAGAGTGTGCCCTCTTCTGGTCTTCCAGTCCCTCATAGTTGATGCTCTCCATATACTTCTCTTCATCTGCAAAATGGACCTTTGTATATTCAACAAGCTCACCAAGCACATTACTAATCTGGTCAAATTTATCATAGAGAAAGTCGTTATGCATCACATCGTTTGCCTCTTTGATGATTTCAAAGAGCCTTTTATGTTCATCATCAATAAAACTAACTCCAACCAGATATTTACTTGTAAATGCAAATGGATCTGTACTTTCTTCTTCAATATTTTCTTTAGAAGCCTTCTTTTCAGATATAATAACAGGCTTACTAATAAGAGTATCCTTACTCACAATATGGCTGTACAGCCACTTAATCATAAATCTAATCACTTCGTCAAGCTTTTGCCTTTGCAGTCTCATCTACCACACTGCCAACTTCACTTTTGATTACCTGTAGTTTATCAGCGAACCATTTATGCTCATTTTTCTGTACTTCAAGCTCTCTGTCCCCTATTTCAGTCATGTAGTCTTCTTCTTCCTTAAAACCACTACCAGAATACTGTTCCAGACAGGTTATTACCCTCTTTAACTTCTCCAAATCGCTATCTGAAGCATCCTTCTTAAGAGCATAGTTCAATATTTCAAAATATTCAATTCTGTATTTATCAATACTAACCGCACCAACAAAACAATCCTTAGTAAAATTAAACATCATTCCTCCCTGAATATACGAATAATAAATTCTTTTTGCAGGCAAAATTTGCAATTTATTTAACACTTTTCGCATATATGCGACAATATATATATCGTATACATTGACCATTTAATGAACCCGTAAATTGTGAATAATGTAATGGGTTAACTAAATAGTTTTCTAATTCTTCTGCTATCATCATATAACTCGTATAGTTCAGCTATATAGAAAAATATCCTTGTAAGAACAATATCCATCTTCTTCTTTTTATTTGCCTCTACAACATCTTCCAGCAAAGGCACTAGAATACTAACATCATTTTCTTCGAACATCAATGCTTTTTCTGGTAATAATCTTAAATTTATCATATTCTCCACCTTCTTTATATAAATGTACAAGTGCTTTTACTATTTCCTTGATATTACACCAATTTACATATTTTTTTCTGTTTTTTTCATTTTCAAGGAATAGTTCAAGACTCTTAATACAGTCTTTTTCAATTAGTGTACTCAAATAGCTCAAGACCTGATTGTCAATTAATTCACATATATGATATTTGGACAACCTGTCTTCTTGATTAAATACCTCTTGCAATAGAGCAATTTTATTTTCTCTAGTTTCTTCTTTCATTTTTGTTTCTAGTAAATTTATAAATTCAAAATTATCCAATATTTGCATATCAATATTATTTTTTAAGTTCTGAAATCCTCTCTTGTACAGACTTGAACTTACTTGTAGCTATGAGTTTACTACATTCTTTTTGCCAACAAGTAATACTTATATCTACCAGACTCAATATCTCCTTTTTAAAAATATAAAAGTGAATTCTAATCTCTTAGCTAGAGAAATTAAGTTTTTTAGTACTAGGATGAATTTTTCCCCCTTTCTATTTTTTTCTATAATTTTCAACTGAACATATACCTTCACTTACTTTCTCACAAGTAAGACATAACTCTTTTCTTTTTAAATTTTAGGGTAGTCAGATAAGACCACATACCTTATTCTATACCCATATAGTCTACTTATATTATATGTTGAATCAACACCAACGTATTTAAAAATCTTTTGTAATGCACCATATTTTTCTTGTATATACTTCTTCCTCACATGAAGACTCTACATCCTTTATAAAGTACTCGATTAATGTTGGAAGTCAATAATTGTTGAAGATTTAACCATTATTTTAATTGTATTTTTTCTATCCCAAGTCTTTTTATCTAAAAGCTAGTTTATCCCAATATTTATATAATATAAAGAGAGCAATTGGCGGGAGAATTCTCCCTTTTAAGTCTTCATCGATTATTAACTTTACCTTGTTTAAATATATTACATATAATCTATACTGTAATTCTGTTTTTGCTCCAATATTTAGCAAATCCTCCATATCACACAATTAATAAATAAATGCCATTCAAATGCAGATAATAGCGGTTGTATCATATAAAAATGGACCCGTCTTGTCCCGTCGCATTCAACGACTTTTTATATATTCATATGCTAAATCCATATTTTTATTATGATATCTTTCTAATATGTAAATAAAATAATCTCTGTAACTAGTCTGAATCTTAACATTTACTAGATGAATATGCTTAAAAATCTTCTATCCCTGTTCTAAAAGCTTGCCAGTTCTGATTTTCTATATGGCGCGAACATTTTTAACCATAAGAAAAAAACTCGTGCACTTTGTCAGGCACAAGTATTTCAAAATGCTCCGCAGAAAATCCCAATCTTTCTAAAACAGTACAAAAATATAAAAAAACATCAAAGTGCTTTTTCTCCATTTTTATACTTACTAATCATACTACAAAGTCCATTGAATGCTTTTGTTATAAGAAATTTCGCTGCTTTCACAAATTTCCTTTACTATATAAGAAGGATTGTCCCTAAATGTTCTTTTTGTCCATCTTACCTACCTATCTTAACTGCTTGCACTTGAGTATCTTCTTATCCCCCATCTTCCACATTATAACACATAAATTAAACATAATAACAGGTGCCATAAAGTACCAGATGATAAGTATTTTGCTTATATTACCACCTACTATGAGGCCAGGTACATTAGTAATTAAGAATACAGGAAATATATAACAACCTATATCCTGAATAATCTTGTTATAAATCTTCATTGGCATATTATTAAAATCCCATACTGAATCACTTATCTGAGCAATCCCTCCGGTGGACATAGTCCAAAATCCAAGCAATCGAGGCATTAAAAATATAGAATAAGTTAGTACTGTGCCAATCAACAAACATCCTATAAAAATACCTATATTAAGAATATTGAAATCAAAACCACATCTATTCCACCTATTCCCAACATAATAAAAGCCTGCCGTTACTGCTGGAATAGGAGTTGCAAAAATCAATATATCTAAAGGTTACTAAAAACATCCCTGACACAGGCTTTTGTAAGATACAAGTCCAAAGTTCCTTCTCTAATATAGTTTTGTAGATTCCAAAAATTAGTATAAAACGACATATAAATTCCTGTCATTATAGTATAAGTACCTATAAATACCAGCATATAATCAGGGCTCATACCATTTATATTTACTCCTGTCTTGTATATAAGGATTACATAAGTCAGTTTGACAACTAAAAATCCTGCCTCCACTGCCATTCCCAAGATAAAATTAACCCTATATTCCAGTTGTGCAGCCAGAGAATTTTTTTGCAAACATAATAATTAAAATAAAGTATCTTTTTATAATATTTAACATTTATCATCCTCCTACTGCAATGTATTTCTTAAGTCCATTTTTTTCCATAGAATACCTGAGACTATTCCAAAAACAATAATCCAAAAAGTTTGTACCATAAATAAAAAATATATAGGTATTGTTATATCTTTTCCTGTTATTATTTCTACCGAAACTGCAACATATATTTAAATGGCAAAAAATAATATTACTCTGTTGAAACTATCCCCTAATATGTCAAGTGGAAATATTCCGCCACTAATTACCATAATTATTATGCTAATTGCAGGAATATCCTAGATATCTCAGAGAACCACAATCCTAATAACCCTACAATAAAAAGACTACAAAGTTTAATACAAGTGCTAATATTATAGCAACAATAAAATGTCCTATTCAAGCAAATCTATTTCAAAAATAACCAAGACTTTTTAAATATACCTGAAATTACCACAAGTATCATCAAAAATATAATTGACAAAGAAAATCTTTTCACCAAAAGAAACATGCTCCCCTATAATAACAATAATTAATTGGTTTTAACTATATACTTATTCAACTCTCCATTTTTATATCATCATTTATTTCCCATTCAAAACCTGTGGAAATGAATTTTGCAGTTACTCCTACAAAAAAAGTATACAACAACATCTTATGATATGTGTAACCATATAGTATTCCTTCTCCTGTAGTCTCATAAATAGCTTTCCACATCGATACCTGAATTAAAATAGGAAATAAAGCACCGAAAATAGCTGAAAAAGTCAAATCTATATTCGGTAGCCTTTGAAATCCCCATTGTAAAAACAATATATATTTTTTTCATAGTCTTTCTCCATTATATTTTTTTCTCCCTGATATAATAAAAGCAACTCCATCTTCAATCGAAATATCCTCTACCAAGAAATCCTCAATTTCGTATTCAGCCAACAAACGAGACATAACATAATTACATTTGTCCTTATCTACTTCCAATGTCATTATATTATTGATATAGTCTTTCACTTTTTCCATACTTAGAAAAATCATCATTATTTGTTTTCTTAAATATTAACTTAATTATTTTCTTCTCGCCTAAAAATATCCCTTATTTTCGCTGTTTCGCCATCATAAATAATTTCACCATTATTTATAACTATTGAACGTTTACACAAATCATTGATATCTTCCATATAGTGACTTGTGAGTAGAATAGTTACCTTATTTTTTTATCATTATATTCTTTGAGAAATTTTTCTTATATTTTTCTGTGAAATAATATCGAGCCCTATAGTAGGTTCATCTAAAAAATAATATCTCAGGCTGATGTAGAAGAGCCGCTATTATTTCCATCTTCATTCTCTCTCCTAAGGAAAGTCGTCTAACCTGTATGTTTAAGAGTTTTTCTACACCTAGAAGCGCAGACATTTCCTCAAGTCTATTTTTATAATCATTATCTTTTTATATCATAAATCTGTCTATTTAATTCCAAGCTATCAACAGCCGGTAAATCCCACCACAACTGGTTTTTTTGTCCCATAATAATAGATATTTTTCTTAAACTCATTTTTTTCCTTTCCCAAGGCGTATAACCAAGAATTTCTGCCTTACCCGAAGTTGGATATAAAATTCCTGATAAAATTTTTAGACTAGTTGTCTTTCCTGCTCCATTTTTACCTAAAAATCCAACTATTTCACCTCTCTCAATTGAAAAGCTTAAGTTTTTTTACAGCTTCTTTAATGAGTTTTTTTCTAATGAATAGATTTTTAAATGACCCTTTCAGTCCTTCACTCTTTTTCATAATATTCAAAAATTTTTTTACATAAATTGCTCACCTCTATAGTCTTCATAATCCCTCCTTTTTACATAGATTATCATAAATTATTATAATTTAACAGGGGCATATAGTAGGGATTTTTATTATTGACTTCACCTCTATATGCTTTTAAATAAAAAGAACACCCTAAGGTGTCCTTTTTTCATATAGCTTCAAAACTGCAACCGAATCAACATCTTTCCTTTTCTTTGGTCAAGCCTTCGACCTATTAGTATCAGAAGGCACACGGATTACTCCGCTTACACCACTGACCTATCAACCTCATACTCTCTAAGGGGTCTTATTAGCCTACGCTATGGGATATCTTATCTTGGAGGGGGCTTCACGCTTAGATGCCTTCAGCGTTTATCCCTGCCAAACTTGGCTTCCCAGCCGTGCAGCTGGCACTGCAACTGGTCTACCAGCGGTTCGTCCATCCCGGTCCTCTCGTACTAAGGACGGCTCTCCTCAAATATCCTGCGCCTGCGCCAGATAGGGACCGAACTGTCTCACGACGTTCTGAACCCAGCTCGCGTACCGCTTTTAATGGGCGAACAGCCCAACCCTTGGGACCTACTACAGCCCCAGGATGCGATGAGCCGACATCGAGGTGCCAAACCACTCCGTCGATGTGAACTCTTGGGAGTGATAAGCCTGTTATCCCCAGGGTAGCTTTTATCCGTTGAGCGATGGCATTCCCACTTACATACCACCGGATCACTAAGTCCTACTTTCGTACCTGCTCCACCCGTCGGTGTCGCAGTCAAGCTCCCTTCTGCCTTTACACTCTGCGAATGGTTTCCAACCATTCTGAGGGAACTCTTGAGCGCCTCCGATACACTTTCGGAGGCGACCGCCCTCAGTCAAACTCCCTCCTGGCATTGTCCCCTGCCCGGATAACGGGCAAAGGTTAGAAACCAGATACACGAAGGGTGGTATCCCAACATTGACTCAGCAGAAACTGGCGTCCCTGCTTCTTAGTCTCCCACCTATCCTGTACATCATATATCTAATCCCAGTACCAAGATGGAGTAAAAGCTCCATAGGGGTCTTTCCGTCTTGGCGCAGGTAACCAGCATCTTCACTGGTACTTCAATTTCACCGGGTGCATTGTTGAGACAGCGCTCAAATCATTACGCCTTTCGTGCGGGTCGGAACTTACCCGACAAGGAATTTCGCTACCTTAGGACCGTTATAGTTACGGCCGCCGTTTACTGGGGCTTAAGTTCGTACCTTCGGATTGCTCCTAAGCACTCCCCGTAACCTTCCAGCACCGGGCAGGCGTCAGCCCATATACATCACCTTACGGTTTCGCATAGACCTGTGTTTTTGCTAAACAGTTGCTTGAGCCTATTCTCTGCGGCCTGTATCTCTACAGGCACCCCTTATCGCGAACTTACGGGGCCATTTTGCCGAGTTCCTTAACAATGCTTCTCCCGCCGGCCTTGGGATACTCTCCCCATCCACCTGTGTCGGTTTACGGTACGGGCTCTGACTACACAATAGCGGCTTTTCTCGACGGCTCTCCCAGGAGCTTCCCTACTTATATTTCGGTCCGCATCACACAGTCCACTTACCCGGACGGATTTGCCTGCCCGGCATAAACCATGCTTGCACCTGAATCCTTTACAGGCACTCCCTGAATCTCCGTGTCCCCACATTTCTGATAGCCAGAGGTACTGGAATATCAACCAGTTGTCCATCGCCTACGCTTCTCAGCCTGAGCTTAGGTCCCGACTTCCCCAGGGAAGATCAGCTTTACCCTGGAAACCTTGGATATACGGCCTGAAGGATTCTCACCTTCATCTCGCTACTCATTCCGGCATTCTCTCTTGATAACCCTCCACGGCTCCTTACGGTACCGCTTCTTCGTGTTATCAATGCTCCCCTACCAACATACCTTACGGTATATTCCATTGCTTCGGTGTTATGTTTCAGCCCCGGACATTTTCGGCGCAGGACCTCTCGACTAGTGAGCTATTACGCACTCTTTGAATGAATGGCTGCTTCTGAGCCAACATCCTAGTTGTCTTCGAAACCCCACATCCTTTACCACTTAACATACACTTTTGGGACCTTAGCAGATGGTCTGGGCTGTTTCCCTTTTGACTGTCCGACTTATCTCATACAGTCTGACTCCCGGTAAACATCTATATGGCATTCGGAGTTTGATACGCATTGGTAGACTTTGACGCCCCCGCAGCGATTCAGTGCTCTACCTCCATTAGACTATACCGAGGCTAGCCCTAAAGCTATTTCGGGGAGAACCAGCTATCTCCGAGTTCGATTGGAATTTCTCCGCTACCCACAGCTCATCACCGCCTTTTTCAACAGACGTGTGTTCGGACCTCCATCCACTTTTACGCAGACTTCATCCTGGCCATGGGTAGGTCACCCGGTTTCAGGGTCTGCCGTTACTGACTTACCGCCCTATTAAGACTTGGTTTCCCTTCGGCTCCCGTACCTTAAGTACTAACCTGCCAGCAACGGCAACTCGCCGGACCGTTCTACAAAAAGTACACGGTTGCACGTTAGTCGTGCTTCCGCAGCTTGTGAGACACAGGGGTTTCAGGTTCTCTTTCACTCCCCTCCCGGGGTTCTTTTCACCTTTCCCTCACGGTACTATACTCTATCGGTCACCAGGTAGTATTTCGCCTTGGGGGGTGGTCCCCCCTGCTTCCTACGGGGTTTCTCGTGTCCCGTAGTACTCCGGATACCACTGAATCACAGTCTGTTTCGCATACGAGGCTTTCACTCTCTTTGGCCGGCTTTCCCAAAACCGTTCTGCTACCTACTGCTTCTTCGTATGTGGTCCTCAACCCCAAGGATAAATCCTTGGTTTGGGCTTCGTCCCCTTTCGCTCGCCACTACTTAGGGATTCGATGTTTCTTCCTCTTCCTCCGGCTACTTAGATGTTTCAGTTCGCCGGGTTCCCTCCGTATGACTATGGATTCATCATACGGTGACAGAAGTTCTTTCTGCCGGGTTTCCCCATTCGGATACCTGCGGATCAATGGATATTTGCTCCTCCCCGCAGCTTTTCGCAGCTTATCACGTCCTTCTTCGGCTCCTGGTGCCAAGGCATCCGCCCTGCGCCCTTTGTAACTTGACCTTAGTTAAGATGGGATAGCCAGACGGCTATGGGGCGTCGTGCAAGCTCGCTTGCAAACGGCGACCTATAGACGGATGGTGGCGTTTCTACGAAACGCCTATCACGAGCAGGAAATACGAAGCATTTCTGCGAGTGACCCATCTCAACGGTATTTTAGATAACTCATTATGGTTCTCTTAATGATTCTATAACAGCTAGCGTACTGTTATAAAACCTTTTTAATAAATACATTGTTTTATTGTCCTCTCTATTAACATTTGTCTTCGACTCTTGTTTTGTCAAGAAAAACAATTTCTCGATGTTGTTTCATATCTAGCTGTATATCCCTTAATGATTAAATCATCAAAAAGCTATACTTGCATAAATATTTGTTCGGTATGCAGTTTTTCAAGGTACATTTTGACTGACTTTTTCAATCAGTCATTTGATACAACCAACTAACAACTATTATCTAGTTATTGATTACATCAAATCACTAATTGAAGTTCAGATATTAAATTTATTTAACACCATAACAACCTCTACAGCACTTGGCTCTAATCTTGTAGTAACTTTAATTCAGTTACTTCCGTTCGAGCTTCGCTCTCACTCGAAAAGTGTAGAGTTTATTAGATGAAGTTCTTTCTCACGGTGTTCGAAAGAACGGCTTAAATTCTAAATTCATGCTTCGCCTTCGGCTCGCATTCATTAAGAATTTAATGTCAGAAAAGTAATGTCTGGCAGCCACCTACTCTCCCACACCGTCTCCAGTGCAGTACCATCGGCCGCCCAGGCCTTAACCTTCGTGTTCGGGATGAGAACGGGTGTGACCCCTGGACGCATCGCCACCAGACGTATTTAAGTTATCTCGTTGATAACTAGACAGTAAGACAATCCCTACTTCTTCTTCCTTAGAAAGGAGGTGATCCAGCCGCACCTTCCGATACGGCTACCTTGTTACGACTTCACCCCAGTCACCAGACCTGCCTTCGGCAGCTCCTCCCTTGCGGTTAGGCCACTGACTTCGGGCATTTCCGACTCCCATGGTGTGACGGGCGGTGTGTACAAGACCCGGGAACGTATTCACCGCGACATTCTGATTCGCGATTACTAGCGATTCCAGCTTCATGTAGTCGAGTTGCAGACTACAATCCGAACTGAGGCAGCCTTTCTGGGATTTGCTCCGGCTCACGCCTTCGCTTCCCTCTGTAACTGCCATTGTAGCACGTGTAGCCCCGGTCATAAGGGGCATCAGTGATTTGACGTCATCCCCGCCTTCCTCCGAGTTATCCTCGGCAGTCTTTCTAGAGTGCCCGGCCGAACCGCTGGCTACTAAAAATAGGGGTTGCGCTCGTTGCGGGACTTAACCCAACATCTCACGACACGAGCTGACGACAACCATCACCACCTGTCTCTCCTGTCCCGAAGGACTGCAGGCATTACCCTGTATTCAGGAGGATCTCAAGACCCGGGTAAGGTTCTTCGCGTTGCGTCGAATTAAACCATGCTCCACCGCTTGTGCGGGTCCCCGTCAATTCCTTTGAGTTTCATTCTTGCGAACGTACTCCCCAGGTGGAATACTTAATGCGTTTGCGACGGCACCGAAAGGCTTATGCCTCCCAGCACCTAGTATTCATCGTTTACAGCGTGGACTACCAGGGTATCTAATCCTGTTTGCTACCCACGCTTTCGAGCCTCAGCGTCAGTTTTTGGTCCAGCAGGCCGCCTTCGCCACCGGTGTTCTTCCTAATATCTAAGCATTTTCACCGCTACACTAGAATTCCGCCTGCCTCTCCCATACTCAAGTTTAACAGTTTTTGGGAGCAGTCAGGGGTTGAGCCCCTGCTTCCACTCTCAACTTGCCAAACCGCCTGCGCTCCCTTTACACCCAGTAAATCCGGATAACGCTTGCCCCCTACGTATTACCGCGGCTGCTGGCACGTAGTTAGCCGGGGCTTCTTAGTCAGGTACCGTCATCATCTTCCCTGCTGATAGAGCTTTACATACCGAAATACTTCTTCACTCACGCGGCGTCGCTGCATCAGAGTTTCCTCCATTGTGCAATATCCCCCACTGCTGCCTCCCGTAGGAGTTTGGGCCGTGTCTCAGTCCCAATGTGGCCGTCCGACCTCTCAGTCCGGCTACCGATCGTTGCTTTGGTAGGCTTTTACCCTGCCAACTGGCTAATCGGACGCGGGCCCATCCTATACCTGATTGCTCATTTCCCGACAAAACCATGCGGTCTCGCCGACTTATGCGGTCTTACCAGCCGTTTCCAGCTGCTATCCCCCTGTATAGGGCAGGTTGCCCACGCGTTACTCACCCGTCCGCCACTAAGAATTACAGTCTTCCATCAGAAAACTTCCGTCTGTAATCTCCGTTCGACTTGCATGTGTTAGGCACGCCGCCAGCGTTCATCCTGAGCCAGGATCAAACTCTCATATAAAGTGTTTGGCCTTCGTCAGAACAAGCTGACATTTATCATCTCTTGCTTATTCCGTTATCGACCGGCTAAAGTCAATAATTTTTACTGTTTTTTAAAGGTGTATAAGCATTACTGCTCATACGCGTTCGTTTGAATTTTCAAGATTGTCTCACTATTTAGTTATCAAGGTTCTCTGCCTCGTAAACCGCTTGAATACTAGATTTCGCTAGTTATTATCAAGTAGTCTCTTGTGGGGCAACGGATGGTATGATACCACAGTTTCGACATATTTGTCAACAACTTTTTTTAAAAGATTTATTAAAGAAATTTTTCAAAACCCTGCCGATATAGTAAGATGCACCCTAAAAAGGTGCATCTATGCAAATATCTCACGTCTAAGCAGAACCCAACTTAGTTATGCTAAGTACACAGGATCTAATCCTTTATTTCTAAGGTAGGTCTCCCAGTCTGTAAACACGGTTCCATCCTCATCAATGCACGCAGGATAGGCGATATCATAGACCTTTTTAAGTCTGTCAAAAACAGGATTGGTGTCGCGGTATTTTAGAAATTCTTTTAAGTACTGTAAGTTGGTATGCACATCCAAGAATTTATACTCTATTCCATATCTGTCAAAATTATATTTACAGTTCTGGCAGTCAGGACACATCTTGCTTCCATATATCGTAATCATAATTTCCCCTTTCTTAACTCGTAGTCAACCAAAGACTTAATTAAAAGTGAATTTCTCACCGGACTTGATGGACTGTTTTACCCCCGGCTTCGTAGTAACACCAATCATATTTTTTGCATACTCAGGGTGGTTTGTCACAAGCTCATCCACAATCTCGTACATTCCATGGAGCTGAATAGGAGCCCAAGTCTTGTAATTAGCCACCTCCATATATCTCTTTATGGTACGCTCTCCCACATCTCCAAACTTAGGTTCAAGTGGAAGCTATGGCAAAATCAAAGGTTCTTCCCTTTATCTTATCAGTGCATTTTTCAAATTCATCTTCACAATGGTCAAGATAAGCTTCATAATCAGCAATACTTAAGTCAGGATGCTCTAAAGACATTTTCTGATACCATTTATTATACTCTTCCTCTGAAGCAGTCTGATTGAGGGTAGAGAGTTCCGGCATGGAAAATAGTTTTACCCTCTATTTCAACTATAAAGCCCACTCCCATCTCTGTAGCAGGAATTGAGGTAACAAGCATTTCCCCATTCTCAGCATAAAGCCTTGCATCTCCTCCAAAGCAGCTTACATGGTCCTGAATTTTTTCTGGAAGACCGTCTAAAAATGTGTCAACCTCCGGGATAGAGTGGTCGTATCCTATGAAAATCTCTGCATGAGGGAAGCTGTTCAACTGCGCCAAAAATCTCAGGCCTGAAGTGATCCTGATTGATATTACTTGCAAATATGTAAAGTGGCTTCTCTCCCCTGATAGGCGGAATATCTCCCTGATACCAATCGAAAATCAGAGTAGCACTCTCAAGCTCAAGCAAAAAACCACTATGTCCTAAATATATACCTTTAGCCTTAAAATCTGACATTAAATTTTCCTCCGTATTAAAATATTACATTGCTAATTCATCTTTATATTAATTCAATAACAAAGTTCATTATACCATATAATTATTTCAACTAAAAGTTTTTTTATGATACAAGTAGAAAAAAAGCATAAAAATTCGTTTGTGGTTTTTATTGTAATAGAACTTATTATTGTTTTAAGACCGCATCATATTATTACAATTCCGCAAATTTGTTAACTGCTCTATCAACTTTATCAAAAATCGACCAATTCTTCTATAGACTGCTTAAACCCACCTTGTATCCACTGCTTCAAGACACTATTACAGCCATCTGCTATAAAGTAATACATCCATTCCTGCTTATCTTCAGGAAGTCCTGGGAAGTACTCAAGTAATACTTTCTTATTATCTTCATAGCAAAGCGAAAAACAGCCTTCCACGAAATACCTTGCCCTGACTCTCTGAAAATAAGGCAACATAAAGCTCCCTTTTTTCAGAGATATCAGTTAGAATAATTGTAAATATATCGGAGAGGCTTGACTTGTCAATATGCTCTAAATTAGCCTGCAAATTGTCAATAAGCTCATCTTCTATCTGCTCCAACAAATCATAGGTATCCTTATAGTACTTATAAAATGTAGTTCTATTAATGCCTGCGGCAAAGCAGATTTCTTTCACAGTCGTCTTGGCAATAGGCTTATTCTTTAGAATGTTTAGAAAAGCCTCAAATATCATTTTTTTGGTTACCTTAACTCTTACATCCATAGTTTTTCTCCATTTTTAGCGACATTTTTTTATAGTAAGTGTTGTTTAAGTCAACACCTGTAAACAATTTGATGATTGATAGATTATTATCATAAAAGTATAATAATCTGGTTAAGGTAACAGGTGTCTACAAACTTATTGTAACCCTCTGAAACTATTATTTCAACAAAAAGGAGTTAAAATGAATACTAAAAAGAGAGCTGTCAGGCTTATGTCCGTTTTTTTCATAGGGATAGCCTGTATATTTATCATTCTTCTAATTGCTATATTTGCACTCTGGCACAACGAGATATCATCTGTGACCTCTATAAAGAAAAATCAGCGATGCCAATCCGGAGCACAATGACGGAGCTGTCTACACAATGAAGGTATCCGGAGATTATTATTTTTGATGAATTTCTTAAGGAGAACGGCGCTAAGAATGATACCGAGCTTATAAGCTTCATAACCGGGAAGATTACCAAGGGCATAATCCCAATGAAGATTAAAAATTCTGAAATTGCCTGCTCAGCTTTTACAGCTTCAACCCCTGACGGAAAGCGCATTTTCGGACGAAACTATGATTTTAAGAAGACAAATACAATGATAGTCCATACCAACTTCGGCGGGGCAGACATTCTTCTGTTTCCACCGTTGACCTTCAATTTGTAAGTGTCAATATAGAGACTGGTATTACAGGGCTAAAGGATAAGATACTATGTCTGGCTGCTCCCTATGCCCCTCTTGACGGAGTAAATGACGCAGGAGTTAGCTGTGGAATATTTATGTCTTACCAGGGTGAAAAGACCGTTCCTACCGATGTAAATACCGATAAGCCTGATCTTACAAGTACCACCATGCTTAGAATGGTTCTTGACTATGCAGATAATGTTGATGAGGCCGTTGAAATGATTCAAAAATACGATTTGCACGACTCAGCCAAAACCTCTTATCACTATATGATTGCAGATGCTACAGGTAAAAGTGCTATCTTAGAATGGGTAAATGGTACCGACTCTACCGATAACGATGCTTCAAAAAGAAAGCTAAATATAATCTACAATGATCCTGCTAAGGATGGCAACTATCAGATAATTACCAACTACATACTTTCAGACGGTTATTATAAAGATGTACCTGAAAAAGAGGCGCAATGGGTTGACCGCCTTCAGATGCTTGAGGCTGCTCTTGCGCCAAAGGGTGGAGTGCTTACAGATGAAGAGGAAGGCATGAAAAACTCTTGCAATAGTTGGCCGTAGAGGGATGAATAATGAGGATAGCAACTCCTTAACCATCCACAGCGTTGTCTACAATCTCACTGACAAGACCGCTATCTGGGTAGATAATGAGCATTTATGGTGAAAAAGAGCATACCTTTATATTAGATTTGGAAAAATACCAAGGCTTCTAAATAATCTCTAAAATCAATATAAAATAGCTTTTTAGCCAGATTAAAAAAGTGACTGTCTAAACTTGTGATAGTCACTTTTTATTTTTGTAAATCTATTTTATAATTCATCTGCCTTATAAGTAGCATAGCCCTCATAATAATAGCTGTAATCAAGGCCTTTCATAAAAACCTCTCTGTCGTCTGTTTTATCAGTCAAAGCCGAAAATAAAAGAGTCTTGATTTCGATATCCTTGACCGGACTTCTTTCCATCGCTAATAAATAATCGTCTTTATCTACTTTGCTCCAATCCACCACCTTTTTAAGTTCAGATTTTAATATTAAATCAAGCCATATCCTTGCACTTCTCCCTGTTGCCTTCCCTAAAAGGATGGGCAATGTTCATTTCGACATATTTCTCAATTATCTCATCAAAGGTAGACTGGGGCATTTTCTCTATGCTTTTAAGAGCCTCATTAAGATAGATTGTTGGGGCAAATCTAAAAATTTCTTTTGCTATATTAACCGTTCTTAGCTGACCTGCAAATTCATATATGTCTTCAAATAAATGGCGATGGATTTTTAACAAGTGCTTCAAGACTTCCAGGCTTTTAATTCATTCATAAAATCTGTTTGAAACAAGTCTATAGCCTTTTTCTTACTTATTCTCTCTTCTTCATTGGCAAGCTTAAATGAGTCGGTTATTCCAAGTTTATTATCTATCGTCATTATTTCCCTCTTCTTTTATTCTTAATTGTATCAATTACATGTCTGATAGCTAAAAATCGGATGACTAAGCAGTAGTCTTGGTCCTGAAAACCGCATTACATCTTTGATTTTACCCTCATCTCAGGACTGTAGCAGTGCGACTTACAGTTTGAGCAAAATGTCTTTGTCTCCATAAAGGGGCAACGGTCTATGCGAAACATAGCATAGTCGTGTAACTCCTTGCAGGAAGGACAAAGCCCTCCTTCTTTCCATGTTTCTTTTTGCAATACCACCTTTATCATAAAATGCTACGATATCTTTATCGTTCTGCCTTTTTCTTTTCTATCTTATCCATAGAGATTTACCTTCCGAAATTCTAAACTCCACCTTTGTGGTTTATATTCAAAATGTTTTTAAGTATAATAATCACCTTACTTCTGTATCATCATATCATCAAGTACTAAGCTCAGCCTTCACATTATATCATACTTATCTAAAAATTTCACAGCGGATTTTCTTGCCTTTTCTACTTTTTCATCATCCGTATTATCTATATCAGATGTTCGCAGCCAGCGCTTTCTAAACAAAGTCTGCGCCGCTTCTATCATTATCGCAGAAAGCCTCGATATCTTTCTCAGCTTCAATAGCTTGCATAAATGCTTTAGCGAAAGCTTACATATTGTCTCTGTTTTTATCCCTATGAAATGACATTTGCATAGAGGCTCGAAGCTGACCAAGCCCTGCAAAGCTCATCTTCATCAATAAGCATCCGCTTTGATAAGATATCTGCTTCTCTCTCGGATCCAACCCAGCCAATGCTATGATTACCTTCTGCCTAAGCTTACTGTCCTTTGTTGCTAAAAGCAAAGCTAGTATAGGATTTAATCTATCACAAAAATCTATATAAAAATCTCTGTGTTTCATTTTAGACAGATTTTTCCGCCATCAGATAAGCTAAATTTACCTTTTTCTTCCTCATCCTCAGTTTTATCAAGTTCACAAAGCAAAAACTCAAGCCCTTCTTTTCCATGTCTGTCAAAACTTCTTGATATATTTAATCTATTCCCTTCTTCCCGGTCTTTACAAATGAGTTCATAGTGATAGGCAATTTCTCTGCTATCCCTAAGTCAGCTATAAATCTAATTCTCTCTGCGTCCGGGAAATTCTGCTCTGCCAGTTTATTGTAGGTTACCTTTAGTTCTTCAAGTGTTAGATTTTTCTCTGCGAAGCTTTTCTGCTTCTATCTCATATGTATGATTATATCTGTTTGTATTTGACATTTTTGTGTCTCCTTAACTTTTGTAATATCACTTTACATTGCTTTTATTACAGTATACCATAATCTATCAATTAAACTTCAATCACCTTTTGATCAACCTGAACACTTGACTTGACAACTTGACCACTTTAAATGCCCACTAAGAGATAAAAATAGCTATCAGTAGACATTCTTTTAATTCCACATTTTACTTTTGCGGTTACAATCTTTTCAAAGCCATACCCCCAGAACCTCCCTCACCTTTTTTTCCACTTGAAGTTGCTTTGCATATTTCATCAATCTCGCAGTAACCTTGTCGGGATCTTGAATATATCTTTGAATGGCTATGTTGAATACTTCTCCATCGACTTAGAAACGTGCCGCTCAGGCGTACTGCAGTTAACCCGGTGCGGTAATCTCGCACCGGATTTTAAATATCCGCAGACGGCGGTTATTTTTTCTTAAGACAACATTTTATTCAACCGACTTCAACGATTCGACCATATCTATATGTGCTGTTAACCTGCATACCATAAGCTGGATTAAAAGGGAGCAGCCTACGACGATTAATGAAACAATTATATATGATATCAATCGTAAATGAGGTGAATATGAAATCGTGGTTGTTGAGACTGTTCTGACATATAGTCCAAGAAAATACCATCCAGCAATCGAGCCAATTATCCACCCTGTCACCATGGTGATCAGGCTGCTTTTAATGATAAGACTCTTTATATCTGTATTGTAGCTGCCGAGAACACGAAGTGTGGCATATTCTCTGTATTTTTTTCTGTAAAGTTCAATAATCCGAGATTATACTGGATCACAATACTTAGAAGAATGGCTGCTGCAATCAGAAGAATGATCACTCCTTGAACGCTGTCCAGCAATTCCTCGGACTCACTGTATTGTTTCTTCAACTTGACTGAATTTCTGATAACAGACATCTGCCTCACATCGTCCAGATTCATGTTGTCATCTGCCAATAATGCGCTGGCTGTAAATGTATTGCCAAGCGATTCCCCAGTATGACTGCGACATAAATATTCCCTGAGGGCTGTTTATATCTGCTATCTGGGAGATCTTCAGATAATTTCTCTTTCCCGCTATAAGTACGCTGATAAATCCGTTTTCTTTCACATTCAGATCCCTGGCTGAAGAACCGGATAGAATTATTCCATCATCAGGCAGTTCCAGCACATTTCCATCAGTATCATATGTCGTGAAAAAATAACCCTGACCAATAATAAACATACTTTCAGAATGAACAGACATTGAGCTTTTTGCCCTCACATGACTGTTCGCTTACCCACTGACAGTCGCCTGACAGAAGAGATTCTATTTTTTTGACTTCATCCTCTGTTGGAGACATACTAAGATTTAACTTTTCATAATAAGTGTATTGCCTGCCATAAATCTCACTGTTTACGATGTTGATAGTGTCTTTTAATCCGAAGCTTGCCATCAGAAGCATCATGCTCCCTAAAAACGCCTACAATTCCCTATTGCTGTACGAATTTTTGTTCTGTCCTGCATCTCGGATGATCCATCTCCAGTCAAAGCTCAGCCTGTTCCACAGAACTTTAAAATGTTCAGCAAAGACCTTTTTCTGACTCTGCCTGCCAGAATCACGGAGCAAATCAGTCGGTGTCTCAACTACGATGGATCTGCATGAGATCCAGGCAGATAATGTACAGATAGTGATAAGCAGCACAATAAGGATTACTGAATAATACGAATTACGCCCCAGCCATTCAGGCATGCTGTAAAACTTTTTCTGCAGAGAAAGAAGGACAGGGGTTACTGTATATGGTGCAAGCTCGTAGCCCAGTAATGCTGCTGGAATGCTGATGACAAGTCCGTAAACAGCATAATGTAGCTGGATCTGAAGAGGATGAAAACCAAGCGCCTTTAATATTCCAATCTGTGTACGCTGCTTCCTGACAATTCTTGTCATAGTTGTGTAAATGGTAAGGAGTGCCAGAAGAAAAAATACGAGTGAAAACATGACAGACATCTTTTTTATCTGCCCGATCTTATTTATGTATGAAGATACAGGTGTGTATTCCGTTCTGTCATAACACATCATATATTTATCACCTAGAATAGTTTTCAAACCTGAGCGCAGTGAGTCCACGTCAGTTATATTATCTGTAGTAATTTTTATCTGGTTATAGGCTGCATTAGGGACTATCTGAGAAAGAGTATCTGCTGATATTAATCCATAGGTATATTTCGAATGATCTGGCACCGTGGATGTAGATGAACCTGTATAGCAGATATACTCAGGGCTGTAGACCAATCCCTTAACTTCTAACTTTTGACTTTTTTTCACCGTAGTATATCTGAATCTGGTCACCAACATGGATTTTCTTATTGTCTGCATAATCTTTATCCAGCCAGATGCCATCTTCTGTTGGCTTATATTCATTTCCGTTAATACATAAAAGGCTTTGATATTTTATTGTCTTTGTTGGATATAAGACAGATATTGACATTGGAATCGCTATCCAGATATGCGCTTTCACAGCGGAAAGCTGGGTTTCGTTTACCCCATCAAGCTCTTTGATCTGTCCAATATCATCATTGTCAAATCCGAGACCACTGATCCAGATATCTGCCAGATTTGAATCCTTAAAATAGGCAATCTCTTCCTGCTCCATACCGTTCCATACTCCCTCGATACCTGAGTATATAAGCATTCCAAGAGCGCACATGATAAATATCGACAGGAACTGAGATTTCAGTCGCCAGATGTCACGAAGCATTTTACGAAACAGTGTACCCATTACCAGTTTACCTCGTCAACCTTCAAAGGTTTTTCATTTTTCTTAGAAAATTCGATCCTACCGTCCTTTAGGTGTATCACTTCATTAGCACATAGCGCAATAGAAGCATTATGCGTCACTATGATTACGGTTTTGTTATATTTCCTGGCCATATCTGTAAGAAGTTGAAGTACACTCCTTCCTGTAGTACTGTCCAGAGCTCCTGTTGGCTCATCACAGAGAAGAATGTCAGGATTTTTACATATGGCACGTGCGATAGACAAGCGCTGCATTTCTCCGCCTGAAAGTTCATCAGGAAAATGCTGACATCTATCCTCCAGCCCGACACTACGGATCATTTCCTTTGCGTCAAACGAATTTGGCGTCATCTTAGCCACAATACTGACATTCTCTAGCGCATTAAGTGATGGTATCAGATTGTAAAACTGGAAAACAAATCCTATCTTTTTCCTTCTGTATTCGGTTAGTTCAAATTCATTGAGCTTTGAAATATCGGTATCTGACACCCGTATGCACCCAGATGAGGCTCTATCCATGCCACCTATAAGATTGAGCATCGTACTCTTTCCAGATCCGCTCGGTCCTAAAATCACAGTGACACTTTCGTCATCAATGCTGAAGCTGACATGATCAAGTGCCGTTACTTCGCTGTCACCAACATTATATGTCTTTGATACATTCTCAAATGTAACTGTTTTCAATATATTCACCTCGCTATGTAAAGAATACAATATCATGTCTATTTCTTTATTGCTAATCCCAGCAGAATGCCTACTAGCATCGCCTGTTCAATGGCATTTGTTAATTCTGTGTATACGTAATATCTACTCATTTGCTCTCCTTCTGTTCAGCAAAATTATATAGTTTAAGAATCATCGTCTTGATCGTTGGTAGTTTTTCCTTCAAATAATCAATCTTCTCATCTGGAGAAATTTGATTCATGATATTAAACAATCCTGTAACCAAAAACTCAGTGATAAACTTTGGATCACTGCAGTTGCATTCTCCATTATCATTTCCAGAAAGTATAAGTTCTGTTACAAGAGGAACCATCCAACATTGAAAAATCCTCTCGTGTGTTATACCGTTTTTTTCACATTTAGGATTCCCATAAATATGCCAGACTTTTTCTGCCGAATCAATAAAAATTTGAAAAATACGATTGATTTTTGTCAAAAGGTGCTTATATCCTTATCTATCAATTTGTTGACAGCATCTATTATCGCGTCTGCATATCTATCTGCCAACTCCTCCATTACTTCATCTTTTGACTTGAAGTAATAATAGAAAAGTCCCTTTGCTACTCCAATTTCATTGACAATATCCTGTACTTGTGTCTGCTCATATCCCTTCTCCTCAAACAGCTTTCCAGCTGTCTCAATGATTTCATTGCGTCTTTCTTCTTTAGTTTTTGCTATGTAAATTCTACACTTATATTTATTGACTGACTTCAGTCAGTTTTTATTATAATATTATTTTGATTGTTTGTCATGTTTGGTTGAGATAAAAATGTACTGTGTAGCTGTGGCTTTTGGTGGTTTTTTGGGGTGTTTGTTTTTGGTTGTGTTTTTGGGGTTTTGTTGGTTGGTTTTGTTGTTTTTTTGTTTTGTTTTTTTGGTTTTTGGGGTTTTGTGTTGGTGTGTGGTTTGTGTGGGTGTTTGTTGTGTTTGGGGGTGTTTTGTTTGTGTTTGTTTGTTTTGGTTTTGTTTTTTGTGGTGTTTTGGTTTGGTGGGTGTGGTGTTTGGGGGTTGTGTTGGTGTTGGGTTTTTTTTTGTTGGTGGTTGTTTGGTGGGTTGGTTTGTTTGTTGTTTTGTTGTGTTTTTTTTGTGGTGTGGTGTGTGGGTGTTGGTGTTGTGGTTTTGGGTTGGGGGTGGTTTTTTGGTTTTTTTTTGGGTGGTTTTGTTTGGTTTTGTTTGGTGTTTGTTTTGGTGTTGTTTTGGTTTGGGGTGGTCAGGAAGAGTTACAGTGAACTACATATTGGGGTTATGGATTTCAGAACGATCCTTCTTGATATTATGGCTGCAAAAACGCAGATACAAAGCGTTATCGATGAAATTGCGCGATATCAGAAGAAAATTGAAAATCGCACAGCACTTTTGAAATCGTTCAAAAATATAATATTAATAAATTTCGGTGCAACAACAAGCCTGAAAAGTCTTACAGCAATTGAGAAAACCGAATCCAATCAGTGAGGCAAACAATAGCATGATATATCAAAGCCTGGCTGGATGCTAAGATTCATATGAAATCCAAGGTTTGATGAAATCGAAAACTTTAAGCGGAGAGAAAAAATACTACCTGTCCGACACCGGTTTTATTATGTCCAAAACACCGATAATAGACAAATTTCGGTCCCGTCCTTGAAAACATCGATATATACGCAAGATCCCACGACCACTTGTAAGTGTCGGAAGGATCGGAGACTGAATGTGACTTTATCCTAAGGGACAATGAGATGCGTTATTCCTATGTCCAGGTTGCTAAGCGCTAATCAAAATGGTCCAAAGATACGGAAGATCATGAATACAGACTCTCTTGAATCTGGCAAAAGACAATTACTCCCAAATATAAGTTGCCACTCGCCGATTCGTTGCTACTTCAGGAAGCGCAATTTTGGTATAGAACATTAATCTTGTGGACTCTATGAGAAAAGCAGAGACTTTAAAATACTAAACGTGCAGCTTGGTAATTCATCATTTCGCACACGTTAAATGTTTTAAATCGAAGAATATCAACTTTTTAATTGAAGAATGAGCCTATACAATTGTGCCCAGATCTGTTTCTTAGTAGTACTTCGAGAGAATCCGTTCTCACGACGATCTGCCTCTCAGTAAAAATTCTTGAGGGTCACTACCTGGTAATATTTGTGAGTATGTCATTTATCATAATGTTGTTCATAGCCGGAGCTGTCCTGTTCCTGCCTGCATAGGAGATCCCTTATGGATTTTCTGCACTTCTTGTAATATAAATCAATCGCCTGCATTTGGCTCTTCACCTGATTTTGTTTGTTGGTTGGGGGTTTTGTTTGGGTTGTTGTGTGGTGGTGGTTTGGGTGGGTTGTTGGGTTGTGGTTTTTGTTGTGTTGGGGGTGTTTTTGGGTTGGTTTTGTTGGGGTGGTTGGTTTGGGTGTTTTGGGGTGGTGTGGTGGGGTGTGGGTGGTGTTGTGGTGTGTTTGGGTGGTTGTGGGGTGTTTGGTTTGGTGGTGGGTGTTAGCTGTTTATTGCATTATTTTATATTTAGATTTTGATGTTTGTTTAATATAGGTTGGACCATTTACTATTTGTTCTAACTGTGGGTTTGGGGTTTTTTTTTTTTTTTTTTTTGTTGGTGTTTCTAGTACAACTTCGCCCCGCTGGTATCCTGTTATCAACCATAAGAAGGTTAAGTCCTCCTCGCCTTCTTCACTGTGTATAGCTGAAAGAAGCATACCACAGGACTCAATTCCCATCATAGCTCTTGGAGGAAGGTTGGTAATGGCAACAAGCGTCTTTCCAATTAACTCCTCAGGCTCATAGTAGGCATGAATACCGCTTAAAATTGTTCTGTCTGTGCCTGTACCATCATCGAGGGTGAACTGTAAAAGCTTCTTGCTCTTAGGTACTGCCACACAGTCTTTTACCTTTACAGCTCTAAAATCAGACTTACTGAAAGTCTCAAAGTCCACTGCATCTGCAAAAAGCGGCTCTATTTCAACCTTTGAGAAATCAATCTTCTCTGCAGGCTTTAACTCTATGCTCACTGATGAAGATGTCTTCTTATCAGGATTAAGGCTCTTTAGTGTAGGGAATAAGAGTACATCTCTAATTGAGGCTGAATCGGTAAGGAGCATTACAAGTCTGTCTCATACCGTAACCGATACCGCCTGTAGGAGGCATACCATACTCAAGTGCTGTAAGGAAGTCCTCGTCAGTGTGGTTTGCTTCTTCATCGCCTGCTGCAGCAAGTGCATCCTGAGCAGCAAAACGCTCTCTCTGATCGATAGGATCATTAAGCTCTGAATAAGCGTTACACATCTCCCAGGTATTTATGAAAAGCTCGAAACGCTCAACTCTATCCTCTGCTCCCGGCTTTTTCTTGGTAAGAGGTGAAATCTCAATAGGATGATCCATAACAAAGGTAGGCTGTATCATCTTCTCTTCGCAGAATTCCTCGAAGAAAAGGTTGATGATATCACCCCTCTTGTGATGAGACTCGAAAGCAATATTCTTCTCCTTAGCTATAGCCTTAGCCGCTTCATCTGTGGTGATTGTACTAAAATCAACACCTGAATACTCTTTTACCGCATCAAGCATAGTTATACGCTTAAATGGCTTGCTAAAATCAAGCTCTATTCCATTGTAGGTAATAACAGCACTTCCACAAACCTTCTCAGCAAGATATCTAAACATCTCTTCAGTAAGATCCATCATACCGTTATAGTCCGTATAAGCCTGATAAAGCTCCATAAGTGTAAATTCAGGGTTATGTCTGGTATCTACACCTTCATTTCTAAATACTCGTCCAATCTCAAACACTCTTTCAAACCACCTACTATAAGGCGCTTCAGATAAAGCTCAAGAGAGATTCTAAGCTTTTCTTTCTTCATCAATGACATTGTAATGAGTGAAAAATGGTCTTGCAGCCGCTCCGCCTGCGTTTTCAACAAGAAGAGGGTCTCTACTTCCATAAAGTCCTTCTCTGCAAGGAAGGAACGTATTTCTTTAAGTATCTGTGACCTTTTTTCAAAGGTATTTCTTACGTCCTGATTCATAATGAGGTCAAGGTATCTCTGACGATATCTTGCCTCTGTATCCTTAAGTCCGTGATACTTCTCAGGAAGAGGTCTAAGACTCTTGGTAAGGAGGGTAACTTCTTCAGCATGATACCGAAATCTCGCCTGTCTTTGTCTTAAATACATAGCCCTTTACGCCGATTACATCACCTACATCATATTTCTTAAAATCAGCATAAGCCTCTTCTCCTATAGAATCTCTTGCTACATAGCACTGTATGCTGCCGTATCTGTCTGAGAGGTTACAAAAGCTTGCCTTACCCATGATGCGCTTAAACATCATCCTTCCGGCTATTGTTACCTGTTTATTTCTCTAAATTATCAAAAATCATTTCTTATATCTACTGAATGATGTGTAACATCAAACTTGGTTGTCACAAAAGGATCTTTGCCTGCTGCCTTAAGAGTTTCAAGCTTCTCCTTACGAATTTCAACCTGCTCATTAGTGTCAAGTGCCTGATTTTCCTGTGCCACTATTCTTCTCCTTATTTATGAATCTTGATTACCTTATACTTAAGAGTTCCTGCCGGTGTTTCAACTTCAACAATATCCCCTCTTTGGCACCCTTTAAGTGCTCTTCCCTACGGGTGATTCATTTGAAATCTTTCCTTCAAGCTGTTTCGCCTCTGTCGCACCAACAAGTCTGTATACAAGCTCTTCATCGTACTCCATGTCAAGCAGAGTAAAAGTTGATCCAAGATTAACTGTTCCTTTCTCAGCATCCTCCTCTAAAAATACTTCAGCATTCTTAAGAATCTTCTCTAATTCTTCAATCCTCGCTTCTATATCACGCTGCTCATCCTTTGCCGCATCATACTCTGCATTCTCGGAAAGGTCTCCCTGTTCACGAGCTTCTTTGATTTTCTCCCGCAATTTCGCGTCTGCGGTTTACTTTAAGGTTCTCCAGTTCTTTTTCAAGCTCTTTAAGACCTTCATATGTCATTACATTCTTAGCCATAATACCCCCTGATTCGGCACAAATTATCTACGCAATATCACGCCATAGTCACGAAAAAAAGTAATTGACTTTATAGGCAATATAAATAGTTTGTGACCTTTAGCATTAATAATTTGGCTTTGCGTTTTAAGTGAACTAACAAAAAGCACTCTCTATGAGTGCTTTTTATTGTAACTGGGCTAAAAGGATTCGAACCTTTGATGACGGAGTCAGAGTCCGTTGCCTTACCGCTTGGCGATAGCCCATCAACAACGATAAGAATTATAGCATGGTCAAGCAAAAATATTCAAGTGCTTTTTAAATTTTGTCTACTTTCATAAAGTTTTTAATTATAACTCTCTTTTCTATCCTTTATACAAAAAGAAAGGTTTATTCGCACTGTTCAGAGACCAAAAAAGCCTTTGATATCTCGTATCATTTATTTTTGTGTAAAACTTTTGCAAAGGTGTAGAAACTAAGCCTTTATTTTTGATATACTATTTATATTAAAAATGAAAGCAAAACAGGAGGTATAAAGTGCAACATATCATTTCAGCCTTATGAAAATGATATACTTACAATGAATCCATTTAAGATAAACGAGGAGCCTGCCCTTCTCACCTGTGGTACAGAAGGGCACGTAAATACAATGACTATTTCCTGGGGTGGCCTTGGTGTCATCTGGAACAAAGATGTAGGCTTTGTATTTATAAGAGGAAGCAGATACACTAAGGAGTTTCTTGATAAATACGATACTTTTTTCAGTGACTTATTTTGCTCCCTGACAAGCCAACAAGTCTTATGCTCAAAAGTACATAGGAAGTGTATCAGGGACGTGATGAAAACAAAATAGAAAAATGCAAGGTTTTCATCGTAGATTTTTTTACAATGGTACTCCCTTTATATTGATGAGGGGCGTGATGTTGTAATCTATGAAAGAAAGCTGTCCGTGACTAAGATTAATCCGGAAGATTTAATTGACCCTGAGATTGACAAAACCTTTTATGAAAAATAAAGACTATCATTATATGTACATAGGTGAAGTTATCCAACTTATGTCAAGATAACGCTGTTTATATAGCAGCTAAACTCTAATAAATGAAAGAAGGAAGAGAAATGTCTAAGATTATTTTAACCGGTGACAGACCCTACCGAAAGCTCCATTTGGGCCACTATGTAGGCTCATTAAAAGAGAAGAGTTGAGCTTCAAAATTCAGATGAATTTGATGAAATATATATCATGATTGCAGATGCACAGGCACTTACAGACAATGCTGATAATCCGGAGAAGGTGAGGCAGAACATTATAGAGGTGGCACTGGATTATCTTTCTGTGGGACTTGATCCGGAGTAAAGTGTACCCTATTCATCCAGTCACAGATATCAGAGCTATGTGAGCTTTCTTTCTATTATATGGATTTAGTTACGGTTTCAAGACTTCAGAAGAAACCCAACCGTAAAGGCCGAGATACAGCTGAGAAACTTTCGAGACAAGCATTCCTGTTGGATTCTTTACTTATCCTATAAGCCCAGGCTGCAGACATCACCGCATTTAAGGCTAACGATGTGCCTGTGGGCGAGGATCAGGAGCCAATGATAGAGCAGACACGTGAAATAGTTAGAAAGTTTAACTTCACATACAGTGATGTACTTGTAGAGCCAAATATAATGCTTCCTGACAATGAAGCCTGCAAGAGGCTTCCGGGAACTGATGGCAAGGCTAAGATGAGTAAGTCTCTGGGGAACTGTATCTACCTTTCTGACAGTGCGGAAGAAGTGAAGGCAAAGGTTATGAGTATGTACACCGATCCTGACCATATCAAGGTCAGTGACCCGGGGAAGATTGAAGGAAATACTGTATTTACCTACCTTGATGCCTTTGTAAAGGATGACAGCTTTCAGTAAATATCTACCTGAGTATGAAAATCTGGATGCTCTTAAGGCCCATTATCAGGCGGGAGGGCTTGGAGATGTGAAGGTGAAACGCTTCCTTAATGCAATACTTGAAGAAGAGCTTACGCCTATAAGAGCAAGAAGAAAAGAATATGAAAAGGATATTCCCGCTGTTTATGAGATACTTAAAAAGGGAAGTGAAAAGGCAAGGAGTGTAGCCTCTGCCACCCTTTCAGATGTTAAAGTCTGCTGATGAAAAATCAATTATTTTGACGATGTTGAACTAATAAAAAGAACAGAGCGAAAGATTCCACTAATAAAGTATATCATCAAAAACTGATAAAGTCGTAACAAACAAAGGAAGCGGATGTCAAGCGGTTCGGACATTTATCAGTTTTTGCGTTATCGTATATCGACCTGTTAAATCAAAGCAGTTAAAGCCTGCAATCCAAGTCTCTTTCTTCTTCTCTTCCTAAGGCTCTTTATAATCGAATTCGCAATTAGCATTCCCAGTGCCAGGGCAAGTGCAACCGATATTGTGTTGGCGCCCAGTTTACCAAATTTATGCCATTCCTTTTGTTACCGCATAGTGCATGGTTTTATACAGCATTCCTCCCGGCACAAGTGGCATTATCGCTGATACTAAGAATACTGTCGAAGGTGCCTTCTCTCTTACGACCATGATTTCAGCATAAATATTTTATCACTACGGCGGCCACAAAGTACTTCATAGGCTCAGAAGAAACAAAGTATCCTACTCCTATATATGCAGCCCAGCCTATAAAGCCTCCAAATCCAGCTGCTATAAGCCTTTTTGAATTGGTATTAAAAGGTGCAGGCATAACCTATGCTTCCAAAAATGATGTCATAAGTGTGATGATAATTACCATATAATACGGCAGCTCTACTACACTTGACACTATAGTTCTTGCAAATAAATCCTCATAAAAATCTTGATGCAGATGAAAAGCCGAGGGCTATCATGACAGCTATGAGGGTCGCCTCTATAAACCTGATTCCACCTGTGATTGTATCTCCGCCAAACATATCCCTTAGTGAATTGGTTAGCATTATACCTGGGATGAGGAGCATTACATCTCCTATACTGACCATACTTACCGAGTCTGCAATCCCAAGCCTTACCGCTACTATGGCAAGAAAACCACCAATAAGAGATGATGCCACTATCGGGATGAATTTATTTATTTCTATTTTCTTTGCAAATTCATCAATGTACTTAAATATTACAGCTATAGCTGAAGATGTTAGGGCATCTTTAACGCTTCCTCCGAAGAAAAGCGTAAAGGTGAAAGCAATCAGCATGAAAAACAGTATCTGGTGATAAAAGGAGTAATACTTCTCATTCATCAGCTCCTTAAATCTCCCCCTGCCCTCTTTCACACTCAGCTTATTATCACAGATTTCTCTTGAAAGAGCGTTCATTTTCTCAAGTCTGTCCATATTGTAAGCAAATTTATCTACCCTTCTAGTCTGTGTGACAGAGCCATATTCGCCGTAGTATACTGTGACAATCAGGCTAGTGGTTATCGAAAGTGCTTCTGCCCTTACAGCTCCAAAACTCTTACATATTCTTCTTATGCTATACTCTGTTCTTGCAACCTCTGCTCCCGACATCACCATCTGCTCGGCAATATCAAGAACCATGTCAAGCCTTTCTTCCCATTCACGTCTTTTGTACTGCCCGTGCCTGTGTCACTTTTACTGCTTCAAGATTTTTTTATTCATTATCATAATATTTATCCAAAAAACTATGCTTTTTCCCGCCGTATTTATAGGCGATTACAGTTTCAAGGTTCACATGAGACATACTGTTAAATATATTGGTAGCCACGCTTGGATTTACCTTCGATAGCTCTTTAACTAACTCCTTCATCTCCGCTCTCTTTGAAGTGCCCTCGTCACCAAGCTTCTCCTGCTCTTCTGTAAACCCTACAGGCGCATCTTAGAAAGGTCAGGTTATTATAGTTTACCCAAGCCTTTATATGCTCTTCCCTAACCATGTATAGAGGGCGGATAAGTTCCATCCCTCAAAGTTTTGGCTATGAAGCTTTGGCATCATGGTTTCGTATTTTCCTGCGTAGAACATTCCCATCAGCACCGTTTCTATTGCATCATCAAAAGTGATGTCCAAGAGCTATCTTATTGCAGCCAAGCTCCTTGCTTTTGCTGTAGAGATGCCCTCTTCTCATCCTTGCACATAGATAGCAGGGACTTTTTCTATGTCAAAAACTGCATCAAAGATATCACTTTCAAAAGATTTCTACAGGTATTTCAAGAAGCTTTGCATTTTCTTCAATCAGCTTTCTGTTTGTAGGGATTGTAGCCCGGATCCATCACAATGAACTTTAACTCATATTCAAACTTCCTATGCCTTTTTAAGCTCCTGCATAAGCTTTGCAAGTAAGAACGAATCCTTGCCACCGGATATACAGACTGCAATTCTGTCTCCCTCTTTGATTAGCTCGTACTCTTTTACGGCTTTTTACAAAAATTGGTCCATATCTCTTTATGATACTTCTTTACTATGCTTCTCTCTATTTCTTTAACTCTCTAATTCCTTCATATATACCTTTTTCTAAATTTACTCTGCGTAATGTAAATGTGCTTCATCAATGTTTTCTAAAGTATTCTTTAAATATCTGTCTGCAAGCCATTTTGCCATAGGGAGATTCTGGTCAAGGTAGTTTCCACACTCTACAGGGCTTGCTCCCGGTATATCTCCCTCAAAAATCCCTTAGAAAAGTGAAACATTTCTATCAAAAGAGGAAGAATGTCCTTAGACTCCAAGTCTCCTGCCATAATGAGATAACAGCCTGTTCTACAGCCCATTGGTCCCAAAGTAGATTATGCTATCCTTATATTTTTCGTGATTTCTTAAAAATGTTGCACAGATATGCTCCAAGGTATGAAGCTCAGCTGTATTCATAACAGGTTCTTTGTTTGGGGTTGTCATCCTCAAGATCAGAAAGGTGGTTATGATTTCAGAGCCCAACTTGTCCTTTCTGGATACATATACTCCCGGCTCAAGTACCAGGTGATTAACTGTAAAACTCGCTATTTTATCCATAATTCCTCCATCAGCTTTGTAAATCAAAGTTTATCTACAGTATAAAGGCTACAAACATAAAATGATTTAATAGATATTATTTATTCTTCTATGTTGTATCCCCTAAACTATAGAGTATACAGCTGTTGCAATATGCAACAGCTTTTCTGAAAGCGTTTCGTGTTTTATTTCAACTTTGTTACTGGTATCAGCTCTTTGAAACTGACTGTACACCCTTTGCAGCCTGGTCAGGCTGTGGCTTTTGTCGTATTCGCAGTAGCTGCACTTTGTGCTGCCGCCTGAGCGGTAAGTTCTGATGAAACCTGAGCCGTCATAGCTTTTCTCACTCGTTACGCCTTTTTGACTTATAGTAATCTTCAAAAGCTTATTGGCAGCTTCTAAGGTCTTCTTGGATATATCAGGAAGTTCTTTACCCCAAGCCTTAGTTGCTTCTTTTGTAGCCCCTGCTCCATTGCTTTTTGCATAGCTTTCATCTGTTCCACATCATCTCCTGCAAGGGCTGAAGCATGATTCAAAACATTCTCTTTGAAGTCGCTTCAACTCCCCAGTAACCTTTTTCGGAAATGTCTTCCTGTGCCTGCTTTTTGACCTCTTCACTAACTGTAAAGTTGCCTTTTAGCAAGAGCTTTCCAGATTCCATCCATATTATCGGTTGCAATAGCAATCTTTTCACCCTGACCGGTCAATGACTGTTTCACAAGCTCTAAAAACTGCTTCTGTCTGGCCTCAACCTCTTCTTTTAGGGCTTTAACAAGGGCTGCTCTGTCTTCCTTACTCATCTTATTGATTTTGTAAGGCTCTTTGCTAGTGTCTTCCTGTTTAGTCTTTTCAAAGACTGCTGCCTGATTTTCTGTCTTAACCTTAGCATTCGCGTCTGCCTTACCGGATGATTTGGACTCCGGTGAGGAGGTACCTACGGCCTTGGCATTTACAGAAACTTCCGCATCTTTTGTCTTTGAGACTTTTTTCTCGCCTACCTGAGGCGCTACGGAGGCACTAACACCTGCAATAATACTACTCATTTTTTCTCTCCTTTCCTTGAAGATTTACGCAAATCCTTTTGCTTTGTTTAGAGGCATATACTTACAATGCCCCTTATCAATTATATCGGCATTTAAATGACAATCTTTATGCTAGTATCTCCTCTTAATTACCGCCTGTAAGTTTGCTATCTCAAATTCTTCAGAAAACAAAAACTCCTCCATCAAATAAGCTATATTTCCCTCTGAATGCTCTACCTCTTTAGAATAAGCCTTAGCTGAGACTATCATATCGTCTATATCAAATTTCAGGTTATCCCTATATCTTAGCGCTGCAATTCCTCTTATACTAAAGAATCCCAAAAATGCAAACTTTGCCCTTGATATAACATCACAGTCATACACTCCCTTGGTAAAATACCTAAATACGAAGTAGACCATAAGGTTCTCATACCAGATATCAAGCATTTTGTTTTCTTTCCTGCATTTTTCAAATTCCTCCAAAACTTCTTTGCTTAATTCTGACTTAAATCTTGCAAATACCTCTACCCATTCCTCTCCAAGCACATAAAGTTCACCAAGTAGATAACATACCTCTTCAAAAAATGCGTCAAAAGAGGCTTTCCCATCATTGTTACAGACAGGCTTCAATTCTGCAATCATTCTGGGGAGGTCGTCATCTTCTCCTCCCTCATTTATAATTTCCTGTGCCTTTGATACAAAGGAAAGAAAATCGCTAATCCTCTCATAGATGTCCCTTGTTCTATCCTGCAAGATAGCTATGCTTTTATCTCTTATATACTCAATCTCATCTACAAACATAGGAAGACTCTCTTCATATATCACTTCATCAGGTATTTCTTTCTGGATAAACTTAATCTCATCTTCCCTTGAGAATAAAAGCCTCCCCACTACTTCACAAGAGAGGGCCATACTCTTTTCCCTTGTATTTTCATACTCTACCGTAAACCTTGGATACTCGGTACACACCTTACATAGCGACTTTTTCACCAAGATTTATGTAGATATCACAAAATTTTTTTCATTTAGGAATGGACATCTGCCACCCTTTAGTCTAAAGGTATTACACTCATCCTCTTCGTCTGAGCCGTCAACCATAGACTCCCTAAGCCTATCTCCAAAGCTTCCTTCCACTTTTTTATAGGCCTCATAAGAGTCTTCATCAATATCAAGCTCCCAGCCTATACAGCAGCTATCCGTGCAGTCCCCGCCTATACATTTAAAATCATAATAATAATCAGGTACTCTAAGTTTCATTTTTCTCCTTTAGTGCTTTGAGGGCTTAAGTGATATAGGCTCGGTCATGTTTACCGGATCAAGTATCTTGTCTATTTCCTCTGCTGAAAGTATTTTTCCTCTAAAAGGAGGTCTCTAATCGACTTATTGGACTGAAGAGCCTTCTTTGCAAGCTCTGCTGATTTTTATATCCAAGATAAGGGCAGAGAGCAGTAACAACACCTACACTATGATCCACAAGCTCCTGACAACGGGCTTCATTGGCAGTAATTCCGGTTACGCAGTTATCTACAAAGGTCTGCACCGCACTTGCAAGGATATCTATTGATTCAAACATACAGTAAAATACCACAGGCTCAAAGGCGTTAAGCTCCAGCTGTCCTCCTTCTGCCGCCATAGTGATGGTCATATCATTGCCTATTACCTTAAAGGCAACCCTGATTTACCACCTCAGGTATAACAGGATTGACCTTACCGGGCATGATGGATGAACCATTTTGCTTAGCAGGAAGATTGATTTCATTAAATCCTGCACGGGGTCCTGAAGATAAGAGCCTAAGGTCATTGGCTATCTTAGACAATGTAACTGCACAAGCCTTTATTGAACCTGATACAGAGACGAAGGCATCTATATTTTTGAGTTGCATCTATAAGGTCTTCAGCCAGTTCAAACTTGATTCCGGATACTTCCGAGAGAGTAGGCGCAATTATCTCCATATATCCCTTGTCTGCATTTATTCCTGTGCCTATTGCAGTACCGCCCATATTGACAAATTTCATCTCTTCTATAGCGTGCTCCATACGGTTGATATCACGCATAATTGCTACAGAATAAAGCCTTAAACTCCTGTCCGAGCCTTATAGGCACCGCATCTTGCATCTGAGTCCTTCCCATTTTGATAATGTGGTCAAACTCTATAGCCTTATCACAAAGTGCAGTGTGAAGCCTTAGAAGCTCATGTTTAAGCCTGTCAAGCAGACGTATCGTAGTCATCTTGCCTGCTGTAGGTATTACATCATTAGTTGACTGGCCATAGTTTACATGGTCATTCGGATGTACAACGGAGTAATCTCCCTTCTTACCGCCAAGCAACTCTATTGCACGGTTTGCTATAACTTCGTTCGCATTCATATTGATGGAAGTTCCTGCACCGCCCTGTATAGGATCTACTATAAAGTCCTTCCAGTAATTTCCGAGTATTATCTCATCGCAGGCTACTATTATTGCTTTTGTTATATTGTCATCAAGGAGTCCTACCTTGTGGTTAGCCATAGCAGCAGCCTTTTTGATAAAGGCAAGGCTTCTTATGAGCTCCGGATGCATCTTAAGCCCTGTTATGTGAAAATTCTCCGCAGCCCTAAGGGACTGCACCCCATAGTAAGCATCCTCAGGTACTTCCTTTTCTCCAATTGAGTCGCTTTCTGTCCTTAATATAGCTTTTTCCTCATCCATCATCCTGTCTCCTTTTTAAATAAATGATGTGGGTGTCAAAAAGTATTTGACACCCATTGATACAGGATTGCACAGCACAGCTTTAGCAATCCTTGCATAAAGAATTTATATTCCTTACCATTTTTAATCCCCTTTTATTAAATTATTCAATCAAGATTCTTGTTTAATTTTTCCTTGCCCAAAGGCTCATTTGTAAACCTGTTTACAATAAGTTCTTCATCTTGTCATTTATACAGTTATTCGTATCTCATAATGATATGGGTCACTCATTTTTACTTCATATTCGCTTCCATCAAGCATTCCGTCCATTACCGCCTTACGAAGCCTGTAATAATTCTCCACATCACCGTCTACCCAGTACTGTGCGTGAATATCCTGAATCATTTCCCAAGACAGCTCTGTGTCTGTCCTTCCTGTTACCTGGTTGACATGGTCACAAGGCATGCCGTTTACAAAAAAGTCTTCAAAGTATTGGTATATATCCTCTACTCCATTTAACGAACCCTCCTTATTCTCCTTACCAAAGTCAAAAGCAAGTTTACTAAGTTCGTTAAAATCAGCTCCTTTAGCTAAGACATCAGTAATAAGCCTTGCAAAGCGGCTTTCTGCGTCTATAATCTGTGACTGAAGCCATCCGTGTATATTGCTTTCATCAATCACCTCATCAAGCTTTGGAAGCACTTTGGTATATGCCTTGGAGTCCTCTACCCATCCATGCTCTTTTGCCTCAACCGCTACTTTTTCAGTAAGATCCTCCTGATTTCTAATCTTATCATACAACCAATAATGAATCGGACCTAAAAACAAACTCATATGTATATTCTCCCTTCGGTTTCTTTTAGTTGACTTTATCACTACAACTTACTATAATTATAACATAAAATACGTTGTATGAACAACCAAAAAGAGGTTTTTATGAATTATTTTTTTCTTACAAATACCCCCTTATTCCATGGAGTAAGAGAAGATGAGATAGAGCACCTGCTTTTCCTGCCTAGGGTGCAAGAGAAAAAGACTTATCAAAAGAACGAAATCATATTTAGAGCAGGCAGTGCCGTGAGTGAAATAGGCCTTGTTCAGTCAGGGAGTGTAAATATAGTGGTAAACTTTCTACTGGGGAAATAGTAATATCTTCGACCATGTAGAAAAAGGGAATGATATTTGCAGAGAACTATGCTGCCATCCCGGGAAAAGAGCTTCTCTGTGATGTTGTAGCCGCAGAGCCCTGTGAAATTCTCTTCCTTAATCTAACAAAGTTGCTCACCACCTGTACCAGTGGCTGTTCCTTCCATCAGAGGCTGATACACAATCTCCTCCGCATCTCTGCTATGAAAAGCCTTAATCTCTCCTCAAGGATGATGCACACTGCGCCAAAAATCCATACGTGATAAGCTACTCTCCTACCTATCTGAGCAGGCAATGGTACATAGCAACACACATTTTACTATTCCCTTTTTGACCGCCAACAGCTTGCAGACTATCTGGGTGTAGACCGCAGTGCTTTTGTCAAATGAGCTTAGCAAGATGCAAAAAGGATGGCCTCATTTCCTTTTAAGAAAAAAATGAATTCATCCTGCATGAAACTTAACCTGGTGCGAATTATAATTAATATTTTGAGTTTATTTACATACATAAATAAAAAGGGTTGCCACATTAGAGTTAGACAGCTAGTCAACTTTCCAATGTGGCAGCCCTTTGTTATTTCTTTTTATCTATTACTTCTGAAAAATGCTCTTTGGCAAATTCCATATCCTGTACTACTTTCTGTAGTTCCTACATATTTACCTGAGTTATCCCTGACAGCGATGTAGGATACCAGCATGGTACGTCCACCCTTTTTCCATCCATATCTGAACCTGGTCCCTTGCTCCCGCTCTTAAAAGTCATCAAGGATTGAGCGGAACCATAGGCTCTATCTTAGGGCGGATGGCAGGGAGTATACTTCTCTGTCAATCGCCATGCCCAGGACGCTTAAATACCTTAGGTCCCTTCATTGAAAGTAGCGGTTGAGGTCATTCTCATCTATAAATGTGATTTCAACAGGGAATTGTGTTTAAAGAGGGCGGTTAGCTGAGGAACAGTCATATGTCCTCCAGGCATAACTATCTCTCCTTCTACCTGTGGCTTTGCCTCAACCTTTGCATTCTCTGCTTCTTCCCAACGCTCATTCTTAACGCCCAAAGGCACTCAGCATAATCCTTAGAGTCACGGTAAATTCCATACCACTCTTCCGTCGGTAAAATTAACTGCACAGATAGGGAAGAGGATGTTCTGCTCCTTATATATCATTTCTTCAGCACGCTTTAATACTTCATCCAGATGCACATTCCACTCAGGGACTATGTTCAGTTACCTTTAGCTAAGCTTCCCAGCTCGTCACGAATCTCATCATCCACTGTCCACATAACTGCTGAAGGCCCTGAAACTCCGTATTTTACCTTAAGATGAGGATAGAGAAGATCGCCCTTCTTGGCATAGTGGATGGAAATCTCCCTTATCTTATTAAAGGTTTTCCTCACTTCTGGTTTTTCTTAAATTCCTCTAAAAAGTACAGTAAGAGCGTCATTTTCCTTAGTAAAATGTATAGAGAGGATGTCCAACTGTCTGTGTAAGCGCTGCCGCTCTCGTGTTTGTCTGAATAGTCTTTTTAGGGAAGGAATCACGCTTAGCAAGCTCAGAAGCAATTCTTTCCTTCATAAGTGAAGCCTCAACTGCCTTCTCTGCATTGGCAATCTTTTTCTTCGGTGGTTGCTCCGTGAAAAAGTGCTGAATGAATATCACAAAGCTTTTGCATCTCTGTTATAGGGGTTCCCTCCTTGATAAGCTCCTGCTCAGCCCTCATTATCTCAGAGGCCTCTACTGAGGCGAAGTTTTTAGCAAAGTCAGCTCTTACACTTTCAAGGTCCTCTCCTGCTCCAAGTCTCTTTAAGTATCCCTTTAACTGTTCTGTACGGCTTTCAGGCTTTGTCTCCTCACCGGCCTTATTCTCTTTAGCTGCCTTTGCCTCCTCTTCCAGCTTAACTGCTCCTTCAGCCTCTACCATAGCACCAGCAGGCTTTGCTGACTCCTTTTTGCCTGCCATAGCAGGCATCTCACCTACAAGCTCAAAGCCATTTGACATAAGGGCAGAGACTACGTCCATCATTGATATACCCTTCATCTTGGCACCCTTTGGGATGGTAGTAATCCTTCCAACAGAGTTTAGCATCGCCTTCTTAGTAATCTCAGTAAAGCCAAGATTATACATTATATCTGTTAACTCCGGATATTCACTAACCAGTTCATATACTGTTTTATTTAAATCTATTTTCTTTGACATTATATCGTCCTCCTCTTCGTTATTATACTATAAGGATAATGCAAGATACAATAAGATTATGTTGTTTTAACAACGAATAATTAAAAAAATCATTATCAGTTAGAATAGATTAAAGAAAAATCCCATAAATTGGGGATTTCTTCACAATTTATAGATTATCAAAAATTCCGTAAAACTAGGATATTTTCTCCACTCATCCCTCATAATAGACCTGTCTATAGTATGCTCCTTAGAGAATACAAATATTTTATCTGCAATATCTTTTAACTGATTAAAATGATGGCTTGAGATAATTATGGTTTTTCCCTGCTGTCTTTTAAGGCTCTTCATAAGTTTAAGAATCAGCTCTCTATAACTTGGCGAAAGACCGTTAAAAGGCTCATCAAAAATGTATACATCAGGATTCATCGTTAGCACCGAGCCGATTGCTACAAGCTTTTTCCCCACCTGAAAGATGATATGGTATTCTATCCTGTAGATGTTCAATTTTTAATAGTCTTAGTATTTCATCTACCCTCTCCTTTACTTCCTCATCTGATAGTCCCATTTGCTCCGGACCAAAGGCAAGTTCATCTCGTACTGAGTTATTAAACAGCTGAATATCACTATTTTGAAATACAAGTCCTATGCTTTTATAAATATTGGCTATTTTTCTATCCTTTATAAGTGCCGCATCAACTTTTATACCCTTAAAAAGATATTCTCCAGCAGAGAGTGGGTAAAGCCCCACTAATATTTTAAGCAAGGTAGACTTACCAGCGCCATTAGGCCCCATAATACAGGCAGACTCACCCTCTTTGATATCCAGATTAATGTTTGAAACTCCTATTCCATCACTATAAAAAAATACTCACCCCTTATGTATTGATATCACTACGCCCTCCGAGTCAATTTATTTTTAACACAATGAAAAACAATCAACAGGACTACAGTCCTAAGCACCGATAATAAATCATAGCGGTTAAAAAGATAATCTTTTTCCTTAAGTTATTCAGATTATAACCTCGTAAAACCATCGCCTCATAAAGCTCTCTGGTATATCTGTCAGTACTTAGGTACAACTGCCCTATAATTGCTCCAACAAGTCTTTTGTCTTCCTTCATTCCTATACATCTTAGTTTAACCGCTTCAATTATGCTAACTGTTACATTGCCAAGTACATATATATACTTATAGCATATATCCATAGTTTGTACAAACAACATTGGCATCCCTAGCTGTCTGAGTGCTTTCACAAGCGAAGGAAAATGGAGTAGATGCTGAAAATATCGATAAGTTCAACAAATTTACACCCACACGAAATAAGAATAGCGAAGGATTCACATTGTTAGCAAATATAACTCCCGGCAAAATAAATACAAACGAGAGAAGACATAAAATGAAGAGTCTTTTAACAACCGATATAATGGTACTCCCCTTAAATAAAGCCAGCTTTGATAGGAAAAACAAGGAGGTTATCCATAAAAATATTAGGTTTTTACTGAGCGAAATAACAATCGTTAATATCATAAATTCCAGTAATCTAATATAAGGAGAGTTCTTTTCACTAGCTTCATCACGCGTGAATCTAATTTTATCCAACATCTTAGACAATGTGTTTAAGTTCTTGCCAAGAAACATTGAAGATTTCTTAAACTCAAAGTCACTACATTCATTTTTGTAAGAAAAGAGGAAGATGAAACTCTTCCTCCTTGTATGTCTCTTGATTAAATAAATCCTCTTTCATCAGCACTTCCTTTTATCAATAATGAGAATAGCCGCTATACATTTGTTTTCGATTTGCTCTGTATAACTGTCTGTATTATCTTACCAAGTATAAAGAAGATCAAAATCGCAGTAACTGCAGATAGTATATATCCTATCGAAAGATTAGTATTAGGTATTGTATAGTCAGGGAATATCGAATTAAACTCAAATCCTCGTTCAAACCCCTTAGGTAAAAGCGCTCCCTGGATTAGTCTTGTGCAAAAATCTCAAGCAGCTCCTCATTTGACCACTCTCCAAATGCAGTACCTTCTGCAAGAAGACCAAGTGGTGTAAGTATCAAAAGAAAAATAATAAAAATATCTAAGCTTAGTCACAATGGAGTGACCCTGTTTTTTTATCTTCCATAACAGGACCCTGAATTTTTTTCAGGTGATATTCTTTAACAAACTTAAAAATGACAAGTGTAAAAAAATGCTTCAACAAAGCCGGCAACAGCCAAGTGAGTAAACATCATTGCAGGAATGGTAACAGATAGTCCGTAAGGATTATAAAGTGCAACACCACCATCGTTAAATAGTATCGGCTGAATTCCTAGCTCTATAGCAGTAGCTAAAGCCGCTAAATTAAGTCCCACATAAGAAGAAATAATAACACCCTATGGTCTCAAGATTTCTTTTTTGAAAAAATCTATATATAGCATAACCAGCAAACGGCATAATTATAGCCATATTAAGGATGTTGGCTCCCAGTGCCAGTATTCCTCCATCTCCAAAGAGAAAGGCCTGTAATATTAAAGCGACTGAAACAGATATTGACGCAGCGTACGGTCCCATAAGGATAGCCAACAAAACCGAGCCTACAGCGTGCGCCGTTGTACCTCCGGGTACAGGGACATTAAACATCATCATCAAAAACGATAATGAAGATGCAACTCCAAGCATTGGAGCCATTTCTCTATTATCTCTTACAGCCTCTTTAACCTTCTTTACGGAATAAGCAAGAACCGGTGCAGCAACACCCGCTGTAACGGCACAGGATAGAGGGCTTAAATAATTATCAGGAATATGCATATTGTCCTCCTTTATTATTTAATATTGTTTTTTTGCGTAAGTTTTAGAGGTTTGAGTCCTTTTAACTGCTCTCTATAAAAAGTCAATGGCTCTATAAAGCAACTTACTGTTTTCGTGCAAACTATCGCCCATAATTCTTAGTATAAAGCCACCTTCTTCAATTTCCGAAATCCCAAAAATTGAGGTCTCTTCATTAGAATCAGTTCCTCTATATTCATTTTCAAGTTCACTGTAAATGAGGTCTATCCAGTTTTTGTTATAATCATCATCAATTACAAGTAAGGAATTAAAATTCTTATATCCTTCCATAAACCCAAGCTCATTAATTGGCATTTTCCCCGGTTCAAAAACAAGGTAGTCATTAAAGCAAAGTCTATCTTCCCTATAGACTCTTGTTCTTAGTTTTACTCTCTTATAAGAAAACAGCTTTTCATCCTTTGACCAGCCAGATGTAATACCATCTGTCAGAATAAGACCTGCTCCTTTTTTAAGATGTATCTTGGTATCCTGTTTAAAAACAGAGTTTTCATAAGGAATGACCTCATCTATATAGTACTCCAAAAAGCCGTCTTCTCCTACTGTTATTTCGTTTAACTGTGTTGTTTCCTGTCCGTTTTCACACTTGTAGATATAGCTGGGAGTCTGTGTCGTTAATATTGCGTGGCAATAATCATCAAGCAAAGTCTCGCTGTAATAACTCTCTCCTTCAAGAAAACCACCTCCTGTCGACACCAAAAAATAGAGTGGTATAAGGTCAGTCCTTGGAATCATTGCAGAAATCCTGGAATTGCCACTTCTGTACCCCTTGTCTAAATAGTTTCTTCCATCTCTAAGCTTGAAGTGGAGCTTGGTAATCCCGTCATATTCTTCTTTTTTCATCATTCCCCACTTTCCATAAGTTAACAATGATTTTAAGTACATATACTAAAGGTCCTCTAAAAGCACGTCCTTCTTTATCCATTTTATTACCTCATCAAGACCTTCATCAGTCTTTAGATTAGTAAATAGGAATGTTCCCTTTGAACGAAAACTTTTCAGAGTCACTTCTCATCCTATCAAGATTTGCACCAACATAAGGAGCCAAATCGATTTTTATTTATTATAAAAAGATCTGACTTTATCATACCTTGTCCTGCTTTTTCTAGGTATCTTCTCTCCCTCTGCAACGTCAATTATATAAATGGAAAAGTCAACCAGCTCCGGGCTAAAGGTTGCCGCCAAATTGTCACCGCCGCTTTCCAAAAATCAAATCAAGTTCATTATGAAATCTTTCCTCGAGTTCTTCAATAGCCGCCATATTCATTGAAGCATCTCTCTGATTGCAGTATGAGGGCATCCGCCTGTTTCAACTCCTATTATTCTGTCTTCTGACAAAACGGAGTTTTTCACCATAAACTCTGCGTCTTCCTTGGTGTATATATCATTTGTGATAACCCCGATATTATAGTCGTTAGCCATTCTACGGGTAAGTCTCTCAATAAGAAGTGTCTTTCCTGAACCCTACCGGTCCACCCTACTCCTATCCTTACAGCTCTTTTTCATCTGTGCCTCCTTCATATAAAGATTACAGTTAAGACATCTAAAGCTCTCCCCGGTCAAGACATAAAAAGCCTTGCCTCCTGTCTTTCATGCCTTATCTGTGCCATTTCTATACCAGGTGCGTTTGCACCAAGATCATCAACCGACAGTTTCTTTGCAGTTTCATATAAATCCGATAACATTTCATTTATATTTCTAAGAATAACCTGCCCCTCTCTTTGACCTAGCGGTATTGCTCTGACGGCATTTTGTATAAGGGTTGAGGCTATACTGTAGCCATAATATAAAAATGCATCTTCTTTAGATATTCCAATAGAATGTGCAAAAATTGAGAACACCACAGCAGGATTCCCATAGGACTCACCCTCTGCAATCCACTTCATATACTTCTCAAGTCCTGGTATGTTCCCGTGGATTCCTTCTATCAAGCGAAGCATCTGTTTGCCTATCAGTTTGGTACCGTTTCTCGTTTCCTTTGCAAGGGTGGATATTGTGAGTATTCTATCATAATCTTTTAACAGATTAAGCTTATTAAGGCTCAAGGCTTCTAGTGAGAGCAGTACAAGGAGCCCCTCTCCATAGGCAAACTGCGACTCAAAAAAGTTCTTTATCCAAATATTAAAATCATCGGCCTTCTTAATCCTTCCGTCTGACAGATAATTCTCCATACCAAACGAGTGATTAAAACTTCCTATCGGAAAAGTCGAATCACAGATTTGAAATAAATCTAGTGTTTTTGATTTTCTCCCCATACTCTCTCCGCTTCTATGACTTAAAATTTCTCTTAATGTGTATGATGATGTTCCTTATGTCCCCTCGTCTTCGTGCTTATGAGCTCCATCTGAACTAAGGTTTGCATAATGAAGTGCTTCCTCAAGCTGAACTTTTTCAATGCAAAATGGGGTACCCATCTTTTTAAGATTTACTTCAACAACAGGGTCGTATAAAAGAGAAATCTTACCATCCCTTACCTGTACAGGCTTATGAAGGTTGCCCAAAGTATGTGCAATGATACCCATGTCATTTATATCCTTTGGAGTAATTATTATCATCTCCTCAGGAATAACAGAAAGAGCAAGTATGTGACCTTCATCAATTATAAAAATACGAGCCATTCTCAAGCTTTTCGTCATCACTTAGCCTAATTCCAAACTCATTGCCATGGTCTGATTTAACTCTTAGAATCACCTTTGACAAATCATCGCTTTTTACCATTGCTGTCTCAATATGCTTGCTTTTCACGGATACATCATCCTTTAGATTGCCTGATATTTTTAGTAAAAAAATCATTTTAACCTCCTAAACTGCCAAGTTTTAATATATCGGATTTCAATCTGCCACAATCGTATCCTTTGTAGAACTTTTATGTAAGAGGGAATTTCAGGGAAATTTCCTCTTACATAAAAGCCGGGAAGCAATTTCCCGGCTTATCTTTAGAATAAGTAGTATCTCTGCGCCAGGGCGATAGTATCTACAGTTTCACAAGTAATCAGCTGTCCGTCTATCGTAACATTAAAGTTCTGAGGATCTATCTTTATAGTGCTTGGTGTGTAGTCATTAAGTTTCATATCATGCTTTGTAAGATTTCTTGTATTCATTACAGGCAACACTATTTTATCCAGGTGCAATTCTTCTTTAATGCCGTGATCATAGGCATACTTAGATACGAAGGTGATATTGGTAGAGCCAACTGCCTTTCCTCTGGCACCATATAAATCCCTCATAAATCTAGGCTGTGGTGTAGGTAAGCTTGAGCTTGCATCTCCCATTACACCATAGGTAATCATCCCTGCTTTAAGTACCATCTTAGGCTTTGCGCTAAACTTTGCAGGCTCCCAGAGAACCAAGTCAGCATACTTACCAACTTCTACTGAGCCGATATAAGAACTCATACCGTTCATAATCGCAGGATTTATTGTATATTTCGCAACATATCTCTTGATTCGGTTGTTATCGTTATACTTTGTATCTCCCTCAAGCGGACCTCTTTGAGCCTTCATTTTGTCGGCGAGCTGCCAGCAGCGCATAGCAACCTCACCAACTCTTCCCATAGCCATAGCATCACTTGTCATAACGGAGATCGCACCCAAGTCGTGGAGCACGTCTTCTGCTGCAACTGTCTGCTTACGAACACGTGACTCTGCAAAAGCAACGTCTTCAGGCACCTTAGGATCAAGGTTGTGGCAAACCATTGTCATATCAAAGAGCTCATCTATAACATTTCTTGTATATGGGTTGGTCGGGTTGGTAGAAGAAGGAAGTACATTCTTATGTCCCGCAACAACCATTATATCAGGTGCATGACCGCCGCCCGCACCCTCGGAATGGAAGGTGTGAACAGTTCTTCCGCCAAAGGCATTTATTGTATTTGAGACAAATCCACCCTCATTTAACGAGTCGGTATGAACAGCAAACTGTACATCATACTTATCCGCAGCTTTAAGAGAATTATCAATACCCGCAAAGGTAGCGCCCCCAGTCTTCATGTGTCTTTATTCCCGCTGCTCCAGCCTCTATCTGCTCTGCAATTGTTTCAGGAACCGCACCTGTACCCTTTGCAAGAATACCGAAGTTTAGTGGCTCACTGTCTACTGCTTCAAGCATTCTGTGAATATGGTATTTACCTGGAGATGTTGTTGCAGAGTTTGAGCCGTCAGCAGGTCCCGTACCACCTCCAAAACAAGGTCGTTATACCGTTGTCAAGAGCTGCATGTGAAAGTCCGGGTGATATATAGTGAACGTGAAGGTCAATTCCACCTGCAGTTACTATCAGGCCTTCTCCGGATATTGCCTCAGTGCTTGCACCTACAACAAAGTCTACATCATCCATAATGTCAGGATTGCCACCTTTACCTATGGATAAAATCTTGCCATCTCTTATACCTATGTCTGCCTTTATGATTCCTGTATAATCTATTATTGTAACGCCTGAAATGATGGTGTCAGCAATAAGTGGATTTTTCACTTCTTAATTCTGTAGCGTTAACACCCATTCCATCTCTAAGAACTTTACCGCCACCGAACTTGCTTTTCCTGTCCGTGTATGGTATAATCTTTTTCAATAGCTGCGAAAAAGGTTTGTATCTCCCAAACGCACGCTGTCGCCTGACAGTAGGTCCGTAAAGAGAATTGTAGGTTTCTCTATCCATTTTAAAACTCATCATGTTGTTTCCTCCCTACTTTTGAATATCCAAAAATCCGTTAACCTTGTTATTAAAGCCGTACACACGTCTTTTTCCCGCCGAAATCGATGAGATTTACTCTCTCTCTTCACCCGGCTCAAACCTTACTGCAGTACCTGCTGCGATATCAAGCCTCTTGCCATATGCCTTTTTCTCTATCGAACTTAAGTCCCTCTTCGTTTGCCTCATAGAAATGAAAGTGTGAACCTACTTGGACAGCTCTATCTCCAACATTTTTTTAACTTTTTAATTTAATTGCATCATAACCCTTATTGTACTCGACAGGTTCTTTAGCTGATTTGTATTCTCCCGGTATCATATTGCTCCTTTCCACCGTATCAAACCCGGTGATATGATATTTTTCATTATCCTTTCATACACTTAGCGTATAGGATCATGAATTGTAACAAGCTTGGTTCCATCAACGAATGTAGCCTCCACCTGAATCATAGGTATCATTTCAGGTATACCTTCCATCACATCTTTTCTTGTAAGAACCTTACCGCCTTCATTCATTAGTTCTTCCACAGTTTTTCCTTCTCTTGCACCTTCAAGTATATAACTAGTTATCAGTGCAACACTTTCAGGGTGATTGAGTTTAATCCCCTTATCTTTTCGATTCTGTGCAATCATAGCCGCAAGGCTAATCATCATTTTTTTCCTGTTCTCTTTCTGTTAACTGCATACTGTCCCCTTTCTTGATTCTTAATTTGGCCAGTGATTAGTAAGCATAAGGAATCCCGGTATCCAAGCCGTCACAATACCCTCAAAAATAGCAAGACATGGAACAAACTTACCCAAATCTTTTTTGAGGTTAATTTCAATAAACGCTGTCAACCATAAAAGACCCCATAACCACCATATTACACCATACATCCAGTTCCCACCATAGCCTACAAAGCAAAGCAATCCTGCTGGGATTGAGTTGATAGCTACAAATAAACTAAACCAACCATACAATCTTTGATCGAAATTAAAAATTGTGTTGATTGCGGTGTAGAGGTAAGTAAATGCAAAGAGCAAACCTGTAGCAGAAGCATAAAACCAGGATGCATCCTTGCCAACCATGGCTCCATAAGCGATTACCGCAAGATTTAATATAAGTCCGAGTCCGCCAGTGAATATATTCATGACTACATTTGACTTGTCCTTAATCCCTTCCAAACGATAAAAACCGTTACTCATAAGAACCATACCAACGTAAAAGCAAAAATAACTCCTAACAATTTGTACTCCTTTCACAAAACCTTATAACCAGGTCTTATATATCATAAACGCACTCATCGTTATAGCCGCGCGTATTATGTACTATCACATAATATCATATGCTTTTTCGTCAAGAAGTGTGGAATCAAGTCCCTTAACCACATCCTCATCCTTTGGCTTAATATTGGTAATACTTCCATAAACCTTAAGTATTATAAAAGTAACAATCATCGAATATACAGCTATTAAAACTGCTCCCCTGCCTGTACGAGCAACTGATGAATAGAAGGAACTACAGTGTTTACATTGCTGTCAGCAAATACTCCTATAAGAATAGTTCCTGTAAATCCACCCATTCCGTGTACTCCCCATACTCCAAGTGCATCATCCCAGCCGTTCTTTTCCTGAAAACCAAGGGAAATATTACATATAACACCTGCAATTAAACCGATTATCACTGCTGAAACCATATTAACATATCCTGCGGCAGGCGTGATGGTCGCAAGACCTGCAACAGAACCTGTCAACACATCGACAAAGTTTACCTTTTTTCTAACTATAAGAGCGTATACACACCAGGACATCATACCTGCGGAAAGGCCTATTGCAGTATTAAGAAATGCTGTTGCAGCAAGATTATCTGCTTTTAGTGCTCCTCCTGAATTGAAGCCAAACCAGCCAAACCACAGTAACCCGGTACCCACTGTCGCAATCATAAGGTTATTAGGTGCCATTGAAGTATTTTTTATTTTTCTCTTGCCGAGTGCATATATCGCGGCAAGTGCAGAAAATCCAGCAGTTGTATGTATAACTGCTCCTCCTGCAAAGTCTGCAAAACCAAGCTTAGATAAAAATCCTAAACCCCAGACCCAATGTGCTACGGGGATATAGACAAGCAATGTCCAGAATATAGAAGACCAATGTACCCCTTCATATTGAGTCTTTTCTCGAAAGCACCACTAATAAGGGGCACTGTAATTACACAAAACATCATCTGATATGCAAAGAAAAGAGCAAATGGAATAGTTGTAACCTGTGTTCCATCAGGTAAAAAATTAATATTATTAAGTGCAAAATAATCGCCAATATTACCTATAACTCCACCTATATCTCCACCGAAGGCGAGACTAAACCCTCCAAATATCCACATCAGGGTAATAATACCCATTGATATAAAAGACTGCATCATAATAAAGAGTACATTTCGCTTTCTTGCAAGTCCTCCATAAAATAGCGCAAGTCCTGGGGTCATAAGGCAAACCATAGAAGTTGCTAGCATCATAAATGCTGTATCTCCATTATTTATATTCATAGCCTCTCCTTTGTGTAGTGTTATTAGTTATTTTAAGTGTAGACCTTTCTAATACAAAGTCAAGCTATATTAATAATCATTATAACCAGCATAAGCTAAGAAAAACATTATAACTCTACTTCTTACATACTATTTATTTTTCTTTAGTAATTCACCAAATAAAAAAATACGAGAAATATAATGGCACAAATAACAAAACCATAATAAATTAGCTATAATAGTACAATACCTCCCGGTTTTTAATTTCATTATACTCCCAGATTAGCAGGCTGTAAATCTATTTGTTACAATCGTGATTACTATCAGAGAGAAACGCTAAGAAACGCAGACAAAGAAAAATCCCATAAAATCGGGGTTTTTGCCCAATTTTACAGGGATGTAAAAATCGCTGTTTCTTATCATCTCTGAAATCCATATGATATATAAACACAAAGCTATCTCATTATTTGCTTGTTATAGTTCTATAAATCTAGTATTTATACCTAATCTAAATATCCAAAAACTCATAAGGCTTTTTCCGAAAGAGAAGATTCGCAGCACTCGGCAAGATACGCATCCTTCTCCTTTAGGCTCTCTATGTCCGGATATACGTTTAACACTCTGTCCCCCAGATTCCAAAAATCATGTGACCAAGACTGCGGGTTTTCCCATACGTGTGGATTTCCTTTCGCCCAATTGGAAGCTCCTTGCGAACCTTGTTGCCACTGCAAGCTGCCCTTTTGCAGTTTTATAAATCGTGATCAATCCTTATTCCACCGTCTACCGGACGTTCTACACGAGTAATCTCCATACCATAGAACATTACCTTTCTTCTTACCCCTTTTTCATCATAGGTTTAACTCAATCTTATCATATCCTTCTGCTTTTTGTTGCGTTGAACACTTAGAAAGTCCTGGAGTGCCTGTATCACAGCGGCAGAAACACTTCCGGCGTACTTGCAGCATCATCAAATAAGTGTAGATCTGCTTCTGCAACATAAATATTTTTTTGTGGCCATAACCATACCTCCTTATTTTTTTGTAACTTGTATCTGAAGTTTAGTATCTATATGATTATGAACATAATTATAATCATATAGAGGTATTTTGTCAAGATAGACTTTTCTTTCCATCATTATGATGTTGAAGACTGTGATTCTTCACTGATACTGGGAGCCTAATATCAAAAATGCAATATACAAAGTTCTTTTGTTTTTGCAATCGAGTAGGAGGCGGTAACTAACCCAGTTTTCTTTGCCATAATTTTTGTCCTACTATATTGATTTCGTTTATGTTTTTGTTTTTATCTTGTTTATATTATAAACGATTTTTATTTATGTTGTCAATAGGCTTTTATAAACTTTTTATTTATATTGTTAATTTTTGATTGACAATATAAATTATTACTATATAATGTAAACATATATAGAAAAAGGAGGTTATAATAATATGAGTGTGGAGGAACAAATAAAAATCTTATGTGTTAAGAAAGATATAAGCTTATCAGAGTTAGCAAGGCTGAATAATATCAGCCCTCAAAAACTTTAGTCAAAAATTAAAGCGTAATACCCTAACTGTTGACGATTTGAAAGCAATAGCGGATAAATTGGAATGTACTTATCAAACTTCTTTTGTCCTTCCCAACGGTGAAAAAGTAGAATATTAGAAAGAGAGGTATAAAATGAATTATACAGTTAATCTGTTATGGGATAGTGAAGCAGATGTGTGGGTTGCTACCAGTGATGATATTATAGGGCTTGTACTTGAAAGCGGTTCACTAGATGTATTAATCGAGCGTGTGCGCTGAATTGCGCCCTGAACTTTTAGAACTGAACCATCAGCCTATTGAACACGCTAAAAATCCTGTTCAAATCCGAACGGCTTTGAAGAGGTGTATGCATAATGGCTGAATATGAAAAGAAAGTAAGAGAAATATTAAAAAGTTACGGCTGTTATTTCATAAGGCACGGTAAAGGTGACCACGATATATGGTACAGCCCTATCAATGACCATAATATTGTGGTAGATGGAAAAATCAAATCACGGCATACGGCTAACGCAATACTTAAACAAAGTGGCATAAACTACCGTTTTTAAGATTATAATGTCTATGGACATTGCACCACACGAACTATATTATAATTACATTCTATTAAATTAGATAGTGAGGTTAATAATATGATCATTACAATCAACTTAACAGATGATGAATTACATCTAATTGAAAAGCTACGCAAAAGTTCACGGTATAAGCGTAGAGCAGGTTCTAAAATCATCAACGCTTGAAACTATTGAAGATGAGTATGACGCAATAATCGCAGAAGAGGCATATAATGAATTTTTAAAAATCCCGTTACTTATACCAGTGATGAAGTGTGGGGTAATTGATATGTGTTATAGTGTTGAAAAGTCGCTCAAAGTCGCACCAGTTCTTCATTTCAAAGTCGCAAAAGTAGTTAATAAGTAGTTCAAGTAGTTATTTTTAGTTTTTGCGTATAACGGAAGACACCCAAAATTAGCACCTCACTTTGTTAGCAACGTGTTACTATCAGAGAGAAACGCTAAGAAACGCAGACAAAGAAAAATCCCATAAAATTGGGGTTTTTGCCCAATTTTACGGGATGTAAAAATCGCTGTTTCTTATCTCTTGCTGAACTGAGGAGCCTTACGAGCTTTCTAAGTCCGTATTTCTTTCTCTCCTTCATTCTTGAATCACGAGTAAGGAAGCCTGCCTTCTTAAGAGATGGACGATAGTCTGCATCTGCCTCAAGAAGAGCTCTTGATATACCATGACGGATAGCACCTGCCTGACCTGTAGTACCGCCGCCGTGTACAGTAACGAGAACATCAAACTTCTCAACTGTCTCTGTAAGAGCAAGTGGCTGACGTACTATAGTCTTTAAGGTCTCAAGACTAAAATAGTCATCTATATCTCTCTTGTTTACTACTAATCTTACTCTGATCCTGCTACAAGATATACTCTTGCAACGCTGCTTTTTCTTCTTCCGGTTCCATAAAATTTAACAGTAGCCAATGTAATATCCTCCCTTCACTCTAATTAGTATCTGCTCTTGATCTCATAAACTTCAGGTTTCTGAGCTGTCTGTGCATATTCAGCACCAGCGTATACGCGAAGCTTTGTGAGCATCTTATTACCAAGAGTTCCGTTTGGAAGCATGCCCTTTACTGCGTGAGTAATAGCATCTTCTGGCTTTGTATTAAGGGTTTCCCTAAGAGTCTTCTGCTTAAGTCCACCAACATAATCACTATGACGATAGTAAAATCTTCTGATCAAGCTTCTTACCGCTTACTTTAATGCCCTTTGCATTAATAACGATTACATAATCGCCGGTATCTACAAAAGGTGTATATTCAGGCTTTCTCTTACCTCTTAAAAAGGTTAGCCACTTCTGTTGCAAGGCGTCCAAGTGTCTGTCCCTCAGCATCGATTACATACCACTTCTTCTCAACGCTGTTAGGGTTAGCCATGAAATGTCTTCTATGGTTATTCCTCCCAAAAATATTGTTAAAAGCACATTAAGGAGTATGTGCTGCGTTTTTCTTTACTATGGCAGAAGAATATGTATTACTTAGATAGGATGTCCGGGCCTATCTGAATAATGGCATAATTATTCCGTCACAATTGTTTATTATACAGCTTAGTACTTTTTATTGTCAAGTAAAAATCTTTCATAATCGAGTCAACAATTTCTTCAACAGATAAATCATCTACGTCAATAATTCTATCCGCAGTACTCTCGTAAAAGTGCTCTTCTTAACGACAATAATTCTTCCACCCTGCTTAGCTTGTCTTCTCCCATAAGCAAAGGTCTGCTAATATCTCCTCGAGCCTTTTTAATTACAGTTTCGGGGCTAACCCTAAGATAAATTACCTTGCCGGCTAGCAGCTCACGGTTATTAGGAGACGAGACTATCCCTCCTCCCTGTTGATATTACTTTATCTTTTGTTACAGCAAGACTTTTTAAGTGCGGCATTTTCAAGCGCCCTAAAGTGTGCCTCTCCTTTTTCTGTAAATATCGTACTTATCTTACAGTCTTCTTTACTTTCTATAAGTGCATCGGTATCCAAAAACTCCATATCACTTTTTAGCGCTAAGGGCCCTGCCTACAGTGGTTTTCCCTGAGCCCATAAAAGCCTCATCAGTACGATATTCATCATAATACCTTGTCTAACCTGTCTAGATTTCTCTGACTTCATTTATTTCCATCTGTCCCTGGAGCACTTTCATTGCCTATGCTTGCAAAGGTTATGGATGAACCTGTGAATTCTCCAAGAAGTCTTGTCACCCTCCCATAAGCTTCCCATAGCTATGCTTATTATAGGCTTTGGATTAGGTCTGGTATAAGTAAGAATAGTAGCAGTCAATATTCTCATTACATCTTTTTCTTATGAGGCATGGTTGCAATCTTAAGTATATCGGCATTACAGTTGTCAATCACTGATAATCTGTATACAAGCTCTGCAGTGTCAGGAGTACCTTCAAAGTCGTGATAGGAGCCGATTACCTTCACATCTGTAAAAGCTGTGAATCTCATCAATTATATCTCTTGCCTTTAGCTTAAACGAAAAGATTTCAACATCAATAAGGTCAGTAATCCCTGCATTGCAAACCGAAAGAATAAGGTCCTTATACTTCTCATTCTCTATCTCCTTACCACCCTCAAGTAAGGTTCTAAAGGTATAGATTATAGGCATATCTCCTACTATTTCTCTCATTTCCGAAAGAATCTCATTGTGAGAAGTCCTCGTCAAACTCCCTCTCAGTTAGCCTGTCCGCCCTCCATTCGATAAGGTCAGCCACACTCCCCACCGCCTTTTTAGCCTCTTTTAAGTATCTCTTCCTTGTTTTACCCATAACAAGTACACAGATTTTTAGGCTTTTCCTCACCAATAGTCAAGTTTCTTACAGTTACCTCCATAGTCGGTTCTCCTTTCTGCTAAAAGAACATAGCTTTTTCACTTCCTCAACCGGCATATCTTTCCCTGTATAAAGCTTAAAAGCATATACACCCTGCCACAACAACATACCTTTCCCATCTATGCAGCTACAGCCCGCTTCTTTGCCTCTCTTAATAGTCTCGTCTCTAACGGATTGTAGACCACATCAGCTACGACCAGCCCCCTGCTTAAATGCAGATAAGTCCTTAATCACAGATTCATCACCTCGTGGCTTCATCCCCACCACAGTTGCATTTACAAAGATATCAGCTTCCTTTTATCTTTTTCCGTAAACAAAGGAGCGTCTTTCGATATCATAAATATTAATATCAGCTCCCAGTACTTCTTTTTATCATTTCAATGGTTGCAAGCATCCTATCAAAGTTTTTACTTTTTATTGAAAATGCTAATAGCCCCTCGCTCCGTCAAGTGCAAGCTGAACTATAATCGCAGTAGCAGCCCCACCTGCACCTGCAACTACAAGCTTCTTGCCCTTCACATCCACTCCATATGCCCTCAAGGTTCTTAATGAAGCCTCACACCGTCAGTATTGTAACCAATAAGCCTCCCATCCTCATTAACCACAGTATTTACAGCACCGATAAGAGCTGCTGCCGGTGAGAGCTCATCAATGTAGGAAATCACATCATTTTTACAGGGCATGGTGAGATTAAATCCTCGCATCTTATAAAGCCTCGCTGCACAAACCGCTTCCTTAAGGCCTGCTTTTATCTATGTCTATGGCTACATATACATAGTCAAGCCCAAGCCTCTTAAAACTATAGTTATACATCGCAGGAGAGCCTGAATGTGTTACAGGCGAGCCAAATAGAGCAAGCAGCCTCGTATGTCCCGTAATTTCCATCTCAGTCTGAAACCTTTCTATCCCTTTCGTAGGCCTTTAGTACAATTTTTTCAAGAAATCTCTTAAGGACTATCTGTATTTCCTCACGCTTGTCTATGGGGTTTAGCAAAATATTCTTAAGTCCCGCCTTTTTTGCTCCCCAGATATCTGTAAAAAGCTGGTCCCCTATGAAGAGGGTATTGTCTTTATTGGTCCCCATCATTCTGACAGCCTTGATATAATTAGCTTTACCCGGCTTTCCCGCCTTATAAATATAGAGAGAACGAATATTTTCATTGAATCTTTTCACTCTCTCTAATTTATTATTGGAAAGAAGACAGGTCTTAAAGCCCATTCTTTTTTAGTTCATTGAAAAGCCTTTCTATACCCTCCGTTGCAGAAGCGCCGATGAGGAACAAGAGTATTGTCTATATCAAATATCAACCCTCTGATTCCCTTCCTGTAAAGACTGTCAAAAATCAATTTCATATACTGAGTTTCTGCCTCTCATCAGGATAAAACTTCTCCAATAATTTCATCATATCAGCTTTAATATTCTCATTCGACTGTTCAGCCTGCTCAAATGTGTCTAAGATTTTCCTGTCCATACTCACCAAGATTGATTTCAAGCAAATCTACATCTTCAAAGGTAATCTCAGTCGAATCCTCTACCGCTAGCAGATACTCCAAAAAGCGTATCCATGTCTGTAATACTATCCTCATCCAGATTGAAAACCCCTTCAAGATATGAATGAGCCATTGCCTTCTGTAGCCATCTCTCCACAGTCTATAACGATCTCTTCCATCTTAATACTCTCCTTCTTAAATCAAAATACTTTTGTATAAATAATTTATGCCACAATCATTAATGCTTTGTCAATAAGAATTACACTAATCTTATACCATCTTTTTCAATTACAATCACTCTCTCTTTATAGAGTCTTCCAATCGCTCTCTTAAATGCCGCCTTGCTTAGGTTGAATTCCTCCTTTATCTCATCTGCACTGCTCTTATCCTGATAAGGGAGGCTTCCACCAGCCTGCTTTAGTTTATCAAGTATGAGTGCGGAGTCTGCATCCATCTGTACATAAGCTTTCTGCCTGAGGGAAAGGTCAAGTTTTCCATCCTCTTTTACCTCAAGCACTCTCGCCTCTATCTCATCACCCGGCTTTAGCTCACGGTGCAGCTCCTTTTTAGGAACAAGAGCAGAATACTTGTTGTCTACCGCAACATAGGCTCCAAAACTGCCTCATGCACCTGATAAACTGTTCCCTTTACCATATCATCCTTTTTGATAAGGAGGTAAGAGAGAGAGCCTTGAATAAAGGTCCATGGTTGCACATAAAGCCTGTCGCTAAGGTCAATGTACACCGTTACAAGTATCTCATCTCCTGACTTTTATATCATAAATCTGTCTCCTTAAAACGGAAGAAGCAAAATCCTTAGGAGCCCCCAGTCAAGAAAGGCACCTATTTTATTTACTTCCTTTACCCCTTAGCTTCTTTATTTCGCCTATTTTTTATATAAGGTACAAGCCTTGTGGCTATCATCCTGTCTTCAGAATCTTTATACAGAAATACCTCAATCTCCGAGCCAACCCCTCATATCCTCAGTCACCTGATTCTTCTGGAAGGAGAACCTCATCTCCAGAGCTCTGTTCTTATCATCTTTTTCTCAATGTCTCGTCAAAATAAGCCAAAGTCAGTTTTTAACCGCCACCAGCGTCTGCATATAACCTAATCTCATTATCTCCCTCTCTATCTAAGCTCAAATTCTACCTTTGCAAAGATTTCCCATTTTCACTGTCAAGGGAAACATATACCTTTTTATTGTCATCATCATAATAATAAGTTGTATGCACTACCTCATCAAGAACTGCCGCCTTTTTATATTCTACCCTTATCTGTTTGATTTCATCCACATCAAACCTCTCAGGAAGGAAATCAAGAGCCATTCTTACATACTCCCTGTTGTTCATATGAATATTTGAATCCAGATGAGACTCTCTAACCTTAAAGGAATCGCTCTTTATTTCCCTGCATGCAGAGGACGGTATGGTTATCTTCCTATCAGCCTTTTTCCATAGGGAACTCTTCATCTATCTCAAATCCGGTTCCTTCTGCCTGTTCATATTTTACAGGCTTACCCCTTGATTGTGTCTACATAAAACCAAACTGAATTGGCGTAGCACATACTTCTTTTATTTTCATCGTAAATGATGAAATTCCTGAGTCCGTAGAAGCCCTTTATCTCATAAGCTCTTGTTTCAACTTCAATCTTTTCATCTATCCTTGGCCTCTTTTCTATGACAATCTGCCACGAAGTTAAAAACCAAGCTCTGTTTAGCCTCAATAATTTATCCTTATATAAGCCTCATACTATTGCTATGAAAATTAGAACAATCCTGAAAAATAGCTTATCAGCTGAGGTATCGACAGCTTGTTATCCTTATCTGTTTCACTGAATCTTACAGTACTCTTAAATGTATACATTGTCGGCTTCCTCCATTTCTATGATACTGTCAACCAGTCCGGAATTTCTTTTCATCTCACTTTCATTTTGAATCATTTCGTTAACAGAGTTTTTCACTGCCTACAATTGTAACATATTTCTCGCTCTTTGTAACAGCTGTATACAAAAAGATTTCTATTCAGCAAGGGTTTAGGTGCGTTAAGAAGTGGAACAATCACTGCAGGATACTCACTTCCCTGCGACTTGTGTATGGTGATTGCGTATGCAAGCTCCAGCTCCTCAAGGGTTGCACCCGTGTATTCCACAAGCTTGCCCTCATCAAACTCGACAGTGACAGTACCTGCAAACTCATTTATTTCCCTTATGATTCCACAGTCTCCGTTAAATACTCCACTTCCTTCCTTGATGGTAAGCCCTTTTTTAGTAACTATCTTCCATTCCATCTGATAGTCATTTTTTATCTGCATAACCTTGTCATTTTCACGAAAAATCACTTCTCCCCACTGTTTCTCCCTTTTACCAGGTGCAGGTGGATTGATGTATTGCTGTAGAATTTTATTTAAGATTTTCTACTCCAAGCTCACCCTTTCTTGATGGTGTAGCACCTGAATATCATACTTAGTGGCATCAACATAAGGAGGAAGCTTCTCTGCAATCAGGCTCACCAAAGCCCTTTGTATTTGGATAGAGCTGCTCATACTAAGCATAAAGAAATCCTTGCTTTTGTTGTCAAGCCTTATGCTCTGTCCTGCATTTATCTTATGTGCGTTGGTAATTATATCACTTTCTGCTGCCTGCCTGAAGATTTCACTTAGCCTCACTACATTGAACTTTTCAGAACTAATTATGTCCTTTAAGACCTTTCCCGGTCCCACGCTTGGAAGCTGGTTGACATCTCCAACGAGAATGAGTCTGGTACCAACAGTTACCGCCTTAAGCAAAGAATACATAAGATAGATATCTACCATTGACATCTCGTCTATTATTATCACATCAGCTTCAAGAGGATTTTAACTCATTTCTCTCAAAGCGCATAGAGCCACCCTCTTCAGGATTGCCATTTAGCTCCAAAAGCCTGTGAATGGTCTGTGCTTCCATTCCTGTGGTTTCAGTCATCCTCTTGGCTGCTCTTCCTGTAGGCGCAGCAAGAAGTATTTCCATATTCTGCATCTCAAAAAGCTTGATTATTGCATTGATGGTAGTAGTCTTGCCGGTTCCCGGTCCTCCGGTTATTATAACCAGTCCGCTTTTCTACAGCTTCATATACAGCCTTTTCTCTGCAGGTCTCCAAGCTTAATCCCAGTCTTTGCCTCAACCTCCTTTTACCTTAGCCTCCATAACCTTATATAATTATTTTCACTCTTGGTATTTTAAGTCTCAGGAGCTTGCAGACTGTAAGCTCCATATAGTAAAGGTTGTTATTATAGACTCTTCTCTCCCCTTTTACTTCCTTTAATACTATCTTTCTCTCTATTGTAAGCTCTGTATATATCACTTTCAAATTCAGCCTCTGATATACCCAAAAAGCCTTTTTTTGATTCTTCATATAAGTCCTCATACAACAGATAGGTATGTCCGTTAGATGCTGCCATACTAAGGGCAAAGGAAATGCCGGCCTTCATCCCTCATGGATGATTCTGGTGAAAATCCCATCCCTAAGGGCTATCTCATCTGCCGTCTTAAAGCCAACTCCCGCTATGTCATCTGCAAGTCTGTATGGATTCTCTCTGCACTATCTTCATTACCTTTATGCCGTATTCCTTGTATATCTTCATAGCGAGTGCATTGGAAACCCCATATTGGTTAAGGAAAATCATAGCATTACGAAATTCTTTCTTTTTCTTCAAACTGACTCCCTATTTCAATTGCTTTTCTTTTCAGTAATCCCCTTAATCTCTGCAAGTCTCTCAGGTTCTCTCTCAATGATATTGAAGGTTTCATCCCCGAACTTTTTAACTATTTTTCGCAGAGAGGGCAGGTCCTACCCCCTTAATTATGCCTGAGCCAAGGTATTTTTCCATGGCTACAGAGGTCTCAGGCTCCTTTATCTCATAAGAGGTCACAGTAAACTGAATACCGTATTGCTTTATGCTCAACAAAGCTTCCTCCGCTATAATCTGATCCTCAGTTATATCCGAAAAAGTAGCCTGTACACCACATCATCACCTTCTACACTTATATTTACCACAGTGTAGCCATTTTTCATTGTTCCTATATACAACCTTTTTCCACAAACCCATTAATAGTTTCTTTTTCCAATGCTACAATCTCCACAGTAGAATGCTCGTACACAGCTTTTACCCTGTATGCAGGCGTTAATTTTAATATATTTATTTTTCTGCAATACTATCACCTGCAACTGCAGATGTAGTATTTCTTTTTCATTGACTCATAAAGCATCTTTGCTATGCCAAGGTCAGTATTCTCGGTAAGCAATTCTGCTTTATCTTTTGATGAAGCTGTCCTTAAACATTGACATATATTCATTGTCGCTTTTCGAGTCAGTCTGTCTATATGTGTAAAATCTCTTCCATCTTAGCCACTAACCTGCTCAACTATATAAGCTTCAAAGGACTTGCAAGCCTTCATCAAGTTCTTCATCATCATGTAGTGCTTTTCCGCCTTTTTAACTGAATCAGTAAGCTTTTAGTGGTCATGCCTGTGGCTGTATTTTCCATAAGTCCGTTGTAATAGATTATTTATAGAAAGGAAACCATTCTTACCTCCTAAGATTGTTAGCTCTGCTCGAGCATCTCGTCAGATGCTGTGATTGCCTTTAGAGTTAAGCTCGGTAAGCACGCTGGTAACCATCATATTTACCATCTCATCAGCAGCAGATACATTAGAACCCCTCAAGATAACCCTGTCTTTATAAGGCTTTTTGTTAAGTCCTTTATCTGTATCCTCGCTTCTTGCCTCGCCTGAAGCAGGAGTTACAGTATAGGCTGCCACCACTTCTGTTAAGTCCGGCAGGATTGTTGAACTGAAAAAGAGCACTTACCCAGGTTCTCTTTATTTTCTGTGGTATTTGCCTCTTTATCATCCACTCTATAAAGTACATTACCACCTTAAATCAACACTTATTACATTTGGGTCAGCCTTTGCTGTCTATTTTAATAGGTGCCCGCTGTACTAAGAACAGGATTGCCGTCTAGGCTGGTAAGCTCCCATCCGTCAGATACTGCTGAGAGGTTAAAGTGACTGTTTCTGGTGTAGGTAGTCTTTCCTGCTATTTTAACTGCAAAAAAACCGTTTCCCTGAATGAAGAGGTCGTATTTCTCTCCTGTATCAAGGGCTGCACCCTGTGTAAACTTTGGCAGTAACGGAGGCATTGCGTACACCAAGCCCTACCTGTAGCCTGATAGGCTTAGGATTACCCTCACTGTCAGTTGACTTTGTTTTCAATCTGTTGATACAACAAAGACTTAAATTCCATACTCTGAGTCTTAAACCTGTTGTGTTTATATTTGATATATTGTTAGAAATAGTATCTAGTTTACCTGTTGCGCCATCATCTCTGATGCAGCACTCCATAAAGATCTCAAGCATAATAGTCTCCTCTTACTTAACTAACTCTACCTCATAGAGTTAACTGCGCTATCCATAATTGAATCTGAACTCTGAATCATCTTCTGCCCGGCTTCATACGCTCTAGATTATAGTTATCAGATTAACCATCTCACGAACTGAGTTTACATTGACTGCTCTATATATCCCTGCAAAACCTCGTGCCTCAGCTCTCTCCGTAGCTCCTGCTACAGTCCGATAAAGTTATCACTCAAATTTTTCTATGTAATCGTAGTTTTCAAAAATCAACCACTTTTACCTTTGTCTATAACCTGATTATTCACTGAAACCGTTCCGTCTACAATCTATTGAAATATCTTTCAGAATCAAGCGGAACCTGTAATACGCCGCTCTCAGTCCTAAGCTGATTGCTACAGTACATCTGTTAAGATGACCGTCTTTTGTAAGTCTGAGTTGCCATCTCTGGTATACTTAGTTGATTCATTACCGTTCTATCCACATATCTGACTGCAAGAAACCCTTCCCTGAAAGTGCAAGGTCATATTTTCCTGCTGTCTCTAAGCGCTCCCCGTGAGTAGTCGGTAAGTACTTCACCAATCTTCACCCAAGGCTCATCTTCCCTATAGCGTGGTCGTTGTAAGCCTGTACATCCCTGATTTTTATACCCAAAAACCTTATCAAATGACTGGACTTGAAGAACTCTCCATCTTATATCCTGCCGTTGTTGCATCTGCAAGATTATTGGTCATTATATCCATTCTTCTCTGTCTCGTTTACTCATGCCGGTGTAGGCTGTATAAAAGGCTTCTTAGCATTTAAGTTCCTCCATAAATCGGATAAATTTTTCTTCACGATGGATATATCGGCAACATGAAACTATTTCTTAACCCTTATTATTCTTTTAAATCCTGTTGCATTACTTGAAAAATTCTACAAACTTTCCCTTGCAATAGCCACATAGTGCATCAGGGATTCTCTAGCAGTTACAGTATTTAGTACCTGTTTTAGCCTCAAGGAGCTGTTCCACACCCCAAAAGCAGGGCACCGCCTCCCTGTAAGCACTATTTCCTCTGTCTGCGATATCTCGCCGCAAGTTCAGGTGGAGTCTTCTCACAGCACCTGATGTACAGAACTACAATCTGCTTTGCAAGGAAGCTCAAGTGCTCAAGAGTCTCATCAGAGGTAACCGTATTGTATTTTGGAAGTCCCTGGGCAGGTTTCTACCCCTTTACATCTAGGGTAACAAGCCCAGGGCGCTAAAATGCAGAACCAATCTTTATCTTAATCTCTTCCGCAGTCATCTCACCAATGAGAAGGCTGTGCTTCTTACGCATATATTTGATAATAGCATCGTCAAAGTCGTCTCCCGCAATTTTTACAGATGCACTTACAACAGAGCCTCCAAGCGAAACATATTAACTGCCACGTCACTTGTACCACCGCCGATATCAACTATCATATTGCCACAAGGCTTTTTGATATGTCAATCACCGCTCCAATAGCTGCTGCAATAGGCTCTTCTATAATGGCAACTTCTCTAGCACCTGCATTATAAGTAGCCTCCTCAACCGCACGCTTCTCAACTTCTGTCGCAGCTGAAGGATACACATACACTTATTCTGGGCTTTCTGAAAAATCTCTTGCCACCCGCCTTCTGGATGAAATACTTCATCATCTTCTCTGTCACATCATAATCGGATATAACACCCTGTCTGAGAGGACGAATAGCCATAATATTGCCCGGAGTCCTACCAAGCATGAACCTTGCTTCCTCACCCATAGCCTTTACCTTCTTGGTATCCCTGTCTATGGCCACAACTGGAGGCTCTTTAGCACAACTCCTTACCCTTTAGTAAACCAACACACTTGCTGTTCCTAAGTCAATTCCGATATCACTACCCAACATAAACATAGACTTTCCTAACCCAACAATCTTTTTACACTAATTATTATCATTTCTTAATTTTTAGGTCACACTAAACTATTATACCCTCTTATAACAAAAGATATAGTAGAAATTTAAGTATATTTCTTTTAAATGAATTTGTAGAAAATTTGAATCAAGACGGATAATGTTGTATACTGCTGATATAAAAGTAAAACACAAAGGGGAACAACCTATGGAAGATAAAAGCACACTTTGTTCTGTATAAGCCTCTGTTAACAAGAAATCTGACAAATATCAGCTTTTTATAATATTCCTCGTGCTTTTTTGGGGAAATTATAATCCTGCCGCAGCTTCACCCTTATATTCTACAATGCCCTCCACTGGCTGCTTTATCAAACCTTAAAAAGTAAGTATAAGCCGAGAAAGAAAGCGATAACGACATCAGATTAACTGTACTGAAAGTCACTCTTTACCGCAGGAATACCTCCATCTGCTGCTTTGCTACGGCTTCTATACAAGCTTTCCAATCAAGATTGCAACTCTACGCCCTCTTCCTTTGGCTTTTGACCGCATGCTATGCTTATTGCATTTCGTTTCATATTATCATCAAGATGAAGATAAACATGTAGGTCATACACACTGCCCTACACCTTCATTTCTTCTTTTCTGCTTTCTTCTTTTTGAATAAATACAGCCACAATAGTCCTGTCTGTAAAGTCCATATCTCTAGAGAGCTGTACCGACCTGTGATATCCGCCTTTTTCTTTAAACCGAATAAAGATAAGGAATATCGTATCTCAAATCTTTCTCCAGTGAGTTGGAGTTTGCAGTCTGCATTCTTATGAGGGCTAATGGAAAAGTTGTTGTATAATCATCCGTCTGTACTCCTTAGCTGCCCTTGCTTCTCTCCTCCATACGTAGTTCATAGCAACGGTAGTATCTTGCACCGCCCTCAGGCAAATCCTTCTCTTGCTCCTTGGGTTCATCTCATAGAACTTCTCAGGCTCATATGCTCCACTTTCCAAGTTTTTACTCATATGTTCAAGAGGCATCTCTTTCATCAGCCTAGCTCCTGTCTTGCTGGGTTTCATACTCCTTTAGTGTCAATATTAGGATTGTAAAATAAATCGTATTAAAATACTCTACTCAAATACTCCAAAGTATAACTGCTGCAGGGTGCACAGCAGTGGAGAAAGAGGGCAGGAACCCCGCCTCTTTAGTAAACTCTTCTATCATCTAAAAGCTTTTTGATAATTGACTTTTATTCAATGTCTTCTCCTATCATACATCATACAGCTTCAAACTGCTTGGGCTTAATCCCACTTACCTGATTCTAATGGCTCTTCCAAAATCTCCTTTTGCATAGGAGCAGGACTCTCTACTGAGCCTGCTTCAAAAGGACTTGATACATTGGCGTATTTGAGGGTTTCATAGATAGCTAAGGCTTCCTCCCACCTTGCAAAGCTTAAGATAGTCTTCCAAGCCTTTTCCTTATCCTCAGCGTATTTCTTCTTAAACTCCATCGCTCCCATAGTAGTTAAAGTATAATTGATGTGGTACATGGTTCTTGGAAAAATATGCAGCTTATGATACCAAGTAACCGCCTCTATTCATAAAACTCCTATCTGATTCATCATATTTTCTCCAAGGCATGTACTTTTCTTCAAAGCTTATGCCACTCATAGGTTCTTTCCTTGGGAGTAAGCTCAGGCTTCTCATAGCAGATATGCTGGAACTCATCTACAGCAACCCCAAAAAGGCACGAAGGTACATGGCATCCTGTAAATGCTGGAAACGGTACTTTCTATCCGCATCCTTTTCCAAAAATCTCTCCGCATATGGATAAAGCAAACTGCTCCATACTCATTGAGTGGATTTCCGCTATGTCTGTAGACTCTGAGTAATACTCTGATATAGGCTGATTATCTCATAGCCATATAGCCTGCAAAAAGCATGCCCCAGCTCGTGTGTAGAACCCGTATATCAAATATGGTTCCGTTAAAGCAGGAGAACACAAATGGAGCTTTTAAGAGGTGCAAGGTTTACGTCATATAACCTGTGGATGCTTTATTAGGGCTTATTCTTGAGGTCTAGAGCTCGTGCTCCATCATAAAGTCGATGAACTCAGCTGTTTCAGGCTTAGCCTGATGGTACATCTTCTCTTAGCTTTCTTCCATCATAAAGTCGTCATCGCCCGCAGGTACAGCATTACCATCCGCAAAGGTCATCTTCTCATCATACATAAAGAGGGTTCACCTCTATACGCTTTTGCCTGAGCCTTATAAAGTCCGCTACATAGCGGTACAAGATAGCTTTCTACCATGTCTTCTAAAAAGCAGCTACTTTTCTGCCCATAATCAGTTCTGCTTTTGTCTGAGGTAGCCTAGAGGAATAAAGTTCTCTAGCCAAGATTCCTTCCCATCTCATTTCTTAGCTTATAATGTTCATCCCATATCTCTTCAAGGCGCTTCTCATTGATGATGATAAAGTCAGAATAAGCCCTGAAAAAGCAGCCTTCCTTATCTCTCTGTCCCTATGCTCGAAATACTTTTTGTATTCCGTAGAGATTAAGTTCTTTCCGTCAAACTTAATCTTGCAGTCATCATCTTTTGATATTCGCTCAGAGCTTAGCCTCTTCCTACAAAAGAGGGATATTTTTCTGAAAAACGCTTCTTTTCAAGCTCTATGCTTGCAAAGAACTGCTTTCCAAATTTGGATCTCAAAGTCGTGCTCTGTGCCTCACTTTCATTTAACGCTTCTCCACTTTCAACACTTATAGGCCTGAAAGTAGGAACTGTGCATTAAACACTCTCGTGCTCCTCTTCATAGAACTTATCAGAGGTATCTCAGAGTATGTCTCGACATAGACAAGTGTATACATCATCACAAGATGGTCTCATTTTCTTTTTCTGACTCAGTATAGGCTGATAAGGCAGCGTGAAGCTATCTGCTTCCTTAACTTTTTAATATATGACTTTAAGTCTCTTTCGCCTGTTCAAAAATCAGGGCGTACATATTCGAGTTCACTAGAATTTCCAATTTTCTTCATAACATATCACCTTCCGGTTTTAGTTTTTATTCATGTGTACAACAAGCCGGAGTACTTAAAGCCTTCAAATTTATATATATATTAATCCATTTTGTACTAACCTGTCTTCTTTGGTTAACTCTACGGGGAACTTCACTAGTTTTTCAGGGCGTTACTTCGGGCAATCATCATCAAAACGACCGGCATTTCTCTCATTTTCTTGATTTCTTTTTAGTTCTTCCCCATTAAAAGTCATTTCTTCTTCAACAATATTATCTATTTTTCTAGTACTTGCCATAGTATATCCCTCATTCAATACCATCCTATCTTAAGTTTACCTAAATCAATCTTTTATGATATCATTCTATCTGCTATTCTTAATCCTGTCAACAATTAGCTCTCCTCTCTCCCCTCACCTGAATGAAATCATCATCACTCCCATACTTATTGACGCAAAAGATAAGAGTGGGATGAGAGGCGAAGTTATAATCTCTTCCCATCCAGAAATCTATGTATCCGTTACTAAAATGAGTGAACGGGAATAGTTTGCTTTATATGAAAGCTCTAAAGGAAGGTCTTTAAGCTTTTATTCCACTGTTCCACCCAGAGCTCATCAATGGTAAAATATATAGCCATAACCAAAGCGTAGGTAATTCCAAATCTTCTGATTATATTTGCTGATTCCATGTGCAAGGGCGATGCAAAAATCCTGACATCAGGTAGATGGCTGCAATCCCAGATAAACACAGCCATAGGTTTTGAGAGAGTGCGACAGACAAAAACACAGAGTTCCACAAGATATAAAAGCAAAAACAAAAAGTTAAGAACACATAGTTAGCTATCAGCTGCTCCCATAAACAGCCTTTGTTCCCGACATCCCAAAAAGACTGAGCCTCACAGGGACATCCTTTTCAAGTTCGTTTGAAATGTGGCTGCATAGCCAAGAAAACATAGTGGAAAGTGGAATTATCATCGACATACCTATTAAGAGGCTCGTGGTCAGTTCGGGTTTTAATTTCACTTGAACATCATTTAAAGGCTCCTTTGATATGATTACCATAAGGAAGATAGGAAAAGATTGCCCCAAAAGAAGGGAATAGCCATTGTACAGGTTGCTTAGAACCTCATATTTTACCAGATAAAACATCGATTTTTCATCTTTTTCCTCCTATATAACACACACAGCCTTAGCATTAATCGTTATTAGTTCTATATCATTGTTGCTCTCTGTAGTTTACATTCACACTAAGAGTCGATTACTAATTTCATCCTCTTGCTTCATCACATCTATACAGCTATCATCACCTCAGGGCTACTATCTGCTCATCAGATTTTTGCAATTTCTTTTGTAGCATTGTTTTCTTCACAGAGGATGACTGCTCTGCCATGTATTTTCTAAACAAGTCGTCTTTATTACCAAAGTCAATCACCTCCCTTGTCAAGATAAAGGATTTTATTCACCAGATGCTCCAAGTTCTTCACAATAAGAGAAGTCGCAAGCAGGGTTGTATTTTCTTCCTTATACCACTGATACCAACTTTTTCATCAGCTTCTGTCTGGTCCTGCAAAGTCAAGGCCTGAGGTCACCTCGTCAAGCAGGGTGATAGGCTTTTCGCACACATCACCAAAATCAGGTGAATCTCTGTTTTTGTCCTCCCGATAACATGCTTCCACCTTTATTAAGACAGGGTTCAAATTCAAAGAAGTCTATCATTTCAAGAATCTTTTTGTTGTTCTTATACGCCCTCCTATCAGCATTTCCAGAATAATTCTTAGAGGAACAGTATCTATGTGTTCATTCTGCTGCATATGAACAGCTATCTTGTCTGCCTCTATCCCCCTTTTTATGCTTCCCTGATAATTAACGACCCCCAAGTATACTTTTATAAGGGTTGATTTTCCTGCTCCATTACTTCGGATAACCCCAACTCTATCATTATCAGTTATCTCTGGAGTTCTGTCCAAGGTCAAGGGCAACCTTATCCTGAAAACTCACCTTCACTCTGTCTAATGTTAACATAACTGCTTTCCTTTCTTTTTATGGTAAAGCAACCTTATCTCCTGTGCTTTTCAGAGGTTAAAATGAAGCCTGAAAGTTCTGCAAAAATACTTTTGCCACATAGAGTCCAAGACCATGGTCTCGCCTCACTCTTTTTCCCCTGTCACAAAAGGCTTCAAATAATGAATCTTTGATATCCTCATCTATATGAGCAGGCTGATTCGTAACTTCTATCCTTTCATTTGAAATCAAAATACAAATCTCTCCTGCTTCTTCGGTATATTTAGCTGCATTTCCGATTAGATTTGTAAGAACCTGCTCCAGAATATTAGGATCAAGTATGTACCAATCAGCCTCCTCCCACGCTTGTCTTTTTCTATATTCTTAACTTCTGTCATAGTCCTTACTGAGTTTAGGAGCCTGATTCGCCATTTCTTCTACAGATACATTTACCGGTGTGGATGTTGTTCGCTATATGATTAATCCTTAGTATCCTCATCAGTCATCTGTCTAATCACGATAAGCTGCTCTCAACTTCAGGCAAATACTTTGTCCCTCATCTCGAAAATTTCCCGAAATTCTCTACCATAAGCCGTCAGTAGAGAGGAGCTCGCTGTCACCGGCGTTTTAAGCTGATGCGAAAATGCTCTCATAAACACCTCTTTTCTTTCGCCTCTTTGTTGTTAAATTATCATATGCTTCTTTCCTGAGAGTATACAAAAGATTGAGCGAGTTGGCAAGCTCAGCTATTTCATCATTTCCTTTTACAGCTATAGGCTCTATATGTCCCTGCTTCCCTCCTGTTGTCAGTATCCTGCAAAAGCAGGGAAATAGGGCTTTACTATGTTTTTGGAATAAAGGCCTGAGGTTAGTGAAGATAAGGAGAAGGAGTACAGGAATGATTACGGGAAGCTAGTCAACATAACAGGTATAATATCTGTGACTGAAGGTGAAACTGCCGCAGCCATCTCAAGCAGATAGTATTTTGCTCCCTTTGTTTACCCCTAAAAATGTAGTATAATCTATCTTATCTCAACTCCATCCCCAACACTGCTTTTCAACAATGAAGGATGACTCTCCAAGGCTGTTAAACTTTGCGTTTTCTGAAAAATCAGTGGAATTGTTGTTGTACTCTCGGCACAACCTTCATTATACTGCTCCAGCGAAACTATCTCCTTTACTCAAACTTATCCTGAACTGCAATTATCTTTTCAAACTCTTTCCCATAGTCTTCTATCTTATATATATCATTTCGCACCCATACTCTCAGTTTCCTCCTCTTAGCTTTTCATCTAGCATCTTTCTTAAGTCTTTTTGTCTCTAATCTATCCTTCCCTTCATAGAATTGTTGGAAAGCTCCCATAACATAGCCGCTCATCGGCATCTTATCCCAATACTAGTAGTAGGAATACCTTTGAAGAATTTCCTTCACTTTCATGAAGTTTATAAAGGACTTCTTAAAGTCATCATTACACTAGCCTCTTTTTATATGCTGAAGTTATGTATAGAGCGTGGCATACAGGAGATATCCCATGATGAATACTCCCACAGCAGTAGCCAAAACTATGCTGTATAATAAGTTTTCATTTGCAAGCTTCATTTAACTCTTCTCCTTCCACCTGCAGCCCTAGCACCTATGCACTGTGTATCTATGACATTTTGGCTAGGAAGCTCTTTCTCAAATTCTTTACGATGGAGCACTGTCATCCTGTCACTGTTCCCTATGTAACCCTCATATTGGAAAGACACTTAGTATTAACTGTTCCCTTTGATAAAAACCCGATTAGGTAAGTCGAGCCGTCTTAAGCAGTAGGAATTTACCTCACTGCAAGGCTGTCTCAGGTCTTTTTCCTTCAAAATAAGCTCCTCGCAGGCCTTATCATCTGTGAGACAAGTGTAGCTTCTTTCCATACTAGCTCTCACTCTTTATTCTTCTAAGCAGCACATCTTATCCTTTGCGAGGAATAATGGGTGAAGCAGGCTTAGTTATATAGTCATCAAGCAAAGAAGCTAAAGGCTTCAACCTGAGTATTTATAAGTCTTCATGGGCCGTCAGCATAATGACTCCCCATATCTGGACTCTAAGCTTTAGTCCCATAGCGTCTCCAAGCGCTTTCTGTGACTGCTCATCCCTCACAACCCTGATATCAAGCACAGCCAAATCAAAACCTCTTCTTTCTTTAAGTCCCTCCACTGCTCTCATCTCCACTGCCGCACTCTGTCACCTCCATGCCCGGCTACATCTCGTATATTCCGGCACATTATTTCTCTTCTGGTTACTTCATCTTCCAAGAATAATATTTCCGCCATATCATCTCTCCTCTTTCTTTTATGAAGCTATATTCTATCACAAACGGTACGACCTGGTAAGCAGTCTCATGTGCTGTAGCTAATTTTATATGAGAGAGTCATTTATGTCATAGGAATTTCTGCACCTCCCATCAAAAACCTGCCTCAGGTAGGTCTACACCAGTCTGCAGGATTTGCTTGGCTTTTTGCTCGCTATTATTAAATGGTGCCTGAAACATAAACAATTATTCTAGGGCACCATCAAAAACTTTGTTATATCTACTTAAAACCCTCTAATTAGCACAGATAAGAACCAAAAGCGTGTTTTGATTATTCTCTTTATCCTTGCGTGTATTATTCTTAACGTGCCACTGGCCAGCGCCTCTCACTGCACCTCTAGCACCTGCATACTTTTAACATTCTCAGAAGAGCATTCTCTGCTACTTCTTTAACCTTTGAGCGCTGCTGTCAGCGTGCACCTTCTGCTTCTGCTTTTTGCATCTCCCACTAATTCTACCGCACAGCCTTCTTTCACAGCACTCCTTTAGCCTGATCAAACTTATCTCTTCTACTGACATAATACTACCTCCTTCAGTGTTTAACTTGCTACGTTAACCATTATGCTATCACTCACTTGATATGAGAGTGCTAATTCTACTGCTTTTTCTTTATTTCTTTTAACTGTCAACAAACTCACAATGAATGGCTTTATCTAGCTGGTTACTGGTATTTTCTATCGTACTCTCCATTTTGGCTCTCATCTTTACTAAGCTCAACCACTCACATCAGGCTCAATACCTGTTCCAGGTATGTTTACACGTGTGGTGTAGTACTTTTGACACAGTTACCTTCTATGGTTGTTCCATCTCCAAAAGGAACAATGGATTGTACACCCTCACAAAAGGTCCTTGTTCCGATCAGAGTCGCCTCTGTAGTCCCTTTCTCACTATAGCTCTTCCTGAGAATACTTGTGAAGCAGAAGCAGAATTCTCACTGACAAGGATAGCCACCGCTTTATCAGATAGCTGTCGCTGTCCGTATGTGCCCTCATCTACCCTTGCAAGTTTTATCATCAGTATGCATACACAAGAAGTCCCTTCTTTATCATCCCATCAAGCATTCTCTACAGGTTCGCCATCAAGAAGTCCACCAGGATTGTCTCTAAGGTCAATGACAAGCCCTTCCATCCCTTCGTTTGTTACGCTCAGATATCGCATCTTTGAAACTGTGAAGCTGCAACCCTCGTCAAATTCGAAACAGATACATAAACCTATTTTTCTACCACTTCTTTTCTTCCATTCTGTCACTAACGGTGTCCTCACCCGGCTTTTCTTCCAGGTTGGGAACTGGATTTCCTTACCACGATCTCTAAGGACCTCGTTACCCTGACAAAGGTACCCTTCCTCCTTAATCATAGAGACACTGCCTTGAGAGCCTAAGACCCTTCAATCATATCCTAATCCTTCTCACCTGTAGATACATCTCCAGGCTTCATCCTCTCTCGCTGGAACCCTTCTAAAGGTCTTCACCTGCGAGGATGGGCACCAGTGGTCACATTCTGGCTGACCGCTCACTCCTGGCATACGGCTGTAGGTGCCACTTGAAGAGGATGTAAACCGCGCTTGGTATTCTTCAGAATTGTATTATACTGCATATGGCCGTTGCCGTCAACCATGCTTGCAGACTCCATCCTTCATTTTGTCGTTATCTCATTCCATTAAGATAATAATCATCGATGAAAGTACTGTAGTATTTCTTCCTTCTTTATCAGTAAACCTGGTTCCAATCAATACGGCAGCTCCTGAGACATTACCCGGCTTTTTCTGATCTGCAGGCAGAAGTTGAAATGGTCGACATCTTTCACTGCATCAAAGAGCAGCATTCCCACATTTTCGTTTTGAAACGCGAGGTCTACCAATCCCACAGCCAACAAACAACACCATCACAATCTCCATTCCAATAATAAATACGCCTGACTTTTATTATCTTTTCATCCGTCAGTCTCCATTACAGTAAGCCAAACATTACGGTGACACATATTTAAGAGGATTCACATAAGCTCCGTTTATCTTTACACCAAAGTGAAGATGTGGTCCCGGTGTAGACATACCTGTAAGCTACCATCAAGCGCTATAGTTTCTCCTCTGCTAACCTCCTGTCCCACAGAGTCAAGAAGTTTGGAAGACGTAGTATATAAATCGGTATGGCGCCGCCTCCATGGTCAATGCGTAACGACGATTTCCACAGAATAGCGATACCCCGCTCTATTACTCTGCCCGCTTTGGCAGCGATGATAGGGCGTCTCGCACGTTTCACTGCCATATCAATTCCGCTGTGGAAGGTGCCTGAGCCAAACACGCCTATAAGCTCTGTATCCAAAAACCCGAAGTGCATTACGTGTACTGTATGTTAGCATAGGCCATATCACACCCGATGCAGATGCTCTCTGCCCGTTACAATCTGTCCGGCTTTGATTAGACTCGATTGGCATGCCTTTCGCAGGCTGCTTCTCCTCTGCCCTCTTTCCTTCTCTCCTGTCAGCTTTCTCAGCAGCCGCAATAAGCTTGTCGACATACCGCTCTTTCTACCTAGCTCGTATGCCCATATTCACTCTACTTTATTTCTGCTTCCTTTATGTATGAGGGCTGCAAACTTTCTATCTGAACTCCCTTTGCTCTGTGCAAGCCTTTCATTCTCTCAGCCTTGCTTTACTGCCAGCTCGGATAGTTGTCTATATTGTTCTGCGTGTCCTCTTCTCTACCTTTCTTTTCTCCTAGCTATCCTCTTAGCCTCTCCTGTAAACTTGGTCGTTAGCAGAGTGTTGCTCGACAGTCGCTGTCGCCATACTCACCTCTGGTTGTTAGAAGGTCTTCTCAACTGACTTAGCACCAAGAATAATGTCAAAGCAATCAGATTCACCGTTTTCATACATATATCTGATTCTTTTCTTCATTATATCGTACCGGTCTTTTTCGACCTCTCTGCCGCCTTTATCTCGACTTCTACCTTGGCTATGTTCTTTCCATCTTGTTCATCTTTGGTATTATAATTTCGATATATTTAATTTATAACTTCCTTCTTTCATCCAACTTTATGGCATCTTCAAACTCTCGGCCCTTCTGTGCTTTTAACTTCTATCTTCCCAGCTTCTTTTCGCCCTCTTTTCTCAAGCTTTGTCTGGGCCTTCTGTTCCTTAATAGTATCTGCCATAGGAGTGAGGATATTCCCGGCAAATGAAGCAGTAAGTGCAAATATCAGTGAGAATAAAATAACCTTCTTTTAGACATCTATATGCCTCCTTACCGTAAAGAAGCTCCCACAAAAGCCCATACCCACGCCAATTGCAAGTGAAAGCGGTACAAGTAGAAAATTCTTTATATCAATGAATACAAGTATTGCTTTCACGAGGGCATTGGAACCTCTCAGTAAGTACATCAACTGCCCTTTCATAGATGAAGTAAAGCAGAATAAGCGGCAATGCCGCACCCCATAACAACCCATAGATTGCTAATCTCTCAATAAATGGAGCGCTTATAAAAGAAAATCCGTAGCACCTACCATCCCCACAATGAAGATTTCTTCTTTTCTTACTGATATACGGATGGCTATAGTCGACCCTTAGAAGAAAGATAGTGACTCGAGAGAAGCGAACCAATGATAGTTACGATATAATTCCAACAGGAATTAATGGTAGTAACCGGAAACCGTGCTGCCACTGTTGCTGACCTTCTCACTCCATCAAGAAAACTTATATATTAACTACCGCCTGATTTTCAATCACAAATACAGTATAGGAATCTGCTTCCTGCAAGCGGATTGTCATTACCAAAAGTCCATAAGCTCAGGCTTTAGCGAAGTCCTTTGTACCGTTTCCAAGCCTCAAGCAAGATATTTAACTTCCCTACTCTTCCTAGCCTCTATCTGCACTATTTCTTTCTTTTTGATGTCCGAGATGCTGTCTTCAAAAAGACCGTAATCCCCACTCCACCCTCTGCAGATTTATTATGTTCGCTTCATTGGTTTACAATAAAGAAAAACAGCTCAAAAGAAATAGGCAGGTATGGTACCCACAGATGCTAAAGAAAAGATTCTGTTTTCATGAATAACCTTTAACCCCTCCCTAAAACTATTAACTAAAGTTCGAATTTTCATCATTTACACTGTTTATCCAATCACCGCTACTTTCTGCCATTTTTAATTCTATTACTTTTATTCATAAGTTTGCATAATTTCAATATTGTGAGCAACGACAACAACGCGTAGTTCCATTTTTATTAACTCTTCGGGCTAGATTCATAATCTCCCAGGAAATTCTTTGGGCTTGCAGGTTACCGGTAGGCTCATCTTCGCAAGAATCATAATCGGTTTCATTAACCAGAAAGTTTGGCAAGAGCTGCTCTCTGCCGTCCACCACCCGAGAGCTCTTTGAAAACGCCTCTTTCCCCATCAGCCAAACCGACTATATCAGAAGCATCTTAGGAACCGTCTCTTTGATAACCTTAGGCTCCTTCTCGACTTCATTCGTGCATGGCAGCGCCACGTTTTCACACACAGACCTGTCTTTGGTTGAGTCTGAAGTCCTGAATACCATATCACCGACATTCCGTCTGTGTTTTGCTACCTGATTGTGCTTAGCCTCTTTAGGTTCTTGCTACGTGCTACCTTCTTTGCTGGGCGTATTTCATAAGGAGTTTTAATAGGTTGATTTACTCGGCGTTCTCACTGTTCTCTCTTTGTTACAAAACACATCACCTTTTAATGGTTATATTAACCCTTGCGAATTTGTTTCACCGCTGTTCTTTGATGAATAACTTTGTGACATTCACAAGCATAATGCAGGAACGTCTTCATCAGGATTCCTATATTATAAGAACTTTCAGAGAATACCCTCTTTATCTCTCTGGAAAGTTCTCTCTCTCTACTCTATTTTAGCCATTAGAATTCCTTTGACCCTCCATATTTCATGTACTTAACCACCATAAGTGCAAATCTTAAACGTAATAGCATCATCAAACACCTCTTATATCAAGATTAGTCATTTTTCGAAGCTTATCCAAGCGGTATACACAAGGTATTACGATGATATGGAAAAGCCGTCTGGACAAGTCTCGTGAAACATTCAAGCTGTTTTCAAAGAATTTATTGGCTGGTTGAAAAGTGTCTCATCATCAAACCTCTATCAGGAGACTTACCTCTCAAATATTATTTTCTTCAATAAACATCTTGGTAAAGAGAGGCATAGTGTAATCTGATACATAAGCTTCCTTATTCCGGGCAGCTGTATTGAACTCTACCACATTGAGGTCAGCATAGAAAATCTGCTGAACATCAACAGTGCCATCTTTGGCTTCTATGCGAAGAACGTGGATACATCTTTAGGATCGTGAAATCCGAGATACCATAAGAACATTTACCGAAGACATTTCGCTCTGCATTTAGCATATCAGAGCATAGTCTTTGCTGCCTTTATCCATGTCGGCATAATCTTTCCGGTTCAAGCTCCTCAACCACAATTATATCTTTTCACCGTCAGCTGTAATAAAACTCCCTGCTGTTCCTGTACAGAGGTTTCCTCACCGTCTCAAGCGCATTTGAATCCTTTCTCATCTTTAGTCTCATTAGCGGAACACAATACGCCTTGCTTAACAATATCTCATGTGCAGCTTCTGACCCACAGTATAGTCAACCAAAGTTAGAAGGTTGCTCGTGAAAAGATTCTTGACAGTTATCTTTATCATATCTTTCTTTATAGGCGATCAACAAGATCTCCTGAATCTGGAATCCTGCAACCTTCTCCTCTCACCATATACAGGTCACTTCATTGTCACCTCTTGCAATGATAATATATATTCAAGCTGCTGCTCATCAAAACCTTGAAGCAACTGACTGTTGGAGCACCTGCCGTCAGCAGGTGACCCACCCACCAAGAACTGCTTCCTGATACTGTTCTGCACCTTCAAAAGCAGAAGCAAGATTCTTTCTCCTCGGTATCCACCGCGAGATCAACCCTGTGGATTCTTTTAAGTCCTTCTATGGTGCTCAGAAAATCTGATTTGACATCATTAGCTCACCCCGCATTATTATTGTAGTACTCACATGCGCCCTTTACAGGCATAATCAGCTGGTCTAAAGTTCATTTCCAGTGAGTAATTGAATAACCTTAACTTTAATTCTCACCATTTATTTTGTCGGGTATCAGAAGAAAAGCCGGTCTCCAGATCACTAATTTCTAATGAGACCGTGGCATAATTATTTTATTATTTTACTACACTAGAATACGATTGCAAAGACTCTGATTCCTTGTCAAAGATATGACCCAGAAAGGTCAAGAGCAAACTTAACAGCATCTCCAACGTCCTTGCAGTAGTACGAGGATTAACTTTGCAGTAAACTCTGCCGTCACCAACAGGGAAGTAAAGGAATACTTCTGCACCAAGAAGCTCATATACTTTGATTAGCAGCATCAAAAGCTGTATCAGGTGAGCTAAGCTGATGAATACTTCACTCATGGATATCCTCAGTGACGTATCACCAAACCCAACTGTCTTTCCATCATATCCTTTTTCAATGAGTAGCCTCAGCCTTCTCATTAGAACTTTAATCTCAAATCCATGCGAATCTGGCGGGTGACTGCGTCACCCCTCTTTCTTACCAAGAGCATCGATAAAGTTCATATCTTGAGAACCACACGAATCCTGCAACGAACTTATTGACAGCAGGCTCTCATACAGGTTCTGAGGTGGCCCACCCGTGCGGAATGTAACCATCCTTCATAACTACGATTCTTGTACCAAGTACATAGCAGCTCTGTCTGGTCGTGTGTTACGTGCAGATGATAGTTGTTTCAAGTCTCTGATGAAGCTTACTAATCTCGACACGCATCTGTACTACGTAGCTATAGCATCACGTGTTTGACAGCAGGCTCAACTCAAGGAACACTTTAGGATCGCGAACGACGCACGTCCCATAGCAACTACGGCGCTGCCCTGACCACCTGAAAGAGCTGGCTGGCTTTACGGTCACAGTAGTCTTGCTATCAGGTCACATCTGGCAAGGCATCATTAACGAGTCTCGTTAATCTCTTCCTTTGGGAGTCTTTCTAAGCTTAAGTCCGAATGCCATATTGTCAAACTACCGACATATGTGGGTAAAGAGCGTAGCTCTGACACTCATCGCGACATCCCTGTCCTTAGGCTCAACACATCATTTACCTCTGACCTGCCCGATAGGTCACCGCTTGATCTCTTCAAGACTCAGTAATCATACGGGAGCGTTGTAGATTCTTACCACAAACCCGATGGTCCAACGAAAATGATGAACTCTTTGTCTGCATGATTTCAAAGACTGGAATTTTCAACAGCCCTGAAACCGTTTGGATACTCTTGTTACGTTTCTTAATGATGCCACCTCGCATATAGCCTCCTTATAAACTTTTACCAGATTTTAATTAATCTCGATGTAAAGCAATAATAGTGAACAAACCTTTATGAATACATAATACACTATTATAGTCAACTCAAACCATTCTTTACACAAAATCGAAAACCTTGTTACATTTGGTCCTAAAACATTAAAAGTGTGCACTGAATAGAAAATTTGCACAATTTTTGAGGGTGGAGGTGATTTTTCATCCATTTTTAATTTTACAAAAACAAAGCCCATCATTCACTCTACAATTACGCCAAAATTTAATTAAATGCAATCAAACTGTAAGTAGTCTAATTTTTATTGAAATCGCAAGATTGTCGTACTGAAATCGCATAAAAATAATTGTAAATAGTACTGCTTTGAGTCTATAATCCAATTATGAAGTGATTAACTGCAATTCGCATTATATGGATGTAAATACTAAAATCTAGCGATATTCATACTTTTATAATTCTTATTGCAGTAAACAACACTACTTTTATATGTGAGGAGAAGCTACTATGGCTGAATTATTCAACAATATACCACTAAGATTGCATACGAGGGACCAAAATCAAAGAATCCTCTTTCTTCCGCTACTACGACGCGGATAGAATAATACTCGGAAAACCAATGAAGGAACATCTTCCTTTTTGCTAGTGCTTGCGTGGCACAATCTCTGTGCTACAGGAGCGTGATATGTTTGGACGAGGCACAGCAGACAGGACTTTGGCACTGAAAACGGAACTATGGCACACGCCAGGCTAAAGGTAGATGCCGGATTTGAGTTTTGTGGAGAAGCTTGGCATCAGATACTTCTGTCTTCCATGATGTGACCTTGTTCCCCGAAGCAGCGAGACATAGAAGAGACAAATGCCCGCCCTGTAGATATCTGACTACATACCGAGAAAATAGAAAGAACTGATATCAAATGCCTGTGGGGAACAGCCAATATGTTCAGCTAAACCCGTTGCTTGTAAACGGTGCAGGCTCTCACAAACAGCGCTGATGTTATCAGCTTGCTGCTGCACAGATAAAGAAGGCTCTTGATATTACCAGTTAAGCTTTGGGACGAGGCTATGTATTCTGGGGCGGTGAGAAGGATATGAGCAACACTTAATACACAGACGTTAAGTTTGAGATTGAGGGAAAATACTAGCTAACCTTATGAAGATGGCTGTAGAGTACGGACGCAGCATGGGCTTTAAGGGAGACTTCTACATCGAGCCTAAGCCAAAAGGAACCAATGAAGCACCAGTATGACTTATGTTGCCTCTATCTGCTATAGGCTCTTAGAAGCTATGGTCTTGATAAAGACTTCAAAAGTTAAACATAGAAGCAAATCATCACTCTTGCAGGACACAGCTTCCAGCATAGATGAGCTTCTGCATATCCGCTATAAACGGTCATGCTTGGAAAGTGTTGATGCAAATCAGGGTGATACTGCCTTGTGCTGGGATGACCGACGAATTCCCATTTTGATGTGTACGATACAACAATGTGTATGTATGAGGTTCTTAAAAACGGCGTGACTTACAGGTGGATTTAACTTTTGGATGCAAAGAACTGCCGCCATGCTATACCTGAGGATATGTTCTACGGCTTCATCCTCGGTGATGGCAACATGCCTTTTAGGCCTTATAAAGGCAGCAAAGCTCATTGAAGAGGGAACACTTGATAACTTTATAAAGGAGCGTTACGAAAGCTTTGAGAGCGAAATAGGTAAGAAAATCCGCTCTCATACTGCAAGCCTTAAAGAGCTTTCAGACTATGCTGAGAAAATGGGAGCTCCTAAGATGCCTGGAGCGGAAGACAGGAATATCTCAGTCTGCACTCAATCGGACATTATTTTGGTGAGGCTTAGACATAAGCGGCATTTACTGACCGCATTGCGGAAAAGCAGCTAGCAGTAATCCTAGGTCAATCGGGTGTCAGATGCTTTTGACAATCCACATCATTTAACAGTAGGGTTCGTTTAGATTTCCTATCAGGCAAAAAGCTCAATGGCAATGAATCATCATGTCACTGAGCTCTTGCTAAATTTTCTAATAATCTACAAGTCCTTTGTCGCAGCATGAGACTTTTTATAGCTTTCATAAAACCTCATTGTACTTATGAACGTTCTCGCTCTTTGGAGTGTGGCTGATCTGTAATGCACAAATACCTTGGCACATTCATTTAGATTGTTAAACCAGCCCAAGCCCCACTGCTGCCATCATAGCAGCCCAGTCCCGGCCTGCTCTGTGGTAGAGTTATAATTTCAGTGATCAAAGATATCTGCCTGAATCTGAAGTCAATCTTTATTCTTACTGCCTCCTCCTACAGATGACAGAATCTTGTCAAATTTTTCTTCCCTGAGGCCCCGCCATAAGCTCCCTAGAACTCCCTCAAAGAAAAGGTTATTCCCTCAAGAACCGCCCTTGCAAAATGGCTCCTCATGTGTTGTATCTATCCTGGTAAAGCTTCCCTTACCTTGTTGTCAGCATAAGAGGTACGCTCACTATATAAAGGGCAAGAGCGATCCATCTGAGCCAGCCGGTATACCTGTATATCATTAAGCAGCCTCTTCAAAGCTTTTCATTAGGGCAAAGGTCTCCTTGAACCAGTTAAGGCTATGTCCTGCTGCCAGGTCACTCCCCATCGAGTAATACGCATCCCGGGATACCGTGGTTAGGTGGAGCTGTCCTCATAGTAGCTGTGCGCCTCTTCTTCGTATGAGAGGAATACACCGGATGTGCCTATGCTTACTGCCTACCGAGTCCGCTTATTATACTAGAGCCTCACCGCTGCACAGGCATTGTCTGCACTCGCCTCCATCACCTTTTATTTCTTTTTCAAAGCCAAATCTTTCTCATATTCAGTACTAACTTTACCAACGAAGTCTCACTGAATTATAAAGCTTTAGTAAAACTCATCAATACCGTATTTCTCAAGGATTTCATTAGACCATCTCTTTGCTGCCACATCTAAAGAGCAGAGTTCCTGCTGCATCAGAGTAGTCTGTTGCAAGTTCTCCTGTAAGCCTGAAGATAAGATAGTCCTTTGACAGCATAATATGGGCTGTTTTTCCCAAAAGCTTAGGCTCTTCTTCCTTCATCCACAGTATCTTCTGGCAGGGTAAATCCTCAAGCGCTTTGTTTTGGTGATTTCTATAAGTCTTTCTCCAAAGTCTTCCATTATCTCTGCGCACTGAGCTGTAGTACGGGTATCATTCCAAAGTATGGCAGGGCTCACTGTATTATACTTCTCATCTAGGGTAACAAGACCATGCATCTGCCCTGATATAGCTATCCTTCAAGTTCTTCTGAAAAGTCAGCCACCTTTTCAATAAGCTTACTAAATACAGCCTCACAGGCCTTCACCACTCTTCACCATTTTTGCTCACTGTAGCCCTCTTCTTAGGATGAAGCAGAGGGTAGTCTGCGCCTGCAAAAAGGCCACTACTTCACCGCTTTTATTCATCAAAGTCCTTTTAATGAACTTGTTCCGGGTCTATACCCAATACATATCCCATAATCTCTCTCCTTAGTCAGGTGTCTTGATTTGATTTTATTTAACTGCACTATCTGTGTGAATACTCTATAAAGCCCTCTCCAAAGGCTTCTCTACATCACTTACTATGATGAAGGCCTTAGGGTCAGTAATAGATGCGATTTTCTAGGCTTTTTACTATCTCTTTCTTGCCAACTACGCAAAAAGCATATTTTTATCATTGTTGGTGATACATTCCCTCTGCAGAAAGAGCTGTCACACCCTCTGTCCATCTCACTCATTATAGCTTTTGCTATCTCGTCATGTTGTCTGATATTATGTGACAAAGCTAGCAAACTTCACACCCTCAAGATGGTATCTGAAATCTTGGTTAATACAGTAGATAGATAATGATGCATACATTGACTTTCTAAAGCCCAGCACAGAAGGCACCGAGTACGACTGCAGTCCGTCTACAAAGAGGATACTTGGTACTGAATAGTGTTTAAGGAACTTGGGACACATGGCACTTGACCATATCGGTACCGCCACTGGTGGAGTTGGTAAGGAAGATAGGTCCCATGCCTACACCGTCAAGCAAGCCTCAGAGGCTACTGCAAGGAAATAGTCCCACCACACAAATTGCTAGGTAGGGGATTACATAGAGCCAGGCGGCAAATGCAACTGCACCAAGCAGTGTCTTAGCCACAAAGTCTTTACCAAGTACAATCAAAGCTATGATAAATACCGGTACATTCAGCACTGCATTACTTAGCCATACAGGGATATCTCAGTCCAAAGTTCTGTGCAAAGTACTTTTGATAACTATAGCGAAAGCCTCCAAAGCCTCCCATAACCATCTTCATTGGCTCATAGATAAGCTTTACCGGTGCTGACATACAAAAGGTTCCGAGTAGTAATGACATACATCAAATAACCTTTCTGTATTTGGATTTCTGCATCTGTGTAATTGTCTGAATCATTTTAGTAATCAACCTCTCTAATTTTATTTACTGCCTAGAAGACAGCATATTTACTATATCTTCTTTCTTAATAATCACACCTCCATCAAATCTCTCCCTGTAGAGGTACAAACCTGATGTTGTCCTGATTTACTCTGGAGTTTAGGTTAAGATATCCACATAGGTGCTCTTTTAATGTCGGTGAACTTGCTGTTATACAGGCTTTTAACAAATTTCGGACTTTGCATTTTTGATCCCCGTTTATAACACTATTTATGAAGGTCTGTAAAAGACGTAGAGTCACCCCTTTGTATTAAAGTAGAATACTTTGTCGGCATCTTCTGCACTTAGAAATAGAAAAATGTGAGATACCCAGTTCAAGGTGGTCCTCAAGCATCAACATCCCAGCCTTGAGCCCCCTGTTTATTCTTTACTCGTACTTTATACAGGTGCGACAAAGTAAGTACCTGTGGCACATCGGCAAGTGAGGTGGATATCTCTTGTATAGCTCATTTGAGACTTCAAACTTCCATGTCTCCCGGGAAACTATAAAACACTGATTTATTCTCCTGTTTGTCAAAGTTTACAAAATAAGCAGAACTTATAGAATCCTTGTCCTCCTTATCACCTATAAGATGTATGCCTCTTATAACCTCTTCTGGTGTCTGCATCAGGCAGGGCTTTGTTTAGCAGAGTGGTTTGAGTTATTTTAATATCTTTTCTTAACATTGTTTGCATTCTCTTCCGCTCCCGTTATCTGCATCCTTAAACTTATAGATGTAGACAAGTAATAAAAAGCAATTAACAACATAATTATGATTGTCGTTAACACGAATATTCACTGCTTTCTTAGTCATCCGCCTTACTACCTCTTTCTGGCAACAAACCAGTTGTAATTTTTCTCAAGATTTGGTCCGAAGCCCTTTAATACCGTGATTTCATCCGTGCCAAAATCCTGCATTACATTTCCGTTTATAAGTACATTCGGATTTGGCTGATAGTAGATCTCGGCCTCCGGTAACAGCATTTTCTTCTTATCGTAAAAGTTGAGCCCTTAGAAGAGGACATAACCTTTGAGTCAGTAGGAAGGATAATCACTCCTGATTGAACTGATCTGTAAGCTCCAAGGTAATAAAGGACTGAGTATGTCTTTTATCGCTGCCCCACCGCTTGTATAAAGGGCATAAGGCACAATATTGTCCTGACCTAAGTAATTATTGTTGCCGGTGAAGTAGAATATACTTGTAAAGTACTTCCATCAGTTATTGTTTTCTTTATGACCTGCCTTACAGAGCCACCCTGTATGGTTATGTTTATATCATCCCGGACTTAACAGTTCCTGCACTTGAGGATAGGGTCAGATAGCTGACTCCGTCAACCGTTATAGGTCTTAATTGACTCCTTGGTTTCAAACTACCATTTTCAAGAACTGTATCGACACTTACTAAGGCACTCTCCTGTTGCAGAGCACAGAAAGGCTTAGTATCCCTAAGTCCCATTGTTAATGTTGTTACCGTAGTTGTCTGATACCTGAGTAAGCAGATAATAGCTGTCGATCTCATCATTTACCCAGACATTGCTGCCAAAAGTCCTGATTACATCACCGTTTTAAGCTTTGTTACATCCTTTGTCAACCACAGGCTCATAGGAATATGTACCCTGAAGATGTACAGTATTTCTGTATACACATCCGTAAATACCTTGAACTCAGCAGACATAATAAATGATGGCGGTACAACTCTTACAATCTGTGAGCACTAATCTCGCTGTTGTCAGCATAGCTTATTTTAAGCTCTCCCGGATGAAACCTATTGGCGTAGGCTGGTTCGGTATATTGGCAGGAAAATCAGGAGTAACCTTGCCGCTTCATTTACCGAAACGCTGTCTCCCTTCCAGGTTACGCTAAACCTATCGTTAAGAATATCAGGACTTGCAGTAATTTCCTTCCCTTGTCATCTATGACCTTAAAATAAACGTCAGCGAAATATACTCCATTTGCACAGTCATATCCCCTACAATCGCATTGGTAGAAAGTTCAATCCTAGCAGGCTTTCCATTCACATTACTACTTTGCGGAAGTATTGTCGTTCTTCTTTGTATCATCCTCTTAGAGCCGCCTGTGATGCTAATCTTAATTAAATCGCCACAACATCATCCTTTGATGTTTGTACTCTTTTCATGAAGCCCCTCATGCTAAGCGTTCTGATTTTATCCCCTGCTGTAAAAGATACCGTTCTTGTCTCATGGTTCCAAGATTTGACTTAGTCTCAGCGTTTTCATCCGCAAAAAGCTGATAGAACACTCGTCAGTTGACTTAATGCCTGTTTATCTCAAGCGCCTCATCCACAGGGGTGATTTTTGACTTAAATCTATAGGTAGCCGCTTTCACCTCGACATCATCAGCTGTTCCAGCTGCATTCCCGAGAAGGCTTACTCTCCACCTGCCTTTGTCTCTGCTGTAAGAAACTTACATGCCCAGAGTATGGGTTTTCTTGCAAGTTTATATCTGAAAGCTGACTGTGTCCGTTTGCCTACGGCCTTGCAGCTGCGTTCTTACCTTACCGTAACCCTGCTTTGTAATCCGACTTCCAGGTACACTTTTATGCCCTTGGTCTTACCACCGATATTGTATTTCTGGCTTTTTACACTGCCTCCTCCTACATAGATGGTCTTTCTGTTGACAGGTTTCTTGAACGCGTAGAGTGGTTCTTCCCAGCACGCTGCTACCGCCTCTGTACCAAACAATGTTGATATACTACTGCGACTTAGAGTAAATAAAACAATTTATTTTCATATCTCCTCCTCTTAATATGTGGTAGAATTTATAAGAGTATAATAAATTTCTTTTTATTTTCTACTAACGCAGGTTATAAAATTA
>BNJV01000019.1_pt1 | contig 100346 bp, 131 predicted proteins | sample 8540591 | NCBI WGS metagenome assembly BNJV01 (sample SAMD00202457, study PRJDB9452) | human saliva metagenome | host: Homo sapiens
ATTGCCAAAGATTTGAAAGACATTAGCCTGTTGGACGTCTATAGCGCGGTTGAGTGTCTGGGCAAGAGCGGCCAGCTCTTTAGCTTTTCATGACAAGCCCAATCCAGACTGTCCTATCGGCAAGAACATTCACAATGTCTTAGATGACCGCTTGGCAGCTATTCAGGCAGCTATGGAAGCTGAATTGGCTCAGACCAGCCTTGACGAAGTTGTCGCAGCAACCGAAAAAAAGAAATTAAAGAACAATCTGTTTCCCAGTGAGCAGATTGTTTTTTTGATTAAGAATTTTTACGAGATGTAATTATTGACATTACATTAAGATGTGCTATACTAATAGATGTAATATAAATGATTACAATTTAAAATTAAGATCTTCAGAGCAAATGGAGGTATGGAAATCCATATCAAGGAACCTATCTCTGTTTTGGAGAAATAAAAAAAGATGGAGCAGAAGCACTGCTGAAATTTTAAAATTTAAGAGAGGAGAAAGAACATGACTTTTTGAATATCAAAAGCAAGATTTATCTAGGAGAGGTGGCGCTTTATGTGGCTGATTTAGCAAGACAAAAGGATTTTTATCAGCGCGTTTTTAGGGCCTGGAACTTTTGGAAGAGCAGGACGGAGAGGTAACTTTGGGCAGGGAACGGACAAGTGCTGGTGAGACTCTTAGCAACCAGTGACCGGCAGTCCGTTAAGTCGACTTACGGTCTTTATCATCTGGCACTTTTGCTTCCAAGCCGTCAAGCTTTGGCGGATATCCTTAAGCATTTATCAGAAAATAAAGTTCCTATGGTTGGAGGAGCCGACCACGGTTATAGTGAAGCCATTTATCTGGAAGACCCAGAAGGCAACGGCATTGAGCTTTATCGGGACAAGCCTCAGGCTGATTGGGATATTCGAGAAGATGGCCGCATTATCGGAGTGACGGAAGCGCTCGCGGCTCAAGAAATCTATGAACTAGGGTCAGGAAATCCAGCCGTTTAGTATTGCGGAAGGCACTCGTATGGGCCATGTCCATCTGTCTGTGAAAAAAATAGCAGAGCTGCCAGTCATTTTTACCAAAAAGCTTCTAGACTTGGAGGATAAATTTTCTGTACCTTCTGCTAGCTGGCTGGCATCAGGAAACTACCACCATCATTTAGCAGTCAATGAATGGGGAGGTTCTCACTTGAATCATCGCCAACCGAAGCAACTGGGACTAGCCTATTTTTGAAGCGCAAGTAGAAGGGAAAAGAAGAACTAGTAGCTATTTATGAAAAATGCTCAGGTCTTTACAAGCGCCAGTCCGATGGATTAGCTCCCAAGAGCTAGAAGTCACAGACCCAGATGGGATTGTGGCAAAAATTAAGACAAGAGTGGTATAATAAGGCATATCAAGAAGATCGAAAGAAAGAAAAAAATATGTACAAGACTTATTATACATCGCCGATTGGCCGGATTCTCATCTTGACGGACTCAAATGCCTTGTTGGGACTTTGGCTTGAGGGACAGAAATATTTTGGGGGCAGGCTATGATTTGGAGCAAGCAGAGGAGGAAGAGACAGAAGTCAGCCGACGCGTCTTTTGCTTGGTTGGACGCTTATTTTTAAGGGAGAAAATCCCGCAACAAATGAAATTCCATTGGCACCTCAAGTAACTGAGTTTAGAAGCAAGGTTCTGACAGTGCTGCAGAAGATTCCCTATGGGCAAACGACTACCTATTCAGATATTTTGCGAGAATTGCAGGCTGAGTATGGAAAAATTGGCTCGGCTAGAGCAGTCGGTGGCGCTATCGGTCATAATCCCATTTCCTTCTGATTCCCTGTCACCGGATTGTCGGAAGCGACGGCAAACTGACCGGCTATGCTGGCGGCCTTGATAAAAAGCCTTCCTGTTGGAAACTAGAGGCGGGGGAGAAAAACGAGAGGCTGACTGTTTTAAACTATTGATAAGCTAAAAAGCACCGTTCGATTGCTTTTTTAATTCAATAATAAACAAATACAACAAGTCTTTGCTAGTCTCGGTGAAAAGTTCAAAAGCCATTCTTGGTAACATAGCCACAGTCCTCGATGCGGACACCTACCTTGCCGAGGAATGTATGCGGGCTCGACAGAGAAGCATACGCCTTCCTCGATGACCATATCCTTGCCCTCCATGATAGATGGAAATTCGTGAACATCCATGCCAATACCGTGTCCAAGGCGGTGGTTAAAGTATTCGCCATAACCAGCTTTTTCGATGACTTCACGGGCGGCGCGGTCTACTTCATGAGCTGTTGACGCCCGGTTTGATAAAATCAAGTGCAGCTTGTTGAGGCTGAGAGTCCAGATAGTAGATATCTTTTTGAACTGGTCCGGCTGGCGACAGCGACAGTCCGTGTCATATCGCTGGCATAGCCATTGACGCAAGCCAAGGTCAAGAGGAGGAGGGCGTTGTTTTCGATTTTATTGGCACCAGGAATGCCGTGCGGATTGGCTGCGTTGTTGCCAGTCAGCACCATGGTTTCAAAGCTCATTTCGTAGCCTTCGCGCTTGATGGCGAAGTCGATTTGAGCGATGATGTCTGTTTCAGTATTTTCTAGTGAAATATTGTCAAAACCGATATTGACAGCCTGTCAGCATATTGGCCGGCTACTAGCATTTTCTGGATTTCATGGCTGACTGATCAAGCGCAAGCGGTTAATGTAAGGGGTCAGATTGACAAATTCAGCCCCATTGAACAGTGCGCAGGCCGTGGTACTTAGTTAGAATTAGATTGTCAAACTCGACCGCTACTTGCTTGAAGGTTTGAGATGGTGAGGAAGCCTTGATCTTTTCCCAAGGGTTTTCAGAATCAACCAGCCTACAACCTGAAAGTCTACGGTAGAAGAAGCACGCTCAACTTCCAATGCTGGTACGAAAAAGAAAAGGGTGGTTCATGGTCGGTGTAGACAACATAGGAACATTGGCGTTCATGCGGATCGCTGTAAAAGCCTGTCATGGTAATGAATGGTTACAGGATCAGAGATTACAGCACATGCTTTTCATTTTCAAGATAAGTGATGATTTTGATTGATTTTTGTCATAGTTCAACCTTCTTTCTATGCCTCTATGCAGAAAAAGTGATCAAAAGGATTTTAGTGAGGATTCCTCCTCCTTGACTGAGATTTTGGGAGAAAGAGAGTTGAGTTGAAATTTCTATAAGAATGTTGGAATATAAGGTGCGAAAATAGTATTTTTAAGGAAATTTTTGATATAATAGTGCTTATGGAGCAGTAGGACAAATACAAAAACAATAGATGTCTAAGCTTAAAAATTGTAAAGATATGAAGGTAAAAATGATATTAGTTGTAGATGACGAGAAGCCAACTCCGGACATTATAAAGTTTAACATGGCTAAGGAAGGCTATGAGTACTGACAGCCTTTGATGGTAAGGAAGCTCTGAAATGTTTTGAAAGCAGAGCAACCGGATATTTTTGATTCTGGATTTGATGTTGCCAGAAGTGGACGGACTGGATGTTGCTCGGACATTCACTAAGACCTGTGAATGTGCTGATTATTGTACTTTCGGCCAAAAGATAGCGAGTTCGATAAGGTAATCGGTCTGAAATCGGAGCAGATGACTATGTGATCAAAAGCCCTTTTCAAATCGTGAAAACGCTGGCTCGGGTCAAGGCCCTTGCTGCGACGTTCTGAACTAGTCCCAGATAGTCATGTGGATGAGAGCAGTCCAAAGGAACTGTTTGATGGGGATTTGCAGATTCTTCCAGATGCTTTTTGTGGTACACGGGAAAAATTGGAATTAACCATCGTAATTTGAACTCTTGCACCATTTGGCGACCCATGTCGGTCAAGTCATGACGCGTGAACACTTGCTGGAAACGGTCTGGGGCTATATGATTACTTTGGAGATGTGCGGACAGTTGATGTGACCATTCGTCGTCTACGCGAGATCGAAGATACTCCAAGCCGTCAGAGTACATCTTGACTCGCCGCGGTGTCGGTTATTACATAAATAATGATTGAAACGCTAAAAGAATTCGTACTTTCCTGACTTTGTCTTTTTCACTGATTGTTGTCGGCTTTATCATCGTCGTGGCTCTTGCTACTGGAAAATCGACGAGATACTCAAAAGCTGGTGCAGTTAAACCAAAAGATCAAGGGATTGATTGCAGGAGATTATTCAGAAGTTTTAGATATGCAGGGCAGTCGCAAATCACGGACATGACCAATTCCTCATCAATGATCTCTCTCTGAAGTCATCCGCCTGACGCATGAAAATTTGGAGCGAAACCAAGCGTCTATCAGTATTTTGTCTTATATGACGGATGAGGTGCTTGCGACCAATCGTCGAGGCAGATATTATTACCATCAATGACATGGCAGACCAAACAGTGGGTGTCAAACGTGATATCCTTAATACCAGTATTTTAGATTTGTGGATATTGCTGAGTAGGGTACGATCTACGCGAATTGATCACCAAGGTTCAGAATTGACCATTGATTCTCAAGATGAAAATGGTGAATATGTAAAGCCTGCGGGTTCGATTTGCCTTGATCAGACAGAGTCGGGCTTTATATCAGGGCTGGTAGCAGTGCCACTGATGACAACAGACAGAGGACAAGGAAGAACGGGGAGCGTCGGCTTTTCGTTTTCCAATGTTAGCCATGGTGCGGACGCCTCTAACTCAGTGTAAAATCCTATCTGGAAGCCTTGGATGATGGTGCTCTGTCAGAGCCTGCTGCACCGGAATTTGTCAAGGTTTCACCTAACCGAAGACAAACCAGATGATGCGGATGGTGACGGACTTGCTTAGCTTATCGCGGATTGATAATAATACCAGCCATCTGGACGTTGAGCTGACCAATTTTACAGCCTTTTATCACCTATATCCTCAACCGTTTTGATAAGATTAAAAACTCGGGATGAGACCATATGAGATTATCAGAGATTATTCAATTACGCCGATTTGGGTAGAGATTGATACGGATAAGATGACCGAGTGATTGATAATATCATGAACAATGCCATCAAGTATTCGCCTGATGGTGGGACGATTACGGTTTCTGTGAGGACAACAGATGTTCAGTTGATTCTTTCGATTTCGGATGAAGGTTTGGGCATTCCCAAGCAGGATCTGCCAAGATTTTGATCGTTTCTATCAATTGGATAAGGCCCGCAGTCGAGCCGAGGGAGGAACGGGCTTGGGTCTGGCTAGTGCTAAAGAAATTATCAAGCAGCATCATGGCTTTATCTGGGCCAAGAGTGAGTACGGAAAAGGCTCTACCTTTACCATCGTCCTTCCTTATGATAACGATGCTGTCCGTGTAGATGACTGGGAAAATGAAGAGAATATAGAAAGTGAACATGACTAAGGGATTTCAATATAGTATCTAGCATCAGGATCGACGGCAATTGCTTTTATCTGAAAACAGACCAAAAACGCCTGCTTGTTGATGCTGGTCTATCAGGGAAAAAGATTACGAGCCTTTTAAGCGAAATTGACCGCAAACCAGAGGATTTAGATGCTATTTTTCGGTCACCCATGAGCACAAGGATCACATCCATGGTGTAGGGGTTTTGGCGCGTAAGTACAATCTAGATATTTATGCCAACGAAGCAACACGGCAAAGCGATGGAAAAGGACTTGGGCAAGCTGGATGCCAGTCAGAAGCATATCTTTGAAATGGGTAAAATGAAGACCTTCGGTGACCTCGATATCGAAAGTTTTTGGGTCGAGTCACGATGCAGCTGCTCCTCAGTTTTACCGCTTTTATGAAGGATGACAAAGAGCTTTGTCATGCTGACGGATACGGGCTATGTCAGTGATCGCATGGCGGAGTGATTGAGAATGCGGATGCTGATTTGATTGAGAGCAATCATGATATCGAATTCTCCGGAGCGGTGCCTACCCGTGGAGCCTGAAACAGCGCATCCTGTCTGACTTGGGACATTTATCCAATGAAGATGGTGCGGAAAACCATGATTCGCACCCTTGGCAATCGCACCAAGCGCATCTATCTGGGGCATTTGAGTAAGGAAAATAATATCAAGGAGCTGGCTCATATGACCATGGTCAATCAACTGGCTCAAGCTGACTTGCCAGTAGGTCATGATTTTCAGGTCTTTTGATACTTCTCCTGATACAGCGACGCCTTTGGTAAATATCTAATCATCAGTCGCTCCAGAAAGAGGCTGGGACAAAAGTCCTAGCCCTCTCAATTGTCTTTGGATTGTCGAGCAAGACGCAGTGGTTGAGTGGGCTCTACTACGCTGATTTCATCAGCTTTTACAGCCCTACTCAACTGTGCGGAGGATAGGGACGATGAAATCGAATTCTAACGAATTACTGATTTCTGTCCCTCTCTTTTAAGTTGACAAGGATTGCTTTTATGGGAAACTAGTTTATATAGCTCGTTTTTATACTAGAAAGGAAGCTAAAAGAATGACCATGAGCATGCGTGAGGAAAACCAAATGCGCCTGATTTATTTTTGTGATAGCCTGTCTATCTTTGTCTTTTAGGAGTGCTGGGGATTTTTCTACCCCTTCTTCCTACGACTCCTGTCTGTTATGCTTTTCTTAGCGCAGTTCCAAGCGGATTGAGGAATTGGCTTTATCACACCAAAATGTATCAAATCTATGTCGCAGATTTTCGGGAGACTGGCTCGATTGCCAAAGAGCGTAGAGAAAATTATCGTGTCCATCTATATCTTGATAGAATTTCCATTACTTTCGCGCCCATTATTTGGGTGAAAATTTTCTTGTTCGCCCTGACAATCTTTATTACTTATTACCTTTTTCAAGGTCATCCCAGATAAATAATAGGCTGGGAATTAGGCTAGAGACAAGTAAACAAGTGCGTTAGCACTTGTAGACTATAATGGTAGATAGTTCACAAAGAACATCATTTTTAGAAAGGATGGATTGGACTCATGCTCTGCCTTGGCCTAGCATGAAAAAGAAACTATGGAACAATTAAAGATGCACTGCTGGAGCAGTTTGGGCTGGTGTTTGAAGACAGCAGTCTGCTGAGACCGCTTTTACTCACACCAGCTATGCCAATGAGCACCGCCTCTTAAAAATTTCACACAATGAGCTACTGGAATTTTTAGGAGACGCTGTTCTGCAGCTGATTATTTCTGAGTATTTATATAAAAATACCCCACCAGAAGGAGATTTGTCAAAACTACGCTCCATGATTGTCCGAGAGGAGAGCTTGGCTGGCTTTGCACGGGACTGTCAGTTTGACCAATTTATCAAGCTGGGTCGCGGTGAGGAAAAAGTCAGGAGGTCGCAATCGGGATACTATTCTGGGTGACTTATTTGAGGCCTTTTTGGGTGCCACTCTTTTGGATAAGGATGTAGGAGACTGTTAAGGCTTTTTATTTATCAAGTCATGATTCCCCAAGGTGGAAGCAGGTGACTTTTGAGCAGGTGACTGACTATAAGACCAAGTTGCAAGAACTCCTTCAGGTTAATGGCGATGTGGAGATTGTCTATCAGGTTACAGATGAGACAGGAAAACCAGCCATGCTAAGAACTTTGCTGTGGCTGTGTTGATCAATGGTCAAAAAGCTGGTCAGGGACAGGGCCGTTCTAAAAATTGGCTGAGCAGGAAGCTGCCAAGGATGCATTGAAAAGGAAAGTCACTAATGTTTTTAAAAGGAGGTGAAAATTCAGGGCTTCAAGTCATTTGCAGATAAGACCAAGGTAGTTTTTGACCAAGGGGTGACTGCTGTTGTGGGTCCCAATGGCTCAGGTAAGTCCAACATTACAGAGAGTCTGCGTTGGGCTCTGGGTGAGTCGAGCGTCAAGAAGTCTGCGGGGCGATAAGATGCCCGATGTCATCTTTGCAGGGACGGAGAATCGCAAGCCCCTCAACTATGCGTCGGTCGTTGTGGTTTTGGATAATCAGGACCAGTTTATCAAGCAAGCAGGCAAGGAAATCCGCGTCGAGCGCCATATCTATCGCAGTGGTGATAGCGAGTACAAGATTGACGGCAAAAAGGTCCGTCTGCGCGATGTCCATGACCTTTTCATGGATACAGGGCTAGGACGGGATTCTTTCTCCATCATTTCCCAAGGGAAGGTAGAGGAAATCTTTAACAGCAAACCAGAAGAGCGCCGAGCAATCTTTGGAAAGAAGCAGTACGGGTGCTCAAATACAAGACCCGCCGCAAGGAAACAGAGAAAGTAAGTTAGCGCAGACACAAGACAATCTGGATCGCTTGGAAGATATTATCTACGAGCTGGATAGTCAAGTCAGGCCGCTGGAGAAGCAGGCTGAGACAGACAAGCGCTTTTTAGAACTGGATCAAGAGCGTCAGGAACTTTATCTAGATGTCTTGGTGGCTCAAATCAAGGCGGGATAGCTGAGTTGACGGCAGCTGGGGCTGATTGGAGGGCATCAAGCTGAGGCGGCGGCCTATTATACGAAACAGGATGAGTTGGAGCGTGAAAACCAAGAGGTCAGAGTCCGACGGCAGGAAGTGAATCAAAAACTGTCTGACGATCAGGCAGTCTTTTGGAACTGACTCGTTTAATCAGTGATTTGGGCATGAATGACCTAGCTAAGCTGGGAGTCAAAGTCAGGCAGCTAGTAGCCGTTTGGAAAATGAAGAACGCTTGGCTGGACTGAGGAGAGCCAGCAGTTGACGGCTGATATTTCCTCCAAGGAAGCTCATCTGGCTGATTTAGCAGTCCAGTTGACAGAAAATCAAGAGGCCATGAGCCAGTTGGAAGCAGAATTGGCGGACTTTTCAGATGACCCAGATCAGTTGATTGAAAATCTGCGGGATCGTTACGTCAAGCTCATGCAAGAAGAAGCGGACTTGTCCAATGACTTGACCTCGCTCGAAAAATCGTCTGGAGAATGAGCGTAGCCAAGCAGCCAGCAAACAGGCTGGGTTTAGCAAACTACAGGCTGATTTAAAAGGCCAGTGAGGGCAGAAGAAGAGCTCGACAGGCAGAATTAGAAGAAGCTCAGACTGCCCTCAGAGCCCCTGCTAGGTCAGTATCAGCAGCAGCAGGGAGCAGGTCGAGAAGTTGGCGACAGCTTATCAAAAGTGAGCAGACCAGTATGTTTGCCCTGCTGGATGATTTAAAAAATTAAAAAGCTCGTGCAGCCAGTCTAGAAGCTATCCTTAAAAATCACAGCAATTTTTATGCAGGTGTAAAAAGCGTTCTGCAGGAGGCTGATCTGTCTGGGTGGTATTGTCAGGGGCAGTCAGCGAGAAATTGAGCTTCGATCCTCGTTACCAGACCGCTTTAGAAATTGCGCTCGGAGCAAGCAGCCAGCATATCATCGTTGAGGACGAAGGGGCGGCGACCAGAGCCATCGATTTTCTTAAGAAAAATCGGGCTGGTCGGGCTACCTTCCTACCTCTAACGACCATCAAGGCTCGTCAACTCCCCGAGCAAAATCGATCTCGAATTGAGGCCAGCCCGGGCTTCCTAGGTTTGGCTTCGGAGCTTGTGACCTATGAGGCAGATTTGGAGAATATTTTCCAAAATCTGCTGGGAACAACCGCTATTTTTGATACGATTGAGCATGCGCGTGCGGCTGCCCGTCAGGTTCGTTACCAAGTCAGAATTGTAACGCTGAGACGGTACGGAACTGCGTACAGGCGGCTCTTACGCCGGAGGAGCCAATCGCAATAATAACACGATCTTTATCAAGCCGGAACTGGACAGCCTGCTCGGAGAAATGGAGCAGCAGTCCCAGAAGCTGAAAGTTCAGGAGCAGCAAGTCGAAAGCTTGCAGTCTCGGCTATCAGAGGCTAAGCAAGCCTTGGAAGCCATCAAGTCTGAGGGTGAGCAAGCCCGCTTGACGGAGCAAAGGTCAAGCTGGCCTACAGACAGATTGCGGAGCAGGGTTGCAGAACTCAGCCAGCTGGAGAAACTGCAGGAGCAAGATTTGGCTAGCCAGACTGAAACAGCAGGCCTGGCTGAAAGATGGAAGAGCGGCTGTCGGCTATCGAGGGCTTCCAAAGTAGCCATTACTGCTGAAATCAGAGCAAGTCAAGTCGAATAAAAACGCTGTTCAGGATCGTTTCGATCAGCTATCGGCTAACTTGTCAGAACTGAAATTGAAGAGCACAGAGCTGACTTCTAGCCAGCGCTTTGGGAAGAATGATTTGTCGCGTTTGCTGAGGAGAGGCTGCTCTGGACAAGAAGTCGTTACTTTGCAGCTTTTGATAGAGCAAAAGGAAGAAGCGGTCAGCCAGAAGGTGGATATTTCCGTCTTGGAAGAGCAGCTTAAGACTGCCCAAGAGAAAAAGACAGACTTGGATCAGAGCCTCATCCGACTCAAATTTGAGCTGGACGACTTAGAGGGCCAGTCTGAGGATATTCTAGGGAACTTAGATCAAGCCCGTCAGCAAAACGAAAGTCTGATTCGCCGTCAGGCCAAGGCAGAAGGCTGAAAAGAGAAATTTTTCAGAATGCCTTGCGTCGTCTGCTGACTAATCTGACGGATAATTACCAGATCAGCTTTGAAGAGCTGATCAAAGAGCGCGTTCTTTGGAAAATCTTGCAGCTGCAGAAGCCCAAGTCAAAAGACTTAGAAAAAGGCTATTCGTGCTTTGGGACCGGTCAATCTGGAAGCAGTAGAACAATTTGAAGAAGTCAGCAACCGACTGAATTTCCTCAAAAGTCAGCGGGACGATGTCCTCTCAGCCAAAAATCTTCTCTTGGAAACCATTGAAGAGATGAATGACGAAGTCAAGGAACGTTCAAACAACCTTTGAAGCCATTCGTGAAAGCTTCAAGCTGACCTTTTAGCCAGATGTTTGGCGGCGGTTCAGCTGACCTGATCTTGACAGAAGGCGACCTGCTGACAGCTGGGGTAGAGATTTCGGTTCAGCCTCGGGCAAGAAAATCCAATCTCAATCTTATGAGTGGTGGAGAAAAAGCCCTGTCAGCCTTAGCCCTTCTCTTCTCCATCATCGCATCAAGACCATTCCGTTTGTTATCTTGGATGAAGTTGAGGCAGCTCTGGATGAGGCCAATGTCAAGCGCTTTGGGGATTATCTCAATCGCTTTGACAAAAAGAAAAGCCAGTTATCGTTGTGACCCACCGTAAGGGAACCATGTCTGCGGCAGATTCCATCTATGGAGTAACCATGCAGGAGTCAGGAGTTTCAAGATTGTGTCGGTCAAGTTAAAAGATTTAGAAAGTTTATAGTATGAGTATAAAATTAGTAGCAACAGAAATCGGAATAAGGTAATTGATACAATAGAGATACTAAAGAAAGCCTTTGAATAAGTTGTTTCAAGGCTTTTTACTGTCTCATAGATAGAAGGAAATGGGTATCAGAAATACTTTTGATTCTATGGAGACACCCTTGATTTGTTAAACGTTAAATTGCATGTTTCGAAAGTCAATCATCTTGAGGCAGTATAACTGCATAATAACATTCTTTCGTCAATAGAAAGTAGGAGTTATAGTAAATTGTGAGAATTCTTGGTATAATGAGGATAATAAATATAATTTGAAAGGCACAGGGCTATGTTGATGAAATAAACTAGGTTATAGATACTACAAAAGCGTATATCGTCTGTCATTACATTCCTTGGCGGATTTACAACGAATATTATAGGCTCTTCTCAAATGTGTTCTCTGTGATTATGGGGATTTTTCTTCATGATTAATATTCTCGTAAAGTAAAGGAAATACTCGCACGTTTAACGCTTCGCATTCTCAATGTGGTGTTGCTAAAAAGACAAAAATTGAGCACATTCTTATGTCGGGGAAGTCATCGTGGATACGTATGACCGTTTCTTGATGAGTCAAATCATCGAGGCGGGGAATTGTTGGGGTTATGATTTTTGCCGCATACTCTCTTGTAGGGTTGCCATATGCAGGACTTGTTGGGGGTGCTGGCGGAGTATTCTCGTTCATTCCGAATATCGGGCCGTTTATGGCGTGCGGAATCGTAATGCTCTTCATCTTTACAGAAAGCCCAATTCAAGCACTCATTTCGGTTGTCGTCTTTATGGTCGTTCAAACAGTGGAAGGCAATGTCGTCTATCCTAGGGTTGTCGGCAGTTCCGTAGGGTTGCCAACAGCTCTAACCCTTGCTACTACGTTAATCGGTGGAAATCTCTTTGGTTTAGTAGGAATGATTTTCTTCACACCAATCTTTGCCGTGATTTACTGTCTCGTGAAAGAATGGATGGAGAAACATGAACAAGCTACTCCAGTGGTAGCTGTAGGAGGTAGTATTGATGAAGAAAATTAGCGACTTAGGGATTACGGGGAAAAAGCTCCTCTTTGAAGGGATTGCGTTCCTTGTTGCTGGGATATTGCTCCTTATATTCGGACCAAGCTTCCCAGAATTGATGTTACGTCTGTTTTTAACATTCTTATGGGCCCGTGAACTATGGAATTTCTTATTCCGTTGGTTTAGTAAAAGCGGCATCTAAAGACCGTTATGGCTGAATATAGGGAAATTTTTCCTTTACGGATTTTTAGCAGAAATCAATTCTTCCTGTCATTGCCGATTGCGATTGTAAAGCATCTTGATGGGACTCAATGAAGTGATGAAGGCGGGAATTAGTGGTGTGACGTACTATATTTATGTCAAAGATGATATTCGCCCGCGATTTCGCTTGCTCTTTTGATACCATTTGGCTTTCAGTTGTCAGGGTAGCCACTTTAATTTCTCTTGAGGGCGACGGCAATTTGCAAAATGTTCTTCCTTTCGCTCTATTTTATCGGGTATGGGATTAGCAATATTCAGGACAGCTGGTTCTTCGAGGCCGAAGTTGGAAGAAAAGTCCTTCGCAGACGCTTGCGTCGTGGGATGCCGCTGTATTTGCTGCACTGATTCCTCGAGTAACCTTACAAATTAATGATGGTGTTGGAACTTGGAGAAGGCGAAACAGCTTCAGAAATTTACGACCGTGCCAAAGAAAATGCAGAACCAAACTTAGAGATGTTTATTCATGTCACAAAAGACGGGTTTGGAGCCATCAGGGCATGTCGACACCTGTGTTATAAGGCCGCATTATTTCATTCGGAAACTACGATACGAATTCGGAGCGCCTCTTTGGAACGATGGGGACGGGGTACTTTTTAGTGCCGACCGTGAAAAATACATCGAATTTTGTAAACGCGAAAATCATAAGACCCTACTGGGATATGGTCTTGCCTTGTCTCCAGAACAACTCGCGGCCATCGATAAAGGAAATCGCAAAATTGATGTCGCTGACAGTGCTAGGATCCACCGAAAATGGTGAAACCCTAAGCGTCACGGAATCGACAAAGAAGAACCAATGTATGCCTACAAGCTCAAACAAGAAGCAGATGCACTCTTGTATAAATTTACCTCTTCAAAATTCAAGACGTATTTTTGTGATGAGTACCAACTGTGTATTGCTAGCCGATACGATTGTCAGGACATGAGCACCGATATTTTTAAGCGCCCGAGGGATTTATTTCACGAGGGACATACCAAGATTACTTAGATAAGGAGTTTGAGAGACCGCATAGTCTAGTCGTGACGAAGCGCGTCTATCAGTAAGAACATGGAACTTCATGAAAAAGGAATTCTTTATGAGGGAAGCGTTGAAGGAAGCGCAGAAAAGCCTATGACCAAGCGGAAGTTGCCAATCGGGGCTGTCGTGGTCTTGAATGAGTGAGGTGTTGGGCGTGGTCATGACTTACGTGAAAAGGAACAAGACGCCACGCTGCACGCCGAAATCAAAGCCATTCGCCGAGCCAAACCAACACCTTGGAAGCTGGCGACTCAGAGACTGCTAAAGTCAGTTTGTGAACCACGCTTCGCCAGAACGTAGTTTGCCAAATAGCAAAACATAAATTGAATTTAGGATAACTAAATATATAAAAAGTTTATGTGATGTTATTTTTATAAAATAGTAAATAGATATAGTATAAACAATATCCAAAAACGGTCAGGTCATAGAAATATGATCTGACTGTTTTTCATCTATGGAGATAAGTGTTAGTTTTATGATATAATATAAAGGATTAACAGAGATGAGAAATGATGGGGGTTGCCTAAATCACTCAAAAGATGCATACCCTAAATGCCCTTTGCACCTAATTCAAAAAAAGGAGATAATTGTATGATAAGACTCATTGCCACAGATATGGACAGGACTTTTTAGATGACAAGGGTCAGTTTGATATGGAGCAGCTCAAAGCACCTGCTAGCTCAGTTTAGAGAAAAGGGCATCTACTTTGCTGTTGCCAGTGGTCGAGTTCTCTCTCTTGAGAGCTCTTTCATGAAGTTCGGGATGATATTATCTTTGTATCGCATGAAAATGGTAGCTAGTAGAGTTTCAAGGAAAAGATCTATACGAAACAACCATGCCAAGAGAATTTTATCTAAAGGTATTTGACAAGCAAGGGTCGCCTTTTGTCCAATATCAATGAGTTGCTCCTGACAGGGAAAAAGGCTGTTATGTACTAGAGACGGTAGATCCGACTTATCTCTTTCAGCGCTAATTATAATGAAAAATATCCAAGGTTGCCGATTTTAGTGAGATTACAGACGAGATTTTCAAATTCACGACAATTTCAGCGAAGAAACGGTGGCCGACAGCGAAGCTTGGGTCAATGAAAATGTTGCTGGTGTCAAGGCCATGACAACAGGCTATAAAGTCAATTGATATCGTGCTGGACTATGTGGATAAAGGGGTGGCTCTTGTCGAGCTGGCTAGAAGCTGGGACTAGAGATGGATCAGGTCATGGCTTTTGGTGATAATCTCAATGACTTGCATATGATGCAGGTGGTGGGGCACCGGTGCACCAGAAAAATGCGGCCCGAAATTTTGGAACTTGCTAAGGAGTGAGTTGGCCACGTGCAGCTCAATCTGTTATGACTTACATGGAGGGCTTGTAATGGCTGATATTAAATTGATCGCTTTGGACTTGGACGGGACGCTTTTGACTACGGATAAAAAGATTTCTCAAGGGAATCTGGCAGCACTCAAAGAGGCTCAGCAGCAGGGTGTCAAAGTTGTATTGACCACAGGTCGTCCGCTGAAAGCTATGGAATTTTTCCTGCACGAGCTGGGCACTGATGGTCAGGCAGATGAGATACACCATTACCTTTAATGGAGGTCTGGTTCAGCGCAATACTGGCGAAATTTTGGATAAAACAGTTTTTGCCTATGATGATGTGGCTAGAATTTATGAAGAGACTGAGAAATTAGGTCTACCTCTGGATGCGATCGATGGTGGCTTGGTTTATCAGATTCAATCAGACCAAGCATCGCTCTATGCAGAGTTTAATCCAGCTCTGAACTTTGAATCCATTGCTTTTGAGGATCTTTCTAGCCAGATTACCTACAATAAGTGCGTCACAGCCTTTGCTCAGGACCCGCTAGACGCAGCCATTCCTCACATTTCTCCAGAACTTTTTGACCAGTATGAAATTTTTCAAATCACGAGAAATACTGCTGGAATGGTCACCGAAAAATATCCATAAGGCGACTGGTTTGGAGAAACTGATTGCCCACTTGGGAATTGATAAAGCCAAGTCATGGCCTGCGGTGACGAAGCCAATGATTTATCAATGATTGCTTGGGCTGGTCTGGGAGTTGCCATGCAAAAATGCTGTGCCAGAAGTCAAAGGAAGTCGCAAGTTGTCACTCCGATGACCAATGATGAAAATGCAGTTGCTTGGGCAATTCGGAAATATGTATTGAAGGAGGATTAAAGATGGGATTATTTGACCGTCTTTTTGGACGAAAACAGGGAAGAAGAACAGGAAGAAAAAGCCCCAGTTAGAGGAGCAAGCGGAGGATAGCAGTCAGCAGGCTGAGGATGAAATATCATCTGAGACAGCTAGTCAGTCCCTGCTGATTCTAACAGAAGAATCAGTGGAAACTCCGGTAGTAAGTCTGTGTCAGAAGGAATACAGAGCCCACAGTTTCCAGCAATTTCTGAGCAGGAGTTTGTCCCAACTAGTCAGCAAGCTGACTTATCTGAACCAGTGCTTGAAGACAAGGAAAGTTCTGAGCGAAGTTTTGGCTGAGGTAGAAGAGCAGTCTGAAACTGGCAAATCAAAGCTCTGGACATGCAGTAGCGAATCAGAGGCGGAGACTGAAAGCAGAGATTGTACCAAGAATTGCAGGGCGTTTGGCTGCGGCGAGGAGAGCAAATCAACCACGAACTGGAGCAAGAAGCAAGCACTTCTTCACAAGTGACTCGACCGAGTGTGGAGAAGAGGCAGAGGAAGAACTAACTCAAGCAGAAACAGCTGAAAGTCCTACTGAATACCAAGAAGAGCGTCCAAGACAAGTATGACCGCAGTCTCAAAAAGACGCGGACTGGCTCGTGCTCGTCTCAACTGCCTTCTTTGCAAATTTCCGCTCGGTTGACGAAGAATTCTTTGAAGACTTGGAAGAATTGCTATACTAGTGATGTCGGTGTGCAGGTAGCTTCAATCTGACTGAAGATCTGCGCTATGAGAGCTCGTCTAGAAAATGCTAAAGAAACCAGACGCCTTGCGCCAGCTGATTATTGAAAAATTGGTGGACATTTATGAGAAAAGATGGCCGCTTTAATGAAAAATCAATTTCCAAAACAGTTTGACTGTCATGCTCTTTGTCGGTGTAAATGGAGTAGGGAAGACGACCTCAATAGGCAAATTGGCCTATAAATACAAGCAAGAAGGTAGTGATGCTGGTGGCAGCAGATACCTTCCGGGCTGGAGCTGTTGCCAGTTGGCTGAGTGGGGGCGTCGAGTCGATGATGCCCGTTGCTGACTGGTCAGAAAAAGAGCGATCCTGCCAGTGTCGTGTTTGACGGTTTGGAAAGAGCCAAGGCTGAAAATGTTGATATTCTCATGATCGATACAGCTGGTCGCTTGCAAAATAAAGACAATCTCATGGCAGAGCTGGAAAAATCGGTCGCATTATCAAGCGGGTAGATCCAGCAGCGCCACATGAAACTTTCTTGGCCTTGGATGCCTCTGCGGGTCAAAATGCGCTGGTTCAAGCCAAAGGAATTTTCAAAAATCACACCTGTGACAGGGTATTGTCTGACTAAGATTGACGGAACTGCGCGCGGTGAGTTGTTCTTGCCATTCGTCAGGAACTGGATATTCCAAAGTGAAACTGATTGGTTTTGGCGAAAGATGTGACGACATCGGCGAGTTTAATTCTGAGAACTTTGAGAGGCCTCTTAGAAGGTTTGGTGTAATAGTCTATCAATAAAGCCCTAAATTGAAATCAAACTCTTCTATCAAAAAGTAATCAAAATAGATGAAAAAGGTTTGCTTGTTGCAAGCCTTTTTCTTCTTTGATATAATAAGAAGAATAAATTGAAGGAAATCCAATCATGAGGAAAACTTGAAGTTATCGCTCATCCACTCATTCAGCATAAATTATCTATCTTGCGTCGTACAGATACCTCTACTAAAAGCTTTTCGTGAATTGGTAGATGAAATCACCAATGCTGATGGGATACGAAGTTTTGCGCGATTTACCACTTGAAGATGTAGAAATTGAAACACCAATTACGAAAACAGTTCAAAAAGCAGATTGCAGGGAAAAATTGGCTGTGTCCCAATCTTGCGGGCTGGTATCGGTATGGTGGATGGTCTCCTGAGCTTGGTTCCTGCTGCTAAGTCGAGCACATCAGGAATGTACCGTGATGAAGAGACCTTGAAGCCAGTTGAATATTTGATAAAATTGCAGAAGACATTGACCAACGTCAAATCTTTGTTGTCGATCAATGTTGGCTACAGGTGGATCTGCTCTATTTTGGCTGTAGATTCACTTAAAAACGTGGTGCAAACAACATCACCTTTGTCTGCTTAGTGTCTGCTCAGAAGGTGTCAAAGCCTTGCAGGATGCTCATCCTGATGTAGATATCTTCACTGCTGCCCTTGATGATCATCTTAATGAGACACGGCTACATCGTTCGAGGTCTCGAGATGCTGGTGACCGCCTCTTTGGTTCAAAATAAATAGCTAGAAACTGTAAAAAGGAAAGTTCTGCTAAATCGGTCGGATTTGTGCTTTCTAAACCAAAGATAATCTCAGCGCTGCTTTCTGTCATCCGACAGAGAAAGCAAATATTTGACCTTTTTGACCAAAAGATATAATAATGAATAGATCGAATGAAGGAAAAATATTCATGATTCCTGTAGTTATGAACAAACCAGCCGTGGTGAGCGTTCTTATGACATTTACTCACGCCTTTTAAAAGACCGTATTATCATGCTGACGGGTCCTGTTGAGGACAATATGGCTAATTCTGTTATTGCGCAACTGCTTTTCCTAGATGCACAAGACAGCACCAAGGACATCTATCTTTATGTTAATACTCCTGGTGGCTCTGTGTCAGCGGGATTGGCGATTGTAGATACCATGAACTTTATTAAGTCTGATGTGCAGACGATTGTCATGGGAATGGCAGCTAGCATGGGAACTATCATTGCTTCTAGCGGTGCTAAGGGCAAACGATTCATGCTTCCAAATGCAGAGTATATGATTCAGCAGCCGATGGGTGGTACTGGTGGCGGTACTCAGCAAACAGATATGGCCAGTGCAGCAGAGCATTTAGCAAGACTCATGGGACCTTGAGAGCAAATTCTTGCCGACAATTCTGGTAAATCGGTTGAGCAGATTCACGCAGATGCAGAACGTGATTACTGGATGAGTGCCCAAGAAACCTTGGAATATGGTTTTATCGATGAAATCATGGCTAATAATAATCTTATCTAGTTTTCATTTTATAACTAGGGAAAAATGCCCCATTTGCGGGCTTTTTGATATAATCAATAGAGTACAAATGACCAGAGAGGATTGTCATGTTTAAAAAAGAGGAACGAATGGGCTTCATCATTCATCTATACTATAATCGAGATGCAAAGAAGCTGGCTCATGTTGGAGATATTGTTTATCATTCTAAACACCGTTATTTGCAGCTTTATGTGGCAAAAGATCAGAGTGGATTCTCTGAAGGAGAGCCTGTCAAAGAGGTCCTATATCACATCCAGACTTTCGATTCAAAATCTGGATGCAATTTTGTTGGAAGTTGTTTAGAAACCAAGAAAACGCTATTATTTATAGCTTCTTTGGGTTGACAATTGTCGAGATAATTCGGTATATTCTTACTATATCGTTTGCAAACAAAGCAAAAACAAAATAGGAGATATTCATGAAGATTTGCACTTTTCGCTTGTAGCTTTTGCTAGTGCTGCGCTTCTAGCAGCCTGTGGAGAAAGTTTCTACAAAACAACTCATCTGCTACTGGAACAGAAATCGGTAAAACACTTAAGTTCGGTTTCAACTTTGAAGAAACTGGCGCTGTAGCGGCTTACGGTACTGCAGAACAACACGGTGCTCAACTTGCTGTTGATGAAATCAACGCAGCTGGTGGTGTAGACGACGAGAAGATTGAAGTAACTGATAAGACAACAAATCAGAAACAGCAGAAGCAGCTACTATTTCTACAAGCTTGGCGACTCAAGATAAGGTGAATACAATCATCGGTCCTGCGACTTCAGGTGGGGTTGCGGCTGCAATTGCCAATGCAGGTAAAGCTGGTGTGCCTTTGGTAACACCAAGTGCTACACAGGATGATTTGACAAAAAATCAAGACTATCTGTATCGATGCAACCTTTACTGATAATTGATTACAGGTAAAAGTCATCTCTAAATATGTAACAGAAAACTTGAAAGCTAAGAAAAGTTGTACTCTATTACTGACAACTCAACGACTATGCTAAAGATGGCCGAAAAGCCTTCAAGAAAGAATACAAAGGGTGAAATCGTTACGACAGAAACCTTTGCTTCTGGTGACTCAGATTTCCAAGCTGCTTTGACCGAATCAAAAGGCAAAGAAATTTGATTCACTGGTTGTACTAGGTTACTACACAGAAGCTGGTAAATTGGTGAACCAAAGCGCGTGGTATGGGAATTAGCCAAACAATCATGGACCTGATGGATTTAGCGATGCCAAGTTCGTTGAGCAAGCAACTCCAGCAGCAGCAACTAATGTTTATTATGTATCCTGGTTTCTCAACTTCAGGTGACATGACAGATAAAAGCGAAGAAATTCGTTGCAGCTTACAAAGCTAAATATAACGAAGAACCTTCAATGTTTGCAGCGCTTTCATATGATGCAGTTTATAGCAGCAGAAGCATCTAAGGGTGCAAAAACATCTGTAGTATTAAAGATAACCTTGCTAAGTTAAAAGACTTTGAAAGAGTTTACTGGATCTATTACCATCGATAAAGATCACAATCCTGAGACAGCCTTGATGATTGGTTTGAAAAGATGGTAAAAGTAGAAACTGTTGAAACAGTTAAACCTGAATAAAGGGTCTGAGGCTGAGGACAAACAGTCTTTGACTTTGACTTGTTCTGCTTATGATGTTTTGAGTAAGACGGCGAAGACAGGCTTCGTCTGAGATTTGTTTCTGCTCTTATTTTATATTAGAAAGGTGGTGTGAATGCTTGAACAATTTCTTCAGCAATTGGCTAATGGATTGATTTTGAGAGTGTTTATGCTTCTGGCACTTGGGTTGCTACCATGGTTTATGGATTATCAAACGATTAATTTCGCGCATGGAGACATTTATATGATTGGTGCTTTTATGGGATATTACCTGATTAACACCCTTCACCTAAACTTCTTTGTAGCCCTTATTTTATCTATGGTTGGAACAGCGATCCTTGGTGTAGTGATTGAGTTCTTAGCCTATCGCCCTTTGCGCAATTCAACGCGGATTGCAGCCTTGATCACAGCAATTGGGGTTCTTTCCTCTTGGGTACAGGATGGTCTTCTTTGTAGGTGCCAATACTCGTTCCTTCCCTCAAGTGATTAAAACAGTGCGTTATACGCTTGGGCCAATTTCGATTTCCAATATTCAACTGATGATTTTGGAATTTCTATTTTACTCATGGTTGGTTTGCAGTTTATTGTGCAAAAGACGAAAATGGGTAAAGCCATGCGGGCTGTTTCCGTGGATAGTGATGCTGCCCAGCTGATGGGGATTAATGTCAATCGTACGATCAGTTTTACTTTTGCTTTGGGTTCAGCCTTGGCAGGAGCAGCAGGGGTACTGATTGCCCTTTTACTACAACTCGCTTGAGCCACTGATGGGAATGACACCAGGTATCAAGTCCTTTGTTGCGGCAGTTTTGGGAGGAATTGGTATCATCCCAGGGGCAGCTTTGGGTGGTTTTGTAATCGGCCTCTTGGAAACTTTTGCAACAGCAGTTGGACTGTCAGATTTCCGTGATGCGATTGTGCATGCGATCTTGATTATCCATTCTAGTGGTCCGTCCAGCTGGTATTCTGGTAAAAATGTGAAGAGAGGTGTAATGTATGAAAAATAATTTAAAGTAAATGCGTTATGGCTTGCTCTGATCCTCTTTGGCTATCTATTGATGACAGTGCTTGCTAGCACAGGTATTCTCAATCCTTTCTATCTGCAAATCTTTGAGCAGATTGGGATTATATTATCTTGGCTGTTGGCCTCAATCTTATCGTTAGTTTTTCTGGGCAATTCTCAGCTTGGGCATACTGGCTTTATGGTATTGGTGCCTATGCAGTAGCTATCATGGGCTCTAAATCTCCAAACTATGGGACTTTCTTTCATTGCTATGTTGGTTGGCGCTGTGATTGCAGGTGCAGTAGCTCTGCTTGTTGGTATTCCGACCTTAAAGGGAGACTATTGCTAATTGCGACGCAGGTGTTTCTGAAATTATCCGGATTTTTGATTGTAAATGGAGGCGACCTGACTAATGGTGCAGCAGGTATCCTATCCATTTCCTAACTTTACCTCTTGGCAATTGGTTTTATGTTTTTGTCGTAATTGCAACTCATCGACTCTTAACTTCCTCCACAGTCCTATCGGACACTTTATCTGTTCGCGAGGACGAGATTGCAGCAGAATCTGTCAGTGTCAATACAACAAAAATTCAAAGTCGTCTTTCGTTTTAGACCATTACAGCTTCTATGCGGGTTCTTTGCAGGCTGGTTGTTGTCAGTTTCTGTTGTACCAAAAAGACTATTCCTTTATCAATACAATCAATGTCTTGATTATCGTCGTTTTGGCGGTCTGGGATCAATGACTGGAGCAATCGTTGCGGCAGTGGTATTGGGTATCCTCAATATGCTTTACAAGATATCTCAAGTGTTCGGATGATTGTTTGTTCGCTTGCCTAATCTTGGTGATGATTTTTCGTCTAGGCGGCTTGCTTGGTACTTGGGAATTTAAAGCCAGCTAAGCTCTTTTCAGAATAAGGAGGTCAAAGAATAATGGCGCGAGTGTATTAACCAAAATTTTGGAGGGACTAACAGCTGTTGAGTGACGACTCTGGAATTGAGCTGAAGGGAACTGGTCGGTCTTATCGGTCCCTAGCGTGCTGGAAAGACGCTCTTTTCAACACTTTGACGGGTGTTTATGAGCTCTGAGTGAGGTGACAGTTACTGGATGGCCATTTGCGAGATGGTAAAACACCTTACAGTGCAACTCTGGGTCTCCAGCGGACTTTCCAAAAATATCCGCCCTTTTAAAGATTTGTTCTGTGTTGGACGATGTGTTGATTGCTTTCCGGAATCACCATAAACCTACGTGTTGGCCTCTTTCTTCCAAAGTCTTCCAGCATTTTTATAAAAATGAAAGAGGAATTGAAAAAGCAAAGGCTCTCTGGAGTGCTGGCTATCTTTGACTTGGATAAAGGAGAGCAGAAACCTTGGCTGAGAGATTTGGCTTATAGTGGTCTAACCCAGCGTCGTCTGGAGATTGTCCGAAAGGCGCTTGCTACAGAGCCAAAAGATTCCACCTTCTTGGATGAGCCAGCTGCTGGGATGAATCCACAGAAACAGCTGAGCTGACTGCCCTGATCCGTCGGATTAAAATGAATTTAACATTACTATCATGCTGATTGAGCATGATATGAAGTCCTGGTTATGAATGCTATCTGAAGCGCATCCACGTGCTGAGAGTACACGGTCAGCGTGCCCGGCACGCCAGATGAGATTAAGGAGGCCAACCAAACGCGTTATTGGAAGCTTATCTGGAGGTGAAAGCCTGTGTCCATGCTCAAAGTTGAAAATCTATCTGTCCACTATGGCATGATTCAAGGCTGTCCGTGATGTCGCTTTGAAGTCAACGAAAGGAGAAGTAGTTTTCCCTTATCGTTGCCAATGGTGCTGGTAAAACGACCATCCTCCGCACGATCTCTGGTTTGGAGTTTCGCCCAAGTGCTGGGAAGATTGAATTTTTAGGTAATGAAATTCAAAAAGTGCCTGCTCAAAAAGATTGTGGCTGCAGGGCTTTCCACAGGTTCAGAAGAGGCGCCATATTTTCGAGGTTTGACTGTCTTGGAGACAGCTTGAAATGGGAAGCTTTTCTTAAGAAAATCATCGTGAAGAAAATCAAGCAAAATCTCAAAAGGTGCCTCTCGTCATTCCCACGCTTGGAAAGAGCGTACCAAGATGCTGCAACTCTTTCAGGTGGTGAGCAGCAGATGTTGGCCTATGGGTCGAGCGCTCGTAGCTCACTCCTAGAAAGCTCTTGCTCTTGGATGAGCCATCAATGGGGCTAGCGCCAATCTTCATTCAAGAAATCTTTGATATCATTTCAAAGATGTCCAAAAGCAGGGTACAACTACAGCCAACTTTTGATTGAGTCAAAAATGCTTAATAAAGCACTCTCTATCATGAATCGTGGTTATGTTCTTGAAACAGGAAAAATTGTTCTATCTGGAACAGGTCAAGAGCTTCTCGCTCGACGAAGTCCGCAAAGCATATCTGGGTGGTTAGGGTCCAGGTGGACCTTTTTAAGTTGCAGATAAAAAGAAAAGCAAGAGTTTTTCGTCAAGATCTGGGAGATTGTTTCAGGTTGCAGATGGGAACTCATGACGGCAAGTTTTGCCATTGTCAAGGTCCAATGGACGCTCTCTTTGTTTTCAAGATAAATTTATTTGTTTGGATGAGCCGATAGCTGTTTTTGCTTACAAGCAAAAGAGTTGTATTAGCAACTGCCATGTTTATTCGCTGGGGCTTTTTAGATGAGCTAGGGTTTTCGTGGTAGGAAGTTTTCTTTGATGAAAGTCTCCATTTTAGGTGCTGTGGTAGTAAGCGAGTGTAATAATTTCACGGCCCTTTCTCTGATTATTTCTTCGTAGAAAGTATCGAGCGAAAATATATGGTAAAATATGTGAAGAAAATTGCTCGGGTCGAAATAAAAGTTTTGGAAATTTCGGAAATAATTTATCAAAGTATAGGATTTGCTTGTGGTGAGTCGCTGGCTTGAGATGGAAGTAAAGTTTAGCTTTTGATTTTGAAGTGAAGAAGAAAGCTTTTTCTGTTCGTCATCTACACAATTCTCTTGCATAAACTAGAATTCAATAGAGATGTGCCTATCGAGGGGATGATGAGGAAATGGCAGTCGAGTTTCTTTGTTTGATGTGCTTGAGCGGGTAATGTGGTTTTGAAAACATTTAAATAATTGCTAGAGGATGAAATATGAAACTAGTCAGTGACAGGCTTTTTGAAAAGGTTGTATAAATCGATCGCCAGACAGCCATAAAAAGGCGACCGCCAATGGTCAGCCTGCTGCTATTGTGGCGGGACTTATCCCTATGGCAGAGCCATTATCATATGGCTGCCTTGGCGCAGTGAGGAGCAGGCGCTGAGTCTGGTGACAGTTGCAACTGAACGGGAAAATGTTACTACGCCCTCAGCATGCTCATTTGCCAGGGGCTATGGCCTTTGGTTGTGTGGAGCAAGAGCGACTGATGGAGCAGATCCGCAAGAGCTACTGTTGTTTAATCGGACCCGGGTTTGGCTGAGAAATTCTTTAGAGAAATCGTTGCTGCAGTTGGTTTTACAGCTTGTAAACAAGCGGCAGATGCTTGTCTGGATGGGGGCGCTATCTCGCTTTTTGCCAAAGCAAGCTCTGCCTTTTCCGAACTCGGAGACAATTTTGCCCTCTGCCAGAAAGAATGGGAAAGCTTGTCTGGCTTGCCCATCGAGTCGCTGGGACAGAAAAATCTAGCCAAAAGGCTGTTGACCAATTTCCTAGGGAACTCTAGTTGTACAGAAAAGGAATGGCGCAGAGTTTTCAGAGTGGAGAAAAGGATATTTATCAGTTTGCGGGTTGGTGAGTCCTATCAAGCAACTGGTGGTATAAGGAGAATACCTGTGGCAGGGATGATTGCTGGCTTTGCAGGTCAATTTCAGCAGGTTTCACTTTTTGAAAGAGTGACAGCTGCGACCTCACTTACATTCAACTATTGCGGATGAATTAGCCAAAAGAGGTTTATGTGGTATTACCGACAGAGATTGAGTCAACGAATTCCAACTTGGATGAAAAATTTTAGTCAATAAATCTTGGGAGGCTTGGAAAAATCCGAGCCTCTTTTGTGGATTAGGAAATCTTGTCTTAGTTAGGAAAAGTCTAAGATTCACCAACTTTCTCACATAATTACTTTTAATTTATAGAAAAAGTTAATACGATAGAAAACTTTTTGTGCTATAATAAAAATAAAGTATGAGAGTTAAAAGTATAAAAACTAGTAGAAAAGGATAAGTGCGGAAAGTGCCATGTCAGAGCTAAAAGTAGCAATTGGGATTGAGAACTGCGGGAACAACGTAAAATGACAAGGGAATTGCTGTGTGAGGATTGAGACTCGTTTGACAGTCAGACAGCTTGCTCGTATTGAGGCAGGCGATTCGATTCTAGTTTGCTAACCTTAAATTCATTGCGCTGTAGTTGCGCATTGAAACATATCAAATTATCAAGGAAAAGTACAAAATCTTAGTGATTTTTATCATGAAAAATTGGGAACTTGGAAGCACTGACTTCCTACATTTTTGAGTATAATAAAAAGTTACGCAAATACTAGAAAATAGAAAGGGCGACATGCCAGATTATTTATCGGTTTTCTACTTTTGACCCGTTATCTGAAGATGAAGTTTTGACCGTGATCCTTATTTGGAACGGGTTTATCTGACAGGTCAGGTCTCAATTTTCTCAAGCGCCCCAATCACCAGTATTTTTCCCTCAAGGATGAGAAGGCAGTGATTCAGGCAACTATCTGGTCAGGTGTTTATAAAAAGCTTGGTTTTGAACTAGAAGAGGGCATGAAGGTCAATGTTAGTGGCGTGTGCAGCTCTATGAGCCAAGTGGGTCCTATTCGATTGTCATTGAAAAGGCGAGCACAGACGGCATTGGTGCCTTGGCTGTTCGGTTTGGAGCAGCTCAAGAAAAACTGGGAGAAGAAGGACTTTTCCAAGATAAATTTAAACAGCCCCTACCCTCAGTTTCCCAAGAAAATTGGGGTGGTGACCAGTCCTAGTGGAGCTGTCATCCGAGATATCATCACGACAGTCAGCCGCCGTTTTCACGGGTGTGGACATCCTGCTTTATCCGACCAGGTTCAGGGCGAAGGAGCTGCCGCCGAGGTAGCGGCTAATATCCGTCGAGCCAATGGGCGAGAAGATTTGGACGTCTTGATTATTGGCCGAGGCAGCGGGATCCATTGAGATCTTGGGCTTTCAGTGAAATCGTCGTACGAGCCATATTTGAGTCCGGATTCCGATCATTTTCCAGCGTGGGGCATGAAACGGCACGACGCTGGCTGACTGTGGCAGACCGACGAGCAGCAACCCCCACAGCAGCAGCGGGAATTGGCAACGCCAGTCACCAAGCTGGATCTTCTGGGGGCATTGAGTCAGCAGCAAAATCGTCTGGCAAATGCAGCTTCAAATCGTCTGGCTTACCAGCGGGAACGCTTGGACAAGCTGGCTTCTCTGTTATTTTTCGGCAGGCAGGCGGCTTTATGATGGCTATCTGCGAGTTAGACCAGCTCAATCTACGATTAAAGCAATTCGCGATATTATAGTGAAGAAGTCCAGCAGGTCAAAGATTCTCCAGCATCGCTTGGAATCTTTGTCACCTCTGCATCAGGTGCAGCGCTATCAGGGCAGGTGCACCAGCAAGAGCACGCTTGTTGCGTAGCAATATGGCGGTTATCATGACCATAAGGTGGCTGAAGCCAAGCGACTGTCAGATGCGCTACTCATGCTGGATACCAGTCGCATTGTGGCGCGGGGCTATGCTATTATTCAGTGAAACAGTAATCGAGTCCAGTCAGGATATCAAGAAAGAAGGACCAGTTGACCATTCTCATGCGGGGATGGTCGGGTCCAAGATTGAGGTAAAAAGATGTCAAAAAGACAAGAAATTTGAAGAAAATTTAGCTGATGAGCTATTGTCCAGAAGTTGGAAAAATGAGACGTGGCCTTTGGGAAGAAGCCATCGCGTGAATTCCAGAAGGGCATGCAGTTGTCTAAAGACTTGCAAAAGACGTTAGATCAGGCAGAAAAAGACCTTGGTCAAGGTCATGCAGGCGGATGGCACAGAAACGGATATGGAATGACAAGAGAATAAAAATCAGGCAAATTGGTCTGACGATTCAGAGAATTTTATCAGAGCAAGGAAGTGTCAGCGGATTTGACTGAGACCATCCTCTATTCTGTCGAGGCTGGTGGCAAGCGGATCCGCCCTCTCTTGCTTTTGGAATTGCTGGAAGGTTTTGTCTGGAATTAACTCCTGCTCATTTTCAGGTGGCAGCTCTAGAGATGATTCACCGGTAGCCTGATCCATGATGATTTGCCAGCTATGGATAATGATGACTACCGCCAGGCCGTCTGACCAGCCACAGAAATTCGGGGAGGATATAGGCCACTTTTGTGGGAGATTCTCTCTTTTTGGATCCTTATGGTTTAGTGGCAATGGTAGAGCTCCCTAGTCAGGTCAAGGTGGATCTGATAGCAGAGCTGTCTTTGGCAGCTGGTTCCTTTGGTATGGTGGCTGGGCAGGTTTTGGATATGCAGGAGAAGGCCGCAAGTTGACCATGGACCAGCTCCAGACTATCCATGCCAATAAGACAGGCAAGCTCTTGGCTTATCCTTTGTAGCAGCAGGGGATCATTGCTCAGACTAGTCAATCAGTCTAGGGAAGCTCCCGTCAAGCGGGAGAGCTCTTGGGTTTGGCTTTTCAGGTGCGGGATGATATTTTAGATGTGACAGCCAGTTTTGATCAGATCGGTGAAAGACACCGCAGAAGGATCTGGCGGCTGAGAAATCAACCTATCCAGCCTTGCTAGGCTTGGATGGAGCCAGACCTTTTTCGATGAAACACTGGAACAAGCGAAAAGTCTACTGGAGCAACTAGAAAAGAAAGTGATTTTTCAGCTAAAGAAATTCATAATAGAAAAGTTTGAGACTGGATGGCTAAGGAAAGTGGATGTATTGGCGCCTATCGACAAAGGGCTCTTTGAGACTCGAGAACAGAGCCAAGCGTGGAGTAATAGCTGGTCTGGTTGTGTCACTTGCGAATGGAGAGCGTTTCTGACAAACCCGGTGATCGATGATGCAACAGAGCTCCAAGCTCAGGAGAAAAGCTCAAGATATGTCAGTCGGGGCGGCCTGAAATTAGAAAAGGCTTTGCACAGTGTTTGACCTTTCAGTGGGGAGCGAGTGGCCTTGGATATCGGTGCTTCGACCAGTGCTTGCCGATGTTATGTTGCAGAATGGAGCTAGCTGGTCTGTGCTGTTGATGTCAGGGACTACGGTTGGCTGAAACCGCCAAGATGAACGGGTTATCAGCATGGAGCAGTTCAATTTTCGTTATGCAGAGCCCAGCGAGTTTTGACTTTCGGCTGGCTTTGCCCAGCATGACGTTAGCATCTCGCTCGGCTGATTTTGACCTCTATCAGATTTTTAGAAGAGGGCGGTCAGGTCGTGGCTTTGATCAAGCCTCAGTTTGAGGCTGGCGCGAACAGATTTGGCAAAGAAGGGAATTATCAAGGACAAGAAAGTTCATTTGGCGGTGTTGGAAACCGTGACAACCTTTTATGCTGGAAGCAGGTTTTTCAGTCAAAGGTTTGGATTTTCTCCGATTCAAGGCGGACATGGCAATGTTGAATTTCTAGCCTTTCTGGAGAAAAGTGAACAGCCGATGAGCTGGATGAGACTTAGATTGCTGTCGTAGAGGCAGCCCACAAAGGAATTTAAAAGATGAAGAAGAAGGATAGATTAGAGAAAATCAGACGATTTGTCAGCGAGTTTGAGATTGGCACCCAAGAGAGTGTAGAACATCTCAGGGAGTCTGGTATTACAGCGACACAGGCAACGGTTTCACGAGATATCAAGGAGCTAGGGATTGCAAAATCCTTTTAAAGATAATACCTATATCTAGGAGCTTCTAAAACAGCTAGTAATAGTCTGAAGTTGGCTGAAAATAATATTTTGGCATGTCAAAATCTAGGAAATATGCTCAATCTTAACCCTAATACCGTGCAGCGGCGGTCAAGCGTCATCTGAGTAAAAGAATTTGCTGAAATTTTCAGCATCATTGCGGATAACGACAGTATCCTAATCGTTGCAGTGAGTGAAAGTGCAGCCCAAAAGTCACAGCTGAAATCAATAATTGGTAGGAAAGCCTATGTTATTAGAAATTTCGATTACTTTTGCCATTATTGAGGAGATTTCCATATTTTGAGCAAGGTATGACGGTTTTTGACCGGAAACTGGAGCTACAAGTCTATTATTATTGATGCGATGATATGATGCTGGGCAGCCGTGCTACGACGGATGTTATTCGTCATGGGGCACCCAAAGCTGAGATAGAGGGACTTTTTTCGCTGGAAAATAGCAGAGCTTTGCGAGAGATTTTTGAGGAGCAAGGCTGGGAGCTGACCGATGAGCTGATTATCCGTCGGGAAATTCTGCAAAAACGGCCGCAGTGTCAGCCGTATCAATGGCCAGATGGTTAATCTGTCTGTTCTAAAAGGCTGTCGGTCAGCAGCCTGGTTGATATCCATGGTCAGCACGATCAGGAAGAGCTGATGAGACCCCAGCTTCACATTGCCATGCTAGATGAGTTTGGCTCAGCAGACTTTTGCATCTCAAAGGTCGCTATCAGGAAACCTTTGACCGCTATCGAAGCCTGCGCAAGCAAGTCCTGACTTTGCAGAAAAATCAGCAGGAGCATAAGGCCAGGATTGAGATGCTGGAGTTTCAGATGGCGGAGATTGAGAGTGCTGCCCTCAAAAGTGGTGAAGACACCGCCCTGCATCAGGAGACGAGATCGCTTGTATCAACCACAGCTCATTGCAGATACGCTGACCAACGCTTATACCATGCTGGATAATGAAGACTTTTCCAGTCTGAAATGTCCGCTCAGCTATGAATGACCTTGAGTCTATCGAGGATTACGATCCAGCCTACAAAAGGAGCTTTCAGGCAGCTTGTCAGAGACTTATTATGTCTTGGAAGATGTCAGCAAGCGCCTGAGAGGATATTTTGGATGGACTGGACTTTGACGAGAGTCGTTTGCTGCGGGTGGAGAGTCGCCTAGACTTGATTAACAGCATCACACGTAAATACGGTGGCTAAGTAGATGATGTGCTAGAATACTTTGCTCAGATTTCAAAAGAATACAGCCTTTTAACTGGTAGCAACTTGTCCTCAGAGGATATGGACCGAGGCTGAAAGTCTTGGAGAGAGAGCTGGTAGAGCTGGCCCAAGAGGCTGAGTCAGGCTCGTCACGGCCTGCAGCCCAGCTGGAAGCGGAAAGTAGGAGCTGCAGGATCTCTACATGGAAAAGGCGCGCTTTAGAAGTGCAGTTCAGTAAAAGGGTAAGTTCAACCATGAAGGCAATGAACAAGTAGAGCTCTACATTTCCAGCCAATCCGGAGGGATTTCAAACCTGGTGAAAGTTGCGTCTGGCAGGGGAACTCTCCGCCTCATGTTAGCTATCAAGTCTGCTTTTTCTCGTAAGGAAGGCAAGACCAGCATTGTTTTTGACAAGTGGATCAGGCGTTTCTGGCCGTGTGGCTCAAGCCATCGCTCAGAAGATTTACAAGATTGGCTCCAGCGGTCAAGTCTTGGCAATTCCATCTGCCTCAGGTCATTGCGATTGCCGATTATCAGTTCTTTATTGAGAAGATTTCGGATGAGAATTCGACCGTCTCAACAGTTCGCTTGCTGACGGCTGACGAGCGTGTTCAGAAGTCGCTAAGATGCTGGCTGGCGAAGATGCTGAGCGAGGCTGCTTTTGACGCAGGCTGAGAATTATTAAAGAAATAAACAAGCGAGGCTGAGACACTGAGTGTTTTCCGGTCTCCTTTAGAAAAGTGGCGACTATGATAGAATATTTTGTAATCGGTGATGTCCATGGCAAGGCTGGTAGATGCTTTGATGAGCTGCTCCAGCACTGGGACGGTCGTAGCCAACTAGTTTTCTAGGGGACTTGATCGATCGTGGCGAAGACAACCGAGCCGTTTTGGAGCGGGTCAAGGACCCTAGTGGATCAGAAAGGAGCCATCTGCCTTTCTGGCAATCATGAGTATATGTTTCTGACTTGGCTGGACAATCCTGAAAAGTCTTATGAACACTACCGACGCAATGGCGGGGATACGACGATCAATTCGCTTTTTAGATTGACCTCTCAATGCTCCTGTAGATGGACTAGCAGACGCGGAAGGTGTCAAGACGGAGGCAGCCGATTTAGTCGATTTTTATTCGTCAGATGCCTTCCTGTTGGAGACGGAGCAGTACATTTTTGTCCGTATGCTGGCCTAGATTTGGAACTGAAAGACTGGCGAGAGACTAGTGATTATCAAAAAGTTTGGATTCGCGCGCCATTTCATGAAGGCAGCAATCAGACTGGCAAAACGATTGTCTTTGGTCATACACCGACATTTTACCTCTTGCATGAGGCATCAGGAACTGACCAGCTATGGATGACTGAGGATGGCAAGATTGGCATGGATGGCGGAGCTGTTTATGGCGGAGTCCTCCACGGAGTTCTCTTTGGCCATAATGGCATCATAGAGCAGTATGCCATCAAAAAGATGGTGCGGCGGAGGACTGAGAAGGTATTCACAAATGCCAAAATAGTTTAATCCTACTAGCGTCTCGAATATTCCCTGCCAATAGAAAAGAAATCAAAAAGATTGAAGAAGCGTAGCTCAGCTATCTTTTTCAATGTTCGATGAATAATTTTTGCTGATAGGCCAATGCATATAGTTATATAGGTTAAATTTCCTATCCTATATAGTAATCATAAACCCTTAAATAATAATTCAAAAATATATGCAATTCCTCTTCTTTATGCTATAATAGTTATCGAAAAAGCAAAAAGGAGGAAAAGATGTTTTTCAGGATAGAAAGATAAAGTATTCAATCCTGCAAACTATCAGTTGCTGCTGTCACTCGCGATTGGATTTTTGTTTGCACCCGCAGCGATTGGAGCGGGTCAAGTAGCCCATGCGGATGAGCTTGTGGCTACAGCTCAAGTAGAAAACTAAGTCAGAAAATCATAGTCGGTGGGAACTTGAACCGAGCGAAAACAGAAACTCAAGCAGACTGTCTCAGTAACGCCTTCTGCACCCGTGCAAGTAGAAAGTAAAGAGGCTATCTACAACAACAGTTCCTGCGCCAAGCGAAGACAGCAAGGATAACCAAGCCTCATTGAAATCTGCGCATCTGCTGAGACAGAGGCAAGTCAAGCGACAGATTCGACTACTTTTTAAAAATGCTCAGCCAGCTACAGGCACAAGCCAGCCAGCTGCAGCCACTGCTCAACCTGCGTCAGCAAATGCAAGTCTAAACAAGAGCACTTTAGAGAACTACCTCAAAAACTTGCGTAGCAAGGACTTTTCAAGTAAGACAGACGATAGTCTAGAAATCTTGAATGGTGTAATGACAGCTGCCGATGGTGTGCTTCAAACTGCAACAAAGCAAGAAGAAATTGATAAGGTTTATCGCAATCTCGTGAACTTTGTCAATTCTGGTCTTCGTGATAAAAATCAAGTTCATCCCAGATCAGATAAAACTCCTCGCTCAGCACTTTATGCAGTTTGAAAGTGCTGCACCGGGAAAAACAACTCCGCTTGCTCTGAACTACTTGAAGCCAGAAGATACAAAAATCTACAAAAAGGGCGATAAAGTAAAGGCCATCCAGCCAACTGAAACAACTTATGTAGAGAATGATGGAAGTGGTAGATGGACCTTTAAGGGCTATGACTATGATAGTCAGGTGATTGACAAAGATGATGTTTTCTTCACAGGTAAGTGGGAATTTACGCCGACACCATATAGGCTACCTATAGAGCGGTTAATGGCTCACCTGGAAAAACTCCGCCATCTTATGTTGCAAATTGGAGTCCAGAAGATAGAAGAAGATTTGCTGAGGGTGAAGTAGTAAAGCACAAAAGAATTTCACTATGTTTTTATACTCAGAAGAATTCCTAACCGAAAAGGCTATTGGGCTTTGACTGGCTTTGATGCTCCAAGTAAAGTGGCAAACAATGGCGATGTGGAGTTCGTTGGAACTTTAGGAAAATACTTTTGAGGATGTCACTGTATCCTACAAGCCTATGAACCAGCACGATTTTGAGAATTTTTATCATTTACCAAGTAGTCCTAAGACCTCACGTGACGAATATAAATTACCTCTTCCTAAGGAGATAAAAGATCTAGAAAGTAAGCTATACGATTACAAGCTTTCTCAATCAGTTTGATAAACGAGATGAGCATTTACCTCAAAGATATACTGGACACGGTAGCTGCTTTGCTCCGCTATGATGAAACTCAAAATCTCTACAAACCCTTTTACGATGCGGAAAATGAGGAAATTGGACCTTTGAGGAAGATGTAGTAGATTTAACCTTCAGTCGTGAACTAGAGCGAGGCGGCTACATATGAGGGAAATACCAAAAGTTACAATGCCATTGGAGTTTGTAGTTTAAACCAGTTCTCGAAACCGACTCTATGAGTTTGTTAGTGGAACGGCTGGTAAAAAGCACCACCTGCTGAATCAATAATCTGAAGCCTGTTTATATGGATGGAGTGGGCGTATGCAGATAGAAAGAAATACCCGAAAGGCAAGGATATAGTTCAGTCTGTTAGACCAATTCAAGAAAACCTATGAAGATAAGGACAAGAAGGGGACTTTAGCACTTTACAGGCTACGATTTTACTAAAAACCAGTGAGCTGACTGGGAGCACTGATGGATGGAATCTCAAGTTCTACAGGTACTTGGACATTTGAGAGAGAAAAAGTACCCAGAAAAACTATGAGTATGTCAGCAAGAGACCTAGCCTAAGCTCTACCAGATGGACTCGAACCTTCCCGCCAATCAGCACAGAGACATATGTTGATGGTGCTACTGTTCAGGCAAAAACCTGAGTGAAGATCGACTTATGGACTTTGAGAATAAAGGCACTTGGAAATTTGAAGGCTATGACAAGGATGAAAAGGTAGTCAATAAAAGCTGGCGTCCTCTTTACAGGCAGCTGGTCCTTCACTCCACACCGCGATAAGGTTGTTTCCTTTTGACTTTGTGAGTGATACTCCCAGGGAAGACCATTCCTGATGATTTGAAGGCACAAATCCCTGCTCCTATCACGACTTCTCCATCAGATTATTCTGCCAATGTCTTTAATGAAAATTAATATCTCAGTTCATACGTCGATAATGAAAAATGATGGTACATGGGTTGCTCAGCAGATTCCTCAGCAAAAGGAGGAAGTTGAGAAACCAGCTGACGATGAGGATTCTACCTACACGGTTCATTGGAAATTTTACCGACCAAGCGACAGTGTTTATTATGACTTCTACACAGATTCAAAAGATGATTCTGGTCAAACGATCTATCCGCCATCAACTTTGTATGATCTAATCACTTACGAAAGAGAATTTGTCAAAGGTGAAAAAGCTCGCGTTAAAATGCCATCTAAAACAAGATTTGAGGATCCTGATGGCCGAGGGACTTGGGTATTTGATGACTACTATGAAGATGATAATACGACTATTTCTCCACGTGTGAAAACAGTCGAGGCAGGAGACGTTATCTTTTAGAGGAAATGGATTTTTGGTTCCTCACAATCAGTCTGATACGATCTATAGGGTGAGTATAAAGTCACTAACTCGACTCCCTGCTTATCCTCTTCCAAATAAGATTCGCGATATGCTTCCAGCTGGCACTGATTTCAGTTGGACGAGCTGACGATTACAAAGATGCAAGCAAGCTTGACATCCACAGTAACTGTTCCGACAGGTACATGGACCTTCCATGGTTTTGATGCAGATAAATACGGAAAAGCTATTGCAGGTACAAAAGTGAAGACCATCACAGGATCTTGGAGCTTTACGCCAAATGGTATAGACTATGAGTTCCAATCAACTAATCCTGATTTCGTATTACCAGATCATATCACCAAGTTGACTCCGAAAAACCCAATTGATTATAAGATGGGCGGTCTGTTCCTTACAGAAGTAGATGCTGAGCAACCAAGTGAAACGACTTATGTTGATACAGCAAACAAGGTAACTTGGACATTTGCAGGATACGATAAAGAAAATCGTTGTAGCAAAGGCAGACAGACTTTCCTGGAAGCTGGGTGCCTACTCCAAATCCAGAATATGTATTCAAATCTTCTGACGCGCGTGTTCCATTGCCACAAAGTATTTTGGGAATGCTGCCAAGTGATGAGGCTTCTTATAAGGTTGGTGACACCATTGTAGCCAAACAACCTGCTAAAGAATCAGTAGTTGAAGAAGAAAAGACTATCTCTGGACCTTCAAAAGGTTACGATCAGAAGAATGCGACATATAATGGCAAGCGTGGACATTTACGGGTATCTGGAAGCAACTCCTAGACCGCATCATGTAAGCTATACTTTTTGAAAGCGAAACGGCTGGTGTTGATTTGCCTGAATTTATCCAGAAGAAAGCACCAAAAGATGGCTCAACTTACTTCAATGGGACGAGAGTTTTTGCAGAAGAGCCGACAACAAAGACTCACAAAGATGATGTGAACGACGGTACTTGGACTTTCGCTGGTTATGATGCCAAAAGTAAGATTGTGAAAAAGCTGGTTGACTTTCACAGGTAAGTGGGCCTTTGAGCTCAAAGAAGTATCAAGCTACTTATCGCTTCGAGAGCGAGACAGTAGGTCAGGCTCTTCCAGCAGCCATCGCCGCATTGACTCCAAGCGACAGTGCAAGATATGTGAATGGTGCCTCTGTTTCGGCTCAACAACCAGCGCAAGCGACCTACACAGATACTGTGAACGATGGCACATGGACCTTCAAGGGCTACGACGCAGCTAGTGCAGTTGTCAACAAGGATAATGTAGAGTTTGTAGGTAAGTGGGGCCTTTGAGTCAACAAGTACCAAGTTACTTATCGCTTCGAGAGTGCAACAGCAGATAAAGCTCTTCCGGCAGCCATCGCCGCATTGACTCCAAGCGACAGTGCAACTTATGTGAATGGTACCTCTGTTTCCGCTCAGCAACCAGCGCAAGCGACCCACACAGATACTGTGAACGACGGCACATGGACCTTCAAGGGCTACGACGCACTACTACCGCTGTTAACAAGGCAGATGTATCCTTCGTCGGTAAATGGACCTTTGAAGCTAACAAGTATCAAGCTACTTATCGCTTCGAGAGTGCAACAGCAGGTAAAGCAACTTCCGCAGCCATCGCCGCATTAACTCCAAGCGACAGTGCAACTTGCGTGAATGGTGCCTCTGTTTCCGCTCAACAACCATCCCGAAACCACTTACGCCGATAGTGTGAACGACGGCACATGGACCCTTCAAGGGCTATGGATGCAGCTAGTGCCGCTGTCAACAAGGAAAATGTTGAGTTTGTAGGAAAAATGGGCCTTTGAAGCTAACAAGTACCAAGCAACTTACCGCTTCGTGAGCGAGACAGCAGGTAAGCAATCTTCCAGCAGCCATCACATCATTGACCCCAAGCGACAGTGCAACTTATGTGAATGGCGCCTCTGTTTCAGCTCAACAACCATCCCAAACGACTTACACAGATACTGTGAACGACGGCACATGGACCTTCAAGGGCTACGACGCAGCTAGTGCCGTTATCAATAAGCTAATGTTGAATTTGTAGGGTAAATGGACCTTGAAGCCACAAGTATCAAGCTACTTACCGCTTCGAGAGCGAGACAGCAGGTAAACAACTTCCAGCAGCCATCGCAGCATTGACTCCAAGCGACAGTGCAACTTATGTGAATGGTGCCTCTGTTTCCAGCTCAACAACCATCTCAAACCACATACACAGACCTAGTGAATGATGGCACTGGACCTTCAAGGGCTATGACGCAACCAGCGCCGTTGTCAACAAGGCAGATGTAGAGTTTGTAGGAAAAATGGGCCTTGAAGCCAAGAAGTATCAAAGCTACTTACAGCTTCAGAGCGCAACGGCAGGTAAACAACTTCCAGCAGCCATCGCAGCATTGACTCCAAGCGACAGTGCAGATATGTGAATGGTGCCTCTGTTTCGGCTCAACAACCATCACAAACCACTTACGCCGATAGTGTGAACGACGGCACATGGACCTTCAAGGGCTATGACGCAGCTAGCGCCGTTGTCAACAAGGCAGATGTATCCTTCGTCGGTAAAATGGACCTTGAAGCTAACAAGTATCAAGCTACTTATCGCTTCGAGAGTGCAACAGCAGATAAAGCTCTTCCGGCAGCCATCGCAGCATTGACTCCAAGCGACAGTGCAACTTATGTGAATGGTGCCTCTGTTTCCGCTCAGCAACCAGCGCAAGCGACCCTACACAGATACTGTGAACGACGGCACATGGACCTTCAAGGGCTACGACGCAGTCTAGCACCGTTGTTAACAAGGCAGATGTGGAGTTTGTAGGAAAAATGGAGTTTGAAGCGAATAAGTACCAAGCAGGTTACCGTTTCGAAAGTGCGACGGCAGGGTCAAGCTCTTCCAGCAGCTATCACCGCTTTGACTCCAAGCGACAGTACAAAAATATGTGAATGGTGCTTCTGTTTCAGCTCAACAACCATCCCAAACCACTTACACAGATACAGTGAATGATGGCACCTGGACCTTCAAAGGGCTACGACGCAGCTAGTGCCGTTGTCAACAAGGCAAATGTAGAGTTTGTAGGAAAATGGGCCTTTGAAGCTAACAAGTATCAAGCTACTTATCGCTTCGAGAGCGAGACAGCAGGTCAAGCTCTTCCAGCAGCCATCGCAGCATTGACTCCAAGCGACAGTGCAAGATATGTGAATGGTGGTTCTGTTTCAGCTCAACAACCATCCCAAACCACTTACAGCAGATACTGTGAATGATGGCACATGGACCTTCAAGGGCTACGACGCAGCCAATGCAGTCGTGAACAAGGCCAATGTAGAGTTTGTAGGTAAGTGGGAATTCAAGGCGAATCCGACAAATGCTGAAACTTATACGCCCTCAAGTAACGGAAGAAACTATCAAGGTTGGAGAAACACCAGACTTGACTGATAATGTGACGAACTTGCCAAGCCTTCCAGCTGGGACTAAGGTAGTCGATATCACGCCTGCGGGTCAAATAGATACCACAAAACCAGGTACTTATAGCGGTACAGTCCGTGTTGACTATCCAGATGGTTCTTCTACTGAAGTTTCTGTACCAGTTAATGTTTTGCCTGCACCGGTAACTGAAACCTATAAAGTGACTTACCGCTTCGAAAGTGCTACGGCAGACAATAACTTGCCAACAGAAGTATTGAGCTTACTTCCGCAAAGTGGAACATATACTACAAGTTCTTCTGCAGCGAGTGCTTTTGTTCCAGAAGCACCGATGCCTGTAAAGTGGCTGCTGCAAATGGTACTGGAAATTCATCAGGCTACGAAAAAGTGGAAGAGGAAAACAAGCTTGACCTTCGTAGGTAAATGGGCCTTTGAAGCCAAGCAAGCTCCTAGTCCGCAGCCGCAACTGAACCAGCACCGCAACCGGAATCGGTTCCGAAACCACAGCCACAGCCAAGTCCTGTTCCACCAGTGACTCCAGAAGTGAAGCCGGTTCAGAGACTGATTCAGCAGCTAAAGCTCAAACAGATCAGCTAGTGAAGCCTGAAAGCAAACCTGTTCCAAATGCTAAGCCAGCTGTTCCAACTCCTGCAGGAGATAAGGCACAAACAAACGACCTTACCAAATACAGGTAGCACTTCTCCAGTTTCAATCGTGGGAGCGACGACAAGTGCTCTTCTTGCGGGTCTAGGATTCATGATTCTTGGTCGCAAGCGCAAAGATGATGAGGCTTAAAGAGCATCTCTTTGTGTAAGCTTTGGCTAGTGCCTTAATCAAATCATTAAGAGTCTTCTAAGTAGTGTTTGACTTAGAAGGCTCTTATTTTTCTGAGATTTATGGATTAAGCTAAGATTGATCTCACAAAAACTTAGGATTTTTGGTATAATAGACTCAATAACAGGATAAAAGTAGGAAAATATGACAAAAATTAAAATTGTGACAGACTCTTCGATTACGATTGAGCCTGAACTAGCAAAAAGATTTGAATATTACAATAGTTCCTTTGACAGTCATGATTGACGGTGTAGTCTACTCGGATTCCAATTTGAAGGAAGGAGAATTCCTTCAGTTGATGAAGTCTAGTAAAAATCTACCCAAGACCAGCCAGCCACCAGTTGGGGTATTTGCTGAGGTTTTCGAAGATTTATCAGCGGAAGATGTCCAAATTATCTCGATTCACATGTCTCATGCTTTATCTGGCACCGTAGAGGCAGCTCGTCAGGGAGCTACCCTGGCCAAGGCTGATGTAACGGTTGTCGATAGTTCTTTCACGGACCAAGCGATGAAGTTCCAAGTCGTTGAGGCTGCTAAAATGGCAAAAAGCTGGAGCGAATTTGGAGGAGATTTTTAGAAAAACTTGAGGAAGTCAAAGCCAAGACGGAGCTATACATCGGTGTATCAACCTTAGAAAATTTAGTCAAAGGTGGTCGTATCGGCCGTGTGACTGGTCTGATTAGCTCGCTTTTTAAATATTCGTGTCGTCATGCAGATGACAAATCATACCTTGACTCCTATTGTCAAAGGACGGGGCGCTAAAACCTTTAGAAATGGCTGGATGATTTAAAAAGAGTCTCTGAAAGAGAAGGAAATTGAAGAAATCGGCATTTCCTATGCGGGTGGACCAGAATTTGCCAATCAAATGAAGGAAGAGCTGCAGGAGTTTGTTGAAAACCAATCCCTGTCTTAGAAACAGGTTCCATCATCCAAACGCACACTGGAGAAAAATGCATGGGCCGTTCTAGTTCGCTATAAATAGAGTAAATTATTTGTAAAATGTCTGCTTAAGACTTGACCTAGACGACTTTTTAGATATGATAATATCTGTTAGGGTTATTAACCCAGATTGGAGGATTTGTTAAATGGCTAACAAACAAGATTTGATCGCAAAAGTGGCAGAAGCTACAGAATTGACTAAAAAAGATTCAGCAGCAGCAGTTGACGCTGTATTTGCAGCAGTTACAGAATACCTTTCAAAAGGTGAAAAAGTTCAATTGATCGGTTTTGGTAACTTTGAAGTTCGTGAGCGTGCAGCACGTAAAGGTCGCAACCCACAAACTGGTAAAGAAATCACAATCGCAGCTTCTAAAGTTCCAGCTTTCAAAGCAGGTAAAGCTCTTAAAAGACGCTGTAAAATAAGATAAAATCAAAAAGCTATTGTATCAGCTTCCCTAGCTTTACAGTAGGCTTTTTTCTGTATTTTGGCATAACATCAATCATTTTTCCTAAGCTTCTAGAAGATACAGTATTTGTTTGTTAGAGAAGGCAGCAAAAATCAGGATGCTCCTCCTGCTAAACTTAAAATATGATATAATGTAGCTAAGAAATGGAGGTACTATGTATTTTAAAAAGTACAATCTTTTTAACCATGCTTGCAGCTGTCATGGCTTTGACAGCTTGCTATTATCCAAGGAAAAGGGTTCCTGGGTCTGAAGCCTCTTCTGTCCAAAAAGGTGAAAATACCAAAGAAATCAGAATCGACGAAGGCTACAAGCTCTAGTCAGCAAGAAAGATCAAAGAGCAGCCAGACCTCATCATCTAGTGCTCCAGCTTCTGAGAGTAAGGCGACAAGTTCGCCAGATGAAGTAACGGATGAGCATCTCAAGATGCACAGTCTGCCAACAAAGACAAGATCTATGCAACAGGTAATGCCAAGGTGTATTATCGTTCTTTTGAAGGAGGATTTAGTGCTCAAACGCCTGATTTCAAAGGCTATACAGAGGAGCAAGTCAAAAAGGTTCTTGGCGAGCCAGAGGCCGTCATAAAGGATCGAAACTATATTAAGGACACTTTTTAAAGCTCAGGAGTTAGAAAATATAAAAAGAGCTCTATCGAGGTCAGCATGTGACGGAAGAGCAGGCAAAGGCTTTCTATGTAACAGCAGCGGATATTGCACAGGCAGCTAGCTTGAACCAAGACTATCAGTTGGAGAGTGACTATATTTTATATAGCTATAAGCAACATAAAATTAATCTGATTTTCTCTAAAGGAGAGTTGTATATATGACTCCCAATCCTGATTATCTTTATTTTTAAATAATCTTGGAAAAATTCTGCGCTAGTTTACTAGGCTTGCTATAATAGCTAAAACGAAATGAGAAGGAGCAAGGATGAAAAGCTTATACAAATGTCAATCTGGTGACCTGTGACAGCGCATTTCATGTTTATCAGGAAGGCTTGTTGGTCGTGGAAGATGAACGCCGTACCTACTGTGGTCCCCATGACAAGGCTTGGTTAGAACAATGCAGCGAGCTAGTGGATTATGAGGGTGCTTGGATCATGCCAGGGCTGGTCAACTGCCATACGCACTCAGCCATGACCTTGCTGCGTGGGATTCGTGATGACAGCAATCTGCACGAATGGCTAGAGGACTATATTTGGCCAGCAGAAAGTCAGTTCACGGCGAATCTAACGACCAGGCTGTCCAACTGGCTCTGGCTGAAATGCTCCAGTCAGGAACAACGACTTTTAACGATATGTATAATCCTCAAGGAGTGGATATTGACCGTATCTATGAGACCGTGCGGCAGTCTGGTATGCGCTGCTATTTCTCACCAACCCTCTTTAGCTCAGCAGCTGAAACAGCAGCAGAGACTCTGGCACGTACTCGGGCCATTGTTGAGGAAATCCTCGCTTATGAAGATGAAGATTTTCAGGTCATGGTGGCGCCGCATTCGCCCTATGCCTGTGACGAAGATCTACTCAAGGGCAGTCTTGAGCTAGCTCGTGAGCTGGATTTGAAGCTTCATATCCATGTGGCAGAGACTCAGGAAGAAAATAAAATCATCACGAGAGCTATGGTAAACGGCCTTTGGCTTTCTGAAAGAGCTTGGCTACTTGGAGCAGCCAGCCATTTTGCTCACGGAGTTGAGCTCAATCCGTCAGAGATTGCTGATTTAGCGGCTTCACCAGTCAGCATCGCCCACAATCCTATCAGCAACCCTCAAGCTGGCTTCTGGTGTAGCTCCGGTGACGGATTTATTAGCCGCTGGGTGACCGTTGGCTTAGCGACGGACTCTGTCGCTTCAAATAATAATCTGGATATGTTTGAAGAAGGTCGGACAGCAGCCCTCCTTCCAGAAAATGCGAGCAGGTGATGCAACCCAGTTTACGATCGAGCAGGCCTTGAAAAGCTTTGACCATTGAAGGAGCAAGGCGTTGGGCTTGGAGGACCAAATCGGCAGTCTGGAAGCGGGCAAGCGAAGCCGATTTCATTGTCATTCAGCCTGAGGGACGACTTCATCTCTATCCTTTGGAAAATATGCTGTCGCACCTAGTATACGCAGTCAAAAGGCAGCGATGTTCAGGATGTCTACATTGCAGGGCAGCAGGTGGTCCGAGATAGCAAAGTGCTGACCGTTGATCTAGAATCGTTCCGTTAAAAAGAGAAAGCTGAGTTTGTCTCGGCTATGTTGGTCAGGAGAGCTCTTGTCAATTTTTGCTGGCTAACATATTCTTTGTCAAAGAAAAACTCTGGGTCACCCCAGAGTTTGTGATTAGTTTTAAGCTTTCTTTGATTTAGAAATATAGAATAATTGTAGGACGATACCAAGGAGTGCCATACCAATAACGATATAGAAGGCCATTGAATAGTCTCCCTTGTTTGCTTGAGCAAGTCGAGCTCTAACTGTGGTCGGCAATAGCTGCAACACCATAGGCCGTGAACATCCAGCCGTAGTTTGTGCCGACATTGGCCACGCCCCAATTTTCGGCTGTGATACTCGGAAAGATCCAAGGAAGCCACCGAAGGACAGGGCAACAAGCATGACGCCTAAGATTGCAAGTATGCTTCCTTCTCCTTTAAAGAGAGCGGTCATAAAGGTCACCAGCGACAGTGCCAAACATGCGCGATTACAGTAGGGTAGCAGCCGATTTTGTCCGATACAGCTCCTCAGAAGATTCGTCCAAAAGTATGGCAATAGAAACCAGCATAACGAATAGAGTTAGCTTCTCCAACTAGTTTATATTGGTCGGAGATAGACGCTGCTGAGCCGATAATCATCATACCACCAGTAGCACTCTAAAAATGTAGATGAGCCACAGCAACAGAAGCTGCCTTCGCGCAGCATTCTTTGTGAGTTTGCCTGCCGTTGCAGAACTTCCTGATGCTGGAGTAGCCGCTGGAGCTTTTTCCCATGACAAAGAGAAGAGCAGCAGATAACGACAAGTGAGCAATTCCCAGAACTTTAAATGTAGAATAGACGCCCATTGAAGCGATGAGAGTGGCAAGTGGTCCGATGATTAGTGGTCCAAGTCCAAAAGCCAGCAGCGGTTAAACCACCACGAGCCCTTTTTATCAGGGAACCATTTGGTAGCGACAGAAGTTGAAGCGCCATAGGCTGATCCGATACCGAGACCAAGGACAACCCCGTAGGTCAAGTAGAGTACAGGAAGAGAAGTTGCAAATCCCGTAGCAAACATACCCGCACCAAAGAGAATGCCTCCTAGAAAGACAAATTTCTTAGGGCCTAATGAGATCGACTTTAGGTCCGAAAAGAATCATGCCGATTGGCACCATTGCAAAAAGAGATACTGAAGGCTAGAGAGGTTTGAGCTTGCACCCATCCTTGGCTAGCATTGGCTTCCAGCAGCGCTTTTTGAAAACAGACCAGGGCGTATCCAGCACCTAAAAAGAAAGGTTGGTTAAGATAGCTGCTGCTAAAATGAACCAGCGATTTGGTGTTTTTTTCATAATGATATCCTCATTTATATATTTTTCTAAAAAGTGATAGAAAACCAGCTGTACCCAAATAGTTGTCCTGCATGTTTTCCTGCAAGGCAGGTAAAATAACAGAAGCTTGGCTACAGAATTTCTTACGATAAAAACCGATATATCAAAATTAAGCGCTTACATATTTGTTAACATCTCTATCATATCGTGCTTTGAGGCAAAAATCTACTTAATTAAAATGAATAGGTCTATTAGGCAGATTAATATTTTTCCTTATTTACAATCATTCTTAATAGAAAAATCTATGTTTGTCATGATATAATGGAAATAAGTAGGAAATGAAGTGGATGGAGATAGAGAAGATGCATGAAGAGTATGAAAAGAATTACCGGGGAAGTAATTGAACATCTAAAGGCTGAAAGGTGTTCGAATCACAGAGACGAGAAAGGCCGTGATTGCTTTTATCATCAGCAGTCATGACCATCCTAGTGCAGAGATGATTTACCAAGCCTCTTGCCTGAATTTCCCAATAATATGAGCTTGGCGACTGTTTATAACAACCTAAAAGTGTTGATTGATGAAGGCTTTGTATCTGAGCTCAAAGTCCGAAATGATACGACGACCCTATTATGATTTTTATGGGACATCAGCACCTCAATGTCATTTGTGAAAAATGTGGTCGAATTGCAGATATGGACTTGGATTTGCCAGACGTTCAGCAGGAAGCAGCAGAAGCAGACCGGTTATCAAATCACCAAGAGTCAGATGGTCGTTTATGGCATTTGTCCAGAGTGCGCCCAGCAAAAACAAGTGGCTAGCTAGAAGTCTTGAGTGAGAATTAATTTTTCAAAAGTCTGAGCAAGTGGAAAATTCTCACAAATATTTCACTGAGACTAGATTTTTGAGAGAAAATTTTGTAAAATAGAATAGATAAACGGGGGAAACCTCGAGAATAAAAAGGAGAATCCATCTAATGGTAAAATTGGTTTTTGCTCGCCACGGTGAGTCTGAATGGAACAAAGCTAACCTTTTCACTGGTTGGGCTGATGTTGATTTGTCTGAAAAAGGTACACAACAAGCGATCGACGCTGGTAAATTGATCAAAGAAGCTGGTATCGAATTTGACCAAGCTTATACTTCAGTATTGAAACGTGCGATCAAAACTACTAACTTGGCTCTTGAAGCTTCTGACCAATTGTGGGTTCCAGTTGAAAAATCATGGCGCTTGAACGAACGTCACTACGGTGGTTTGACTGGTAAAAACAAAGCAGAAGCTGCTGAACAATTTGGTGATGAACAAGTTCACATCTGGCGTCGTTCATACGATGTATTGCCTCCAGCAATGGACCGTGATGATGAACACTCAGCACACACTGACCGTCGTTATGCTTCACTTGACGATTCAGTGATCCCAGATGCTGAAAACTTGAAAGTTACTTTGGAACGTGCTCTTCCATTCTGGGAAGATAAAATCGCTCCAGCTCTTAAAGACGGTAAAAACGTATTCGTAGGAGCACACGGTAACTCAATCCGTGCTCTTGTTAAACACATCAAACAATTGTCAGACGACGAAATCATGGATGTGGAAATTCCTAACTTCCCACCATTGGTATTCGAATTCGACGAAAAATTGAACGTAGTTGCTGAATACTACCTTGGAAAATAATTGATGATGAAGCTCTGCTTAGTAGGGCTTTTTCTCATTGTTGGAGAAAAATTCGGCTCTTTTCTACCATTTGTCAAGTCTATCAAGGCTTTAAGTAAAAAAAGAGATAAGACAGTAGCTATTCTGAGGTTACTGTCTTATTTTTAACACTTTTTGATTCATATAATGGGCATGCTAAAAAAACACCTCATCTGGTATTTTTTGAAACAAGGTGTTACAATAATACGGCATAGACAGCCTTATCGATTTTGGGTCAGAGAGTAATCGTAAAGTTTGTTATGCGTAATGAGGTAATACATTGTTCGAATGAGACGATGTATAGAGGCAATCGTATGTGGCTTAGTTGAAGCTATTGTCGATTGTCTTTTTCGTTTCTCATAAAAGTCAGCGATATGGCAGGGATTGGTATGACTAGCTGAAGCGATGTTGTGAATACACTTGAACAAGATTTTTCTGGCATAGGGATTACCTCGTTTAGTGATGTGTTCCTTGGCGAGGAAGTTCCCAGATTCGTAGTGTTTCAGGTCAATGCCGATAAAAGCGTTGATTTGATTAGCAGACGTGAAATCGACGAATATCTCCCAACTCGCCAATGATAGATGTCGCTGTGGTTTCTGCGATGTCAGGAATTGACCGTAAGATGTTATACTCTGGTAAAGGCTGAGCTAGAGCTACCATATCGTTTAAGACAACTTGTCTGCGTTCAGAAAGACGAAGCAATTCTTGAGCATAGTAGCGAACCTCTTCAAGCATTGGAGAGGTTTTCTTGACCGCACAAAAAGATTGTTTAGCGAGTTTTATAAGTTTATGAGGTAGCTGAGCCTTACCTTGATGAGCATATTGTTCAGCGCTGGTCTGATCTAGTTCGATCGGCTCAGACCAACCAAGTAGGATTCAGAAAGAAAGGCATAACCACTATGATTTGTTTGTTTGACCGCTATGATCAAGCAAGTTTTGATTTGTTACGTTCATTAAAAGCAACAGGACTTGATTGTCCTGTTGTTGTTGTACAAGACGATGGCTATCTTTCACCAGATGTCGAGTCTCCTTACAGTTATTTTTATTAGAGATTTGGACACACCAGAGGGCCGTCCAATTTATTTTAATCTTGTCCCCAAACCGCATCTATGGAGATTCGCTCCAGCAATGTAAATGGCGAAATCTTGGATATGGGCAAGAAGCGTGCTAATATTTTCTATCGCCAACCAACACATGAAAGACGTGTGCGGGCTGTCGAATGGCTGGATACAGAGGGGCAAGTCCGAGCGGCGAGATATCTACAATCGCAAAGGACGGCTTTTCGCACAAATAACTCTACGATCAGACACAACATCCGACCCATACTCGCTATTTTGACCAGAACAATGTTGTGGTGATTATGGAAAAATCATCTGACTGGAGATATTATCCTGACACTGGAGGGAAAGCGTCATATTTTTAAATCCAAACAAGAATTTGTCGTCTTTTATCTGCAATATCGTGGATATGATACAGATCGTATTATTTATAATTCTCTAGCAACCCCTTCTTGGTGGCCTACGCTCTTCGTCCTAAAAATGGTCGTGCAGAAGATGTTCTTTTCTGGCAGGAGCCTATCGGAGAATCCTTACCGGTAATATGAAAGTAGCTATGAAAATGCCTCATCGCAATATCCGCATCACTGTTCAGGACGAGACGGGTATATGAGAAAATTCAAAGCTTGGCAACACCGGAAGAAAAGTCTATTTCCACAATATTGGTTTATATTTATGATTACCAACGTCTTAATATTATGAATCCAGAAGCCTTGATTTTGACCAATAGTGATCAGCTTGAGCAAATAGAGCAACTCTTGACTCAGCTACCAAATGTACATTTTCCATATTGGAGCCATCACAGAAATGTCTGGCATTTAATGAGGCTCAATCGTTATCCGAATGTTTCGCTTTATCCAAATATTCGTCCGCAAGGGATTTGCAGTGCTTTTTGAGATGTGACTTGTATCTAGATATCAATATCAGCGATGAAAATCCTCAATGCTTTACCGCACAGCTTTTGAGAATAACATGCTGATTCTCAGCTTCAAAAACACTTGCCATAGCCGCTCGATTTATTGCGGATGATCACATTTATGCCTATGAAAATGTTTCAGGCATGGTGGATAAGATTCAAAGTGTCCTTGCCCACTCATCAGAGATGGAAGCAGCACTTGCTAGACAGAAACAGGCTGCTAATCAGGCTAGTTTGGAGCAATATAAGGCCATTCTTTAACCAGATACATGAGAACTTGCTTTCGATGAGGGCAAGTTCCTTTTATGCTGAGATTTAGTAAAGGAGGACAATCATGCCAGAGAAGCAAAAGGGAATTCTGCAGGAACATATCAACGAGCAGCTAGATAATCGTAGAAGACCGTTGAAAAGGAGAAGCAAGAGTTTAGTATGATTGCAGTGTTAGGTGGCATTCTTTTTCTTATCACTCTCTTGGTCACAATCATCATGCAGTTGGGACACTTTTTCTAGGATTTTTCTGGATGGAGGTCTCTGGAAAGATGAACCTGACGAGCAAATCGTCAAGGTTTTTGCCTCTATCTAATTGAACTAGTGTGAAAGGGGGAGTAGGGGGTTCGAAAAGATAATAAAACGCTTTCAACAATTTGAAACTTAAAAAGCGGATTTTCTGAAAAATTAGCTATTTTTCATTTTGTTATTTCACATATAATTACTTGAAAAGGGGAATCGTTTTGGTAAAATGATGAGTGGTATATACTGGATAAAAACGGCTGGTATATCCCAGATGGAATCTGCTTTTTCTGAGTCAAAGGGATAAAAACTGAAACTGACTGCAACTTTTATTAACTCTGGTTTTGGGAGGCAGCGTAATCTACACTTTGTTAATGGTCATGAGATTAACAAAGGGTCGCAATTGGATAAAAAGAAAAATCGAATGTTTTCGAAGTAAAAAAATTTAACAAAGATTTCGAGATCGTAGATGAAAAAGCGTTATAAGCTTTACAAGTCGGGCAAAAACTGGGTAAAAAGCCTCGAACTCTCAATTGGATCTCTTCCGTATCGGTGGGATGGGCGAAGTTGTCTCTAGTACCCTGTCAGACACTGAAGAACTTGATCACGCACACCTTAGTTTTAACACGCTAGCGGGTATAGGGGGAATCCTGGCCGCGGGGGCTGCAGGATTTGTGATGACTCAAGAGCAAACTGTTTATGCGGATGAAACATCTGAGTATACAGAAAAGGATAAAACAGTCATCGCAGCTGAACCGAAAGCAGCTGAAACAACTGAAACAAGTACTAACTCAATCATCGCTCAAGCGCAAGCAGAAGTAAAGAAAGCTCAAGCAGAACAAGCATCTGCAACAGCTTCTGTATCAGTCAGTCAATCTGTTGAGGATCAAGCGAGTGCGAGTCAGTCAGTTTCAGTCAGTCAATCTGCCTCAGCAAGTCAGTCAGCTTCAGTCAGTCAATCTGCCTCAGCAAGTCAATCAGCATCAGCTCCTACATCAGCTTCAGCAAGTGCAAAAGCATCTGCATCAGTAAGCTCTACACCATCAGCGTCAGCAAGCGCTCAAGCACCTGCCTCTGTAGTTGAGAGTACATCAGTTGTTAGCGAACCATCAGCTCAGGCTTCTGTGTCTACCTCAGCTTCTGCATCGCTCAACCTTAAGGTCAACCCTGCGGCAAGTCTTGTATCAGGTAGTGCTAGCAAAGTTTGGTAAGTGCAGCTCTTAGCACAAGCCAAGCAGCAACGACTAGCAACAACATCGCGGCTGGTATTGTAGCAGACAAGAACCAAGCCCAAGGTAAGGATACAACCAAGCAAGCTGAGAAAAACCAAAAGGTTGACAATACTGTAGCGACTGCACCAAAGACAGGGTATTCTGGATTTAGAGCAAATCCGATCGATACTGGATCAAAAGAACCATTCTTTCTAAATACCGATCCATATAGCATCAACTCTCCAGAAACAAGTGGTCGTTTAAATAGACAACGGGTCTTTCTGGGACGAGCAGGTGTTCCTTTCTCGGTAACATATTATATGCATAAGTCTCAATTTGATGCGGACGAATATCCTTACGGTTCATATAAGGATAGTGAGTTTGCAGGACTTTCTGCAAGAACAACTCTAGAGACTCGAAACTGGCAAGAAGCACAAGAGAAATATAATATTACCTCGGAAACAGGTCGTGTGGAAGTGGCTCCTGGACGTTATATTCCATATGTAACTTTCAAGAGTGATAATCCAAAAGCATTTAATAGTAGTGTCAATCTGGATGTGACCTGATGGACGTAGCTTTCCTCAAACCAGCATATTCATGAACCTTACTACTACTCAGTTTAAGGGACCTGCTGTAACGTATGATGCTGAGGGAGAAGCATTGGCTCCTCTTGCAAAATATAAAGTAGGCGATAGAGTTAATGAAACTTTATATTTCCACAATGATAAACAGTATAGATATGAGCAAGATGCTAAAATTCTATGGTTTTGTACACTGGTAATGGTGGTACAACCAAATATAGTGGTTTGAGGTATGTTCTAGGGGTGGAAAGGCGTGCTGATTTCACCTATGTTTCAAAACTCACTATTACAGGGACGGTTTTAACTGAAAATCCTAATATGCTCGTCAGACATACTAATGGATCGGGAGGTAAGGATGCTGATTTCTTTACCTATCTAGGCCGTCCAGAAGAAGTTGTAACTGAGGCTGCGCAGGAGTCAATTATCAACAAGAGCAAAGACTCACTCTTCCCTGAACCACTAGTTCCTGAGATTGAAGTCTGCAAACGAGTTAATGAAACTTTATATGTTCATGATGGTACTAACAAAAGGAGATCAGTCTGTTGGTTCTTGGCAAAGTTCTTACCTTACCCAGATCAAGCGGTTGAGCTGATTCATGGTAAGAAAGAACTAGAAGCACTTGGATTAACAGTTACTACTAGAACCGATGAACCAGGGGCTGGTAAGACTGGTTATATCCCATCTATCCAAATTTCTGGGACGCCTACTAAAACAGGAACTGTAACACTTAAATATAGATTACTGACGAAGCAGGACAGCTTAACTTTAAGGACATTCAAGTAAAATGAAAGCGGATCCCGAGCCAATCCAGTTTCAGCATCAGTATCTGCAAGTCAAAGTGCTTCAGCATCTATCTCATCAAGCATCAGTGCGAGCCAATCAGCATCAGCTCAGTAAATGCTAGCCAAAGTGCATCAGCAAGCCAATCAGCCAGCGCATCCGTATCAGCCAGTCAAAAAGTGCTTCAACATCAGTAAGCGCAAGTCAATCAACTAGCGCATCAGTAAGCGTAAGCCAAAGTGCCTCAGCAAGTGCGAGCCAATCATCGTCTGTATCAGCTAGCCAAAGTGCATCCGCATCTGTAAGTGCAAGTCAATCAACTAGCGCATCAGTAAGCGCAAGTCAATCGGCTTCAGCATCAGTAAGTGCAAGTCACTCAGCCTCTGTATCAGCAAAGCCAATCAGCATCAATCTCAGCAAGTGCAAGCCAAAGTGCTTTCAGCAAGTGCAAGCGTAGGGTGCATCAGTAAGCCAATCAGCCTCTGTATCAGCTGGTCAATCAGCTTCAGCTTCTGCATCTGCAAGTCAAAAGTAGCTTAGCATCAGTAGCGCAAGCCAAAGTGCTTCAGCTTCAGCATCTAACAACCAGAACTCAGCTTCTATCTCAGCAAGCGCGAGCCACTCTGCGTCAGTGTAGTGCGAGCCAAAGCACTTCAGCATCAGTAGCGCTAGTCACTCAGCATCTGCATCAGCTAGCCAAAGCGCTTCAGCATCAGTAAGTGCGTAGTCACTCAGCATCTGTATCAGCTAGCCAAAAGCGCTTCAGCATCAGCAGTGCTAGTCACCAGCATCTGTATCAGCTAGCCAATCGGCTTCAGCTTCAGTATCTGCCAAGTCAAAGTACTTCAGCATCAGTAAGCGCAAAGTGCCAAAAGTGCTTCAGCAGCATCTAACAACGAGAACTCAGCGTCTATCCAGTAAGCGCGAGCCACTCAGCGTCAATTGAGTGCGAGCCAAAAGCACTTCAGCATCTATCTCCAGTCAAGCATCAGTGCAGCTGATAAGCCTCTGTATCGAGCAGTCAATCAGCTTCAGCTTCAGTATCTGCAGTCAAGTACTTCAGCGTCAGTAAGCGCAAGCCAGTGCTTCGGCTTCAGCATCTAACAAACCAGAACTCAGCTTCTATCTCAGCAAGCGCGAGCCACCTCTGTCAATTAGTGCTAGCCAAAGCACTTCAGCATCAGTAAGTGCTGAGTCACTCAGCATCTGTATCAGCTAGCCAAAGCGCTTCAGCATCAGTAAGTGCTAGTCACTCAGCATCTGTATCAGCTAGCCAATCAGCTTCGAGCTTCAGTATCGCGAGCCAAAGTGCTTCAGCTTCAGCATCTAACAACCAGAACTCAGCGTCTATCTCAGTAAGCGCGAGCCACTCAGCGTCAATTGGTGCTAGCCAAAGCACTTCAGCATCTATCTCAGCAAGCATCAGTGCTGGCCAATCAGCCTCTGTATCAGCTAGTCAATCAGCTTCAGCTTCAGTATCTGCAAGTCAAAGTACTTCAGCATCAGTAAGCGCAAGCCAAAGTGTCTTCAGCTTCAGCATCTAACAACCAGAACTCAGCTTCATCTCCAGCAAGCGCGAGCCACTCTGCGTCAGTTAGTTCTAGCCAAAGCACTCTCAGCATCTATCTCAGCAAGCATCAGTGCTAGCCAATCAGCCTCTGTATCAGCGAGTCAATCAGCTTCGGCATCTAACAACCAGAACTCAGCGTCTATCTCAGTAAGCGCGAGCCACTCTGCGTCAATTAGTGCGAGCCAAAGTGCTTCAGCATCAGTAAGTGCTAGTCAATCAGCATCTGTATCAGCTAGCCAATCAGCTTCAGCTTCGGTCATCTGCAAGTCAAAGTACTTCAGCATCAGTAAGTGCTAGTCACTCAGCATCTGTATCAGCTAGCCAATCAGCTTCAGCTTCAATATCTGCAAGTCAAAGTACTTCAGCATCAGTAAGCGCAAGCCAAAGTGCCTCAGCTTCAGCATCTAACAACCAGAACTCAGCGTCTATCTCAGTAAGCGCGAGCCACTCTGCGTCAGTGGTGCGAGGCCAAAGCGCCTCAGCATCAGTAAGCGCTAGTCACTCAGCCTCTGTATCCAGCTAGCCAATCAGCTTCAGCTCAGTATCTGCAAGTCAAAGTAGCTTCAGCATCAGTGAGCGCAAGCATCAGTGCTAGCCAATCAGCCTCTGTATCAGCTAGTCAATCAGCTTCAGCGTCTGTATCTGCAAGTCAAAGTACTTCAGCATCAGTAAGCGCAAGCAAAAGTGCTTCAGCTTCAGCATCTAACAACCAGAACTCAGCGTCTATCTCAGTAAGCGCGAGCCACTCAGCGTCAATTAGTGCGAGCCAAAGCACTTCAGCATCTATCTCAGCAAGCATCAGTGCTAGCCAATCAGCATCTGTATCAACTAGCCAGCGCCTCAGCGTCTGTATCTGCAAGTCAAAGTACTTCAGCATCAGTGAGCGCGAAAGCATCAGTGCTTCAGCTTCAGCATCTAACAGCAGAACTCAGCGTCTATCTCAGTAGCGCGAGCCACTCAGCGTCGAGTGAGTGCGAGCCAAAGGGTGCTTCAGCATCTATCTCAGCAAGCATCAGTGCGAGCCAATCAGCATCTGTATCAGCTTAGTCAATCAGCTTCAGCGTCTGTATCTGCAAAGTCAAAAGTACTTCAGCATCAGTAAGCGCAAGCCAAAGTGCTTCAGCTTCAGCATCTAACAGCGTAGAACTCAGCGTCTATCTCAGTAAGCGCGAGCCAGTCTCAAAGTCAATTAGTGCGAGCCAAAGTGCTTCAGCTTCTGTATCAGCAAGCATCAGTGCAAGTCACTCAGCATCTGTATCAGCTAGCCAAAGCGCCTCAGCTTCTGTATCTGCGTCAAAGTACTTCAACCTCAGTAAGCGCAAGCCAAAGTGCCTCAGCTTCCAGCATCTAACAACCAGAACTCAGCGTCTATCTCAGTAAGCGCGAGCCAGTCTGCGTCAATTAGTGCGAGCCAAAGTGCTTCAGCTTCTGTATCAGCAAAGCATCAGCAAGCCACCAGCATCTGAATCAGCTAGCCAAAGCGCCTCAGCTTCTGTATCTGCAAGTCACGGTACTTTCAACCTCAGTAAGCGCAAGCAAAAGTGCCTCAGCTTCAGCATCTAACAGCAGAACTCAGCGTCTATCTCAGTAAGCGCGAGCCAGTCTGCGTCAATTAGTGCGAGCCAAAGCACTTCAGCATCTATCTCAGCAAGCATCAGTGCTGGCCAATCAGCATCTGTATCAGCTAGTCAATCAGCTTCAGCGTCTGTATCTGCAAGTCAAAGTACTTCAACCTCAGTAAGCGCAAGCCAAAGTGCCTCAGCTTCAGCATCTAACAACCAGAACTCAGCGTCTATCTCAGTAAGCGCGAGCCAGTCTGCGTCAATGGTGCAGTGCCAAAAGTGCTTTCAGCTTCTGTATCGCAAGCATCAGTGCAAGTCACTCAGCATCTGTACCAGCTAGCCAAAAGCGCCTCAGCTTCTGTATCTGCAAGTCAAAGTACTTCAACCTCAGTAAGCGCAAAGCCAAAGTGCCCTCAGCTTCAGCATCTAACAACCAGAACTCAGCAAGTCATCTCCAGTAGCGCGAGCCGTTGCGTCAATTAGTGCAAGCCAAAGTGCTTTCCAGCTTCTGTATCAGCGCGCACTCAGCAAGTCATCCAGCATCTGAATAGCCAGCCAAAGCGCCTCAGCTTCTGTATCTGCGAGTCAAAGTATCAACCTCCAGTAGGCAAGCCAAAGTGCTCAGCTCAGCATCTAACAACCAGAACTCAGCGTCTATCTCAGTAAGCGAGCCAGTCTACGTCAATTGAGTGGCGAGCCAAAGCACTTCAGCATCTATCTCAGCAAGCATCAGTGCTAGTCAATCAGCCTCTGTATCAGCTAGTCAATCAGCTTCAGCGTCTGTATCTGCAAGTCAAAAGCTTCAGCATCAGTAGCGCAAAGCCCAAAAGCGCGTCAGCTTCAGCATCTAACAACCAGAACTCAGCGTCTATCTCAGTAAGCGCGAGCCAGTCTGCTTCAATCAGTGCTTCAGTATCAGCGAAAGCGCAAGCATGAGTAACAGCGTGTCTGCCTCAATCAGTGCAAGCCAATCAGCAAGCAGCTAGCATGAGCACCAGCGTGTCTGCCTCAATCAGTGCAAGCCAATCAGCAAGCGCAAGCATGAGCACCAGCGTGTCTGCCTCAATCAGGGCAAGCCAATCAGCAGCACAGCATGAGCAACAGCGTGTCTGCTTCAATTAGTGCATCTGAATCAGCAAGCACAAGCATGAGCAATAGCGTGTCCGCTTCAATCAGCTAGCCCAGTATCAGCAAGCACAAGCGAGCAACAGCGTCCGCTTCAATCAGCGCATCTGAATCAGCAAGCACAAGCTTGAGTAACAGCGTGTCTGCCTCCAATCGGTGCAAGCCAATCAGCAAGCGCGTCAGTATCTGCCAAGTCAAAGTCTTCAGCATCTGTATCAGCTAGCCAATCAGCAAGCACCAAGCTACGAGCAACAGCGTGTCTGGCTTCAGTTAGTGCACCCTGAATCAGCAAGCACAAGCATGAGCACCAGCGTGTCCGCCTCAATCAGCAAGCCAATCAGCGAAAGCACAAGCATGAGCAACAGCGTGTCCGCTTCAATCAGTGCATCTGAATCAGCAAGCACAAGCATGAGCAATAGCGTGTCTGCTTCAATCAGTGCTTCAGTATCAGCAAGCACAAGCATGAGCAACAGCGTGTCTGCTTCAATCAGTGCAAGTCAATCAGCAAGCACAAGCATGAGCAACAGCGTGTCCGCTTCAATCAGTGCATCTGAATCAGCAACACGGCGCACGAGCACCAGCGCGTCTGCCTCAATCAGTGTGTATCTGAATCAGTAAGCACAGCTTGAGTAACAGCGTGTCTGCCTCAATCAGTGCATCTGAATCAGTAAGCACAAGCATGAGCAACAGCGTGTCTGCTTCCAATCAGTGTCAGTATCAGCAAGCACAAGCTTGAGTAACAGCGTGTCAGCCTCAATCAGTGCATCTGAATCAGTAAGCACAAGCACGAGCAACAGCGTGTCTGCCCTCAATCCGTGCATCTGAATCGGCAAGCACTAGCATGAGCAACAGCGTGTCCGCTTCAATCAGTGCATCTGAATCAGCAAGCACAAGCTTGAGTAACAGCGTGTCTGCCTCAATCAGTGCAAGCCAATCAGCAAGCGCGTCAGTATCTGCAAGTCAAAGTACTTCAGCATCTGTATCAGCTAGCCAATCAGCAAGCACAAGCATGAGCAATAGCGTGATCTGCTTCAATTAGTGCATCTGAATCAGCAAGCACAAGCATGAGCAATAGCGTGTCCGCTTCAATCAGTGCTTCAGTATCAGCAAGCACAAGCATGAGCAACAGCGTGTCCGCTTCAATCAGTGCATCTGAATCAGCAAGCACAAGCATGAGCAATAGCGTGTCTGCTTCAATCAGTGCTTCAGCACAGCGCTACAAGCATGAGCAATAGCGTGTCTGTCAATCAGTGCAAGTCAATCAGCGTTAAAGCACAGCATGAGCAACAGCGTTCGTCTGCTTCCAGTGCATCTGAATCAGCAAGCTACAAGCACGAGCGACAGCGTGTCTGCTCCAATCAGTGTATCTGAATCAGTAGCGCACGTTCTGAGTAACAGCGTGTCTGCCCCAATCAGTGCATCTGAATCAGTAAGCACAAGCATGAGCAACAGCGTGTCTGCTTCAATCAGTGCTTCCGTATCAGCAAGCACAAGCTTGAGTAACAGCGCGTCAGCCTCAATCAGCGCATCTGAATCAGTAAGCACAAGTACGAGCAACAGCGTGTTCGTTCTCAATCAGTGCATCTGAATCAGCAAAGGCACAACGCTACGAGTATCAGCGTGTCCGCCCTCAATCAGTGCATCTGAATCAGTAAGCACAAGCATGAGCAACAGCGTGTCTGCTTCAATCAGTGCTTCAGTATCAGCAAGCACAAGCATGAGCAACAGCGTGTCTGCTTCAATCAGTGCATCTGAATCAGCAAGCACAAGCTTGAGTAACAGCGTGTCAGCCTCAATCAGTGCATCTGAATCAGTAGCACAAGCATAGCAACAGCGTGTCTCGCTTCAATCAGTGCTTCAGTATCACGCACAAGCTTGAGTAACAGCGTGTCTAGCCTCAATCAGTGCATCTGAATCAGTAAGCACAAGCATGAGCAACAGCGTGTCTGCCTCAATCAGTGCTTCAGTATCAGCAAGCACAAGCATGAGCAATAGCGTCCGCTTCAATTAGTGCATCCGAATCCAGCGTTACAAGCATGAGCAACAGCGTCTCGCTTCAATCAGTGCTCATGTATCAGCAAGCACAAGCATGAGCAACAGCGTGTCTGCTTCAATTAGTGCATCTGAATCAGCAAGCACAAGCTTGAGTAACAGCGTGTCAGCCTCAATCAGTGCTTCAGTATCAGCAAGCACAGCACGCGCAACAGCGTGTCAGCCTCAATCAGTGCATCTGAATCAGTGGCTAGCGCGAGCAAACAGCGTGTCTGCTTCAATCAGTGCTTCAGTATCACGCAAGCACAAGCATGAGCAACAGCGTTCGCTTTCCAATTAGTGCATCTGAATCAGCAAGCACAAGCTGAGTAACAGCGTGTCAGCCTCAATCAGTGCTTCAGTATCAGCAGTTAGCACAAGCATGAGCAACAGCGTGTTCGCGCCCTCAATCAGTGCATCTGAACTGCAAGCACAAGCACGAGCAACAGCGTGTCTGCTTCAATCAGTGCTTCAGCACTCCAGCAAGTCACAGCATGAGCAACAGCGTGTCTGCCCCAATCGAGTGTCAATCAGCAAGCACAAGCATGAGCAACAGCGTGTCTGCTTCCAATTAGTGCATCTGAATCAGCAAGCACAAACGCATGAGTAACAGCGTCCGCTCAACTCAGTGCTTCAGCATCAGCAAGCACAAGCATGAGCAAACGATGTATCCGCATCAATCAGTGCATCTGAATCAGTAGCGCAACTCGAAGTAGTACTTCAGTTCAACTAAGCACTTCCAGTGTTTCTGAGTAACAGCGTAAGTACATCTACATCACTTAGCAATAAGCGTTTCAAACAGTTTGAGTACAAGTGCGTCACAACAATCTAACTCATTCAGCTATAGTAAAGTGAGCCAACAAGCGAATCTAAGCCAGAGTTTAACCTTCCTAGCTACCTTGAATCTGTAAGTGCAAGTAGTCAGTCTCAATAGCACAAGCCGAGCAAACAGCGCAAGTACCTAGCTAGCTTTGTCTGACAGTGCTTCAACTCCATGCTACAAAATCACTCTCAAGCACCTAAGCCACAGCCTGCACAACCAGAACAAGTCAAAGTTACTCCAAACGCTAAGGCTTTTACCAAATACAGGAACTGCAAAGTAACCAATTTGCTGGTCTTGGATTAGGAGTAGCTCTTAGTATGCCTCTCTTGGTGTAAGAAGAAGAGATCAGCAGCTTGAAATGGATTTAGAAGACTAAGTTCCAAAAATCGGCTACAATGAAATTTTGTTGATATCATTTTAGCGATGAAAATAAGAACCCGGATGGCTCAAGGCCATCTGGGGTGGGCTACTTTCACCATTTGTCAAGTCTATCAAGGCTTTAAGTAAAAAAAGAGATAAGACAGTAGCTATTCTGAGGTTACTGTCTTATTTTTTTAACTGCTACTGATTCATATAATGGGCATGCTAAAAACACCTCATCTGGTATTTTTTTGAAACAAGGTGTTACAATAATACGGCATAGACAGCCTTATCGATTTTTGGGTCAGAGAGGTAATCGTAAAGTTTGTTATGCGTAATGAGGTAATACATTGTTCGAGATGAGGACGATGTATAGAGGCAATCGTATGTGGCTTAGTTGAAGCTATTGTCGATTGTCTTTTTCGTTTTCTCATAAAAGTCAGCGATATGGCAGGGGATTGGTATGACTAGCTGAAGCGATGTTGTGAATACACTTGAACAAGATTTTTTTCTGGCATAGGGATTACCTCGTTTAGTGATGTGTTCCTTGGCGAGAAGTTCCCAGATTCGTAGTGTTTCAGGTCAATGCCAATAAAAGCGTTGATTTGATTGGTAGACTGAAAGCGACGAATATCTCCTCAACTCAATGATAGATGTCGCTGTGGTTTCTGCGATGCCAGGAATTGACCGTAAGATGTCATACTCTGGTGAGGCTGAGCTAGAGCTACCATGTCGTTTAAGACAACTTGTCTGCGTTCAGAAAGACGAAAGCAATTCTTGAGCATAGTAAACGAACCTCTTCAAGCATTGGAGAGGTTTTCTTGACCGCACTAAAAAAGATTGTTTAGCGAGTTTTATCAGTTTATCAGTCAGGTAAGCAATACGCTTTTTGAGAGATGCGTTTGGAGGTAGATTGACGGATAACCTCACACAAGTTACTTTGAGATAGGCTTAATACAAACTCTTTGCATGGAAAAGCCATCACTAAGTTCCAATATTGTTCTCCAGTAGGTGTGGATAATAAATTTTCCAATTCAGGAAAGGTGACTTGTAGGACCTTGTGCAGACGGTTTTTAGTTCGAACAAGATCTTCTGTCATATTTTGATAGAAACGGCTTAAATCACGCAAGTGTTGATAAACTTTCTTCCTGCACGTAAGTTGGTTTACGATTAGCACAAGCTGATTAGCCAACTTTTCAGCATCAATTTTATCTGTTTTACGAACTCGCAGACTGTCCAATTGCTTCTTAGCTTTCCAGTGGATTTAGCCGTGTGTAAGCGGCAACTATATTCCTCAAGAAAGGCTTGAAGACGTCGAGAATAGACGCCTGTAGCCTCAAATATAATCTCAGGGTTATGAACAGTTTTCAAGTCGCCCAACAGGCGATTGAATCCAATGGCATCATTGAGTATGGTGTAGCTATGAACCTTCTCACCGTTGACTAAAATGGCCACCTCAGAACTTGTTTTACTGACATCAATTCAAAATACTGCACATGACTGTCCTCTTTTGTCTTGAATAATTCCGTATGTTTTAGTGAGTTTTATTTTCAATACGCGACGTTTAGCGCCACCAGAGCCCTACGACTTCTGCGAGACACCACTACTTTTAACATAGTGAAAAAGTAGTGAGTACTCTTCACGTCGAGATTTCTTCACTACTAATCTGTATGTTTGTCAACTGTAGTGCTGAAGTCATGCTAAGCTCGAGAAAGGACAAAATTTCGTCCTTTCTCTTTTTGATGTTTAGAGCGAGTAAAAATCCGCTTTTTGAAATAAAAGTTCCGCAAAACGCAGCCTGAGTTTGATGATCTTTGATGAGGTTATTAGTGGCTTTCTAGCTTATGCGTTTGGTAGAGTAAGATCTATAGGCGTTTATAATGTTTAGATCCATAATTCCTTAACGTGGTTTTACCACTACAGAAATTATAGATTTTCTCATTGTTGGAGAAAATTCTTTTTCGATCCTTTTTAGATTTCCATGCTTCATTGCTGGGGAAATGTGGTGCAAAATAAAAGATAGATTTTACGAGGATGAGAGAAGAAACGTCTAAGCAGAAAACTGATAGTCGATTCTATCACAGGCCGACTCTACCTTCTGTGGAATTGTCGAGGTCTTATTTTGCGCTGATCGCTCGTCTGGGCTATATGCAGGTCGTCAATCAGGGACCTTTTATACAGACAAATTAGCCAAAGCAAGTAAACATGTTGACAAATCGAGTTCGCGTGGGCGAGCTATGACGCTTCAGGCAGACGCCTTGTGCGTTCTCAGGAGAACACGCAACCAAGCAAAGTGGTGACTTTTTACACGAGACAATAAACTGACAGCAGAAGAAATCGTGAAACGGCACAGTTACTGCAATATGTGTCGGTGTCTGACCTAAAAAGTGACCGAGCGCGAGGGTTGATTATTATCCGGCGGATAATAAAGCTACCGAGGAAGCGGTTGAAAATTACCCAAGGAAGAAAAATTTGATACGGATAAGGCAATCGTTTGCCCGAAGCCAAGATCCTATGAGGCAGCGGCGGAGAGTATTGATCCAAGCCAGCTGAGCTGTACAGATGAGGTGAAAAGAGGATTATCGCTCTGATGTAGCCATGATGAATGCATCGTGCCAGAAGCTCTTTCAACAGGGACGATTCAGACGGATGACTGACGACGGAGCAGGTCGCTACGATTGCGTCCATCGGCAAAGAGCTTCCGGGTATTGAAGTGGCTTCGCCAAGCTGGAACCCAGGAAGAGTGTTTGAAACATCGCTGGCTTCGATTGTTGGTCAAATTTCAACCGAGAAAAACAGGTCTGCCAGCTGAGGCAAAGCGGATGACTAGTGTCAAGAAGGGCTATTCTCTGAATGACCATTGAGTGGGAATTTCTTATTTGAAAGAGTGTGAGTCTGTTTTACAAGGAAAACGAGGCAGAAAAAGAAATTCGGCTGGACAAAAATGGCAACATGGAGAGCGTTGAGACCATTTCCGAGGGAAGCAAAGGGAACAATCTGAAACCTAACCGTGAATCGACTCTTCCGGCAGGGGAGTTGAGGATATTCTCAGAAATGCCTTTAATATGGAGCTAGCCAAAGGTATGCCGCCTATTCAGAAGGCGTCTAGTAGCAATGTCTGGATCCCAGCTACTGGGATCAATCTTGGCCCGCTGGTGTCAAGCACGACACCGGAAATGCAGGCGATATCTCAACGGTGATGCGCTTTGGTACCCATTACAAATGTCTTTGTTCCCCGGTTCTGTCGTCAAGCTGCTTACTCAACCGCTGGGTTGGCAGGTATGGAGCCATTTCAGGAAATCAATCCTGGTCGATCGGCCGATTCTTTTGCGGGTTCTACTCCCATCAATTCTTGGTTTACGGCCTGTGGTTCGTGTCTATTACGGCAGTGGAGGCTCTGGAATACTCGTCTAATACCTATATGGTTCAGGTGGTCCAAACATGCTTTGGGATCTGCGCATAGCCCAAATATGGCCTTAGGAACCATAACAGTCGATGCTTCAATGAGCTCTGTTCGACTTTTTGCAGAATATGGTCTGGGGACTGAGACGGGGATTGATTTACCGACAGAATCTACAGGCTATATGTCCCAGCTTCACAGTTAGCAATTATATTACGGATGCTTTTGGTCAGTTTGATAACTTCTACAATTCGCTGGAGTTGGCCCAATATGTGTGCGTCGACGGCCATGTGGCGGTGAGCGGGTAGCTCCGGCATCTGGTTGAAGGCATTTACGCCAACAATGACCAAGGTGGACCGGATTTGACTTTGGAGATGAAGGAAACAAAAAGAACTAAATCAGGTACGAATATTTCCGAGGAAATATGGCTCTGATAAAACAAGGTTTCTCATCAGGTAGTCAATGGATGGAGTGGCTTTACTAACTGGACGGACGGTCGCCCGAGGCGCTATGGTTTCGATCAGCGCCAAAACAGACTCGCTGAAACCTTTGGTCAACGGTGGTAAGCATCTGCTAGTAATACCAATGTTGTATCCTATGCACCAAGCTGATAATCCTAAAATAGCCGTAGCCGTGGTATTTCAGCACAATGCTGACCTTTCCTCAGCGGTCAGCCACAGTATACCTGCGAGTATTATTAACCTTTATAATCAACAGCACCCAAAGTGAGTTAGAAAGGAAAAGCAGTAGAATCGGATCGAGATTTTACCGCTCAACTATTACCATTGCGCTTTATCCAACCCCTGTCAGCTAGTTCGATTGATAGCTTTTCCAAGCTGCCGGGTATCGGCATTTAAGACAGCTTCTCGTCTGGCCTTTCTATACCATCGGAATGAGTGACGATGATGCTGGCGAATCATTTGCCGAAAATCTACTAGCTGCCAAGCGCGAGCTGGACTTACTGCTGCTCTATCTGGCATGGCGAAATCTGACGGACGATGAGATCCCCGTGTGCTATCTGTACGGATCAAAACGCGCTGATCAGACTGTGATTTTGATCGTTGAGTAGCCGCGATGCCTTCTGCCGCTGGAAAAATATCCAAGAATACCATGGCTCTTTTTATCATGTTCTTTCTCACGACGCCTTATCTCCCTATGAACGGTATAGGACCGAGATGATATCAACCTCAAGAGTCTCCTGACTCGCTTGATGATGCTGCAAGTGATGCAGCTGTCAGGCTACCAATGCACGGCCGCACGGAGAAGCAAACTTCTATGTATATTTCTCGCGTTCTCAAAGCCCGCTGGTATCGAAGGTGACTCGACTGGCCCTTAGCGGACTGGCTGTGGGCGCTGATATCGAATATGCAGACGAAGTGACCCTGCCCGAGCGATTGAAAATCGGACAGAATTGTAAGAATGAAAGAAGATTTCCCGCTGAAAACACGCCGGAAGTCTTTTTCTATTCAAAAATGCGGGGAACATGGTATACCGTGTGGAAACAGTCTAAAAAGAAGTATGGGGCAGCCAAAATGAACTTATAGCTAGGAAAATGTTTAGGATAAGATAACGGTCAAACAAACCTTGATTTTACTATACGGCGCCGCAGCGCTGGCGAGAAGTTTCGAGCCTTGTCGGCTGAGAGCGTCGTACGAGCCATCAATTGCGAGCAAAGTTTTCGTCAAGACCTCTATTTCATCACAAGCTGTCTGATTTTATCAAGAAAACGCGCAGGAATTCATGCAGAAAACCAGCTGCGGCCGAAAAGCTCATGACCAATGCAACGGCTGATCTTTCACAGCAAGTCAAACCGGAGGATATTTAAGGAGGAAAATGCAGTTGTCTTTCCTGTTCTTCATGGACACCGATGGGCGAGGATGGCTCTATTCAAGGCTTCCTTTGAAGTCGTTGCGCCTTTCAACTATATGTGGGCTGCAATATATTGTCTTCCAGTGTTGCCATGGACAAAAGTACCACCAAACGTATTCTGGACCCGCTGGAACTCCCACAGGTGCGTGTAGCGGTGATTGAGAGGTGAAAATCTGGAAGATTGCCGAAATCGAGAAGAAAATTAACTTATCCGATTTTTACCAAACCCAAAGTCTAACACGCTCTAGTGTCGGTGTCTAAGTCTGATAATAAAGAGGAGCTGCGGGCGGCGACATGGATTTGGCCTTCTGGCACGACAGTCGTGTCTTGGCCGAGCAGGAGTCAACGCGCGTGAGACTGAGGTTGGCCTCTTAGGAAATTATGACGTTAAGAGCACCTTGCCGGGCGAAGTGGTCAAAGATGTGGCTTTCTCGCGACTATGAAGCCAAGTATATTGGACAATAAGATTGCCATGGATAATTCCTGCGAAAAATCTCAGACGAGGTTATTTCTCTCTTCGTACGAATGCTGGGACAGCTTTTCGTGCCTTAGGGCGGACAGGGATTGGCTCGCTGTGATTTCTTTTTACACCGAAGAGGGGACATCTTCCTCCAATGAGGCTCCAAGCACCATGCACTGGCTTTGCCAATGGTCTATGTATGTCCCTTAGCTCTTTGGGAGAAATATGGGACTGCCTTTATTCCTGATTTGATTGAGAAATTGTAAATCTAGCTAGAAGAGGCCTTTTGCTAAGAGAGAAGCGCATCTTTTATAATTATGATATAATGGAGGGACTGGAGATGACAGACTGAACTTTTAATATTTGGTCTGAGCTCACTCCCTTCTGAAAAAGCAGGAAAAATGAGTTACAGCTGAAATTAGATTTATAAGGAAATCAGCAGAAGTCTGAAGCTGAAAAATGATGTCAGTCAGTTTGAAAATGTGACTTTTAGAAATGCACAGGAATTTGAGAGCCGTCTGATTGAGACGGGGATCTTTTTATCCCGGCTCAAGGGCGCGCGTGACGGTCATGACTTTACCGCGACCGCAGCTGCTCAGGGAGCTGCAGCGACCTTGTCTGTGAGCATGCCAGCAGCAGACGAGATCCTTATATCTTGGTCGATGATGCGCTCGCGGCTTTCAAGGCTCGCTCAATACTATCTGGAAAAGACAGGCGTAGATGTGCTCGCTGTGACGGGCCCAATGGGAAGACCACACTACGATATACTGGCTCAGCTACTGGCTAACTGGCTACACAAACCTATAAAACTCAAGGCGTAACTATAATAATGAAATCGGTCTCGCCCTACACGGTGCTCCGCTGGCATGCCAGACGACACAGAAAGCTTGGTCGGAAATGACAGGATCATTTGGGATATCCATCTTCTGTCACGAAAATTGCACGAGCCAAAGACCAGCATTGTAACCTTGTGGCGAAGCTCACTTAGAATTTTTCGGAAGCCGCACGGAAAGTGCTAAAGGAAAAATGCAAACGGTGGATGGCATGAAGAGAAGGCGGTCTGCTCTTGGCTCCAGCTGATAAGATCGTTAATGATTTTCTGCCAGACCAGCAAAAAGTGGTTCGCTCGGTCCCGATGCAGATATTTGTCTGGACTCGTCTAGAAGAGCGCAAAGACAGCGGCTTGACCTTTGAAGCGAATTTTCTGGAGCAGGCGATTGCCACCTGTGACTGGCAAATACAATGACGACAACGCCATGATAGCCTCTCAGCTGTAGCCTTGCAGGAGAAAAGTGTCAGTGAGTCGGCGATTCGTCAGGCGCTGCCCAGCTGAATTGACCCGCAATCGAAACCGAGTGGAAGAAGGCGGCTAATGGAGCCGATATCCTGTCTGATGTCTACAATGCCAATCCAACAGCTATGCGCTTGATTCTTGAAACCTTCTCAGCGATTCCAGCTAGTCAGAGTGGCCGCAAGGCTGCAGTCTTGGCGGATATGAAAGAGCTGGGTGCTGACTCCAAGCCTGGGCGCACGGAGCCAAGGATTACCAGTCTCAATCCAGAGATTATTACCGATCTTTTCCCCTATGGAGAGGATATGGAAGCCCTCTACGTCTATGCTCGGGAAATCTACCCACCAAATCGGGTACATTATTTTGTCAAAAATGCTGACAAGGATCAGTTTGAAGATTTGACCAAGACCGTTAAGACTTGGTTGCAATCGTCCGACCAAATCTGCTGCTCAAGAGGCAGCAATTCGATGAAGTTGGATAGTAAACTAGTGGAGGCCTTTGGAGCGCATGGGGGACGAGTGATATAGCTTTAATTTTGGTGCACACGACTGTTGGCTATAACGGATACAAGCAGGTTTGTCTTTTGCTGCCAGTGACTTTTGATCGCGAGGCGCTTATGCGGATATCAGAGACAATCTGAATCAGCTGCTCAGAGAGACCAGCCATCTGGAACCGGATGAGCTGTCACGACTTGCTCCGTCCGACAGATATGCGACTCCTTTGAGGTCGATGTCCGAGCTTTTTATCGTTCAGCAGGGCAAGATTTGTCTGTAATGAGGACAGCAAGAGGATACATGGGCTCTGCTAGGTGGTTTCTGCAAGCAGCTTTATCTCCCAAAGAGAATATAGTAAAAAGAAATTCGGAAGAAACTGGATTTCAAGCTAGCGTGGTACGCTTGCTGGCTGTCTTTCGATAGCAATAAATTCCAGTCGCACAAAGTATGCAGTATGTCAAACTTGGTGTTTGAATGTCAGCTGAAAGAAGGAGATTTTCAGCCCACTAGAAATTGCCGAGATGAGTTTCTTTGCCCCACAGGACGTGCCTCTTTTATCCGAGAAAAGGATAACAACAAAGAGCAGCTGCAGCTTCTCTGGGATATTTATCAGGAATCAGCAAGAACAATATATAGACTAGATTGGAAGTTGATGCTGACTGGATGCTTATATCCAGTAGAGCCAGATAATCTAGCTCAATCTGACTAGAGTTGTAATGAGCTGAAGTTATTATAGAAAGTTAAAAACTTTTTGAGAAAAATTAAGGACTTTGCTAGGAAGAGCAAGCCCAGTGTCCTTAAAAATATTTATTAGGATGAAAATTTGAAAGATGAATTTACTAGATTTTTACTAGTCACAAAACAGAACCACCTGTGATGACACCTTTTGCTTACATTCTGCTCATGATGAGCCCTATGTGTCCGTCATCTATGTTGCTAGTCGTTATTTTGAACAAAAGAAAGTGCAGACTTTTTTTAGAGTTGCCCAAATCGTGCAATTAGTCTCTTTGTATCGGCTGGTACTTGGTTATTCAGGAGCCTTTGTCGGAGAGTCTCCCCTTGTATCATTGCCGAGTCGCTATGTTTGCTGTCTTGCTACTGCCAGATAAAGTAGCTTATAAGCAATATTTTGCCTTATTAGGAGATATTTGGACCGATTTGCGCTATTGTCTATCCGATTTTGGATCCCTATTCATTTCCGCATATAACCCTATTTTCGTTTTTCATCGGTCATTTGGCTTTTGCAATTCGATTATCTACCTGATGAAGCATTATGATAGACTTAATCTGTCCTATCGCCGTATCGTAGAAATTACCTTTGGCTTAGACTTCCTCATCTTGCTTGGAAATATTGCATTCGGGGGCAACTACGGTTTTCTTAAAGGATCCGCCTCTGGTGAGGAGATCATGGTATGCTTGGGGAATTATATGATCGTGTCTGTGGTCTTAGCGACGGCCTTGCTTTCTATTTTCTTACTTGTTCAAAGAAATGAGGAAAGACAGGCAGAGCGATTGGACCCAATAAAGATTGGAAGAGGAACAGTTTCCTCTCTGGTAACTAGGAAAATTCTGCGTCGATTTTCCGTCTGACTGCGAGTTTGAGGCCAGCACGATTTTAGAAGTAGAAAGGAAAACTGGATGCATCATGTACTATCAAACTGGAAATCGTCCACCCTTTGTTTCAGCTTTGGCCTACTCTTTGATGATGGCATTGCTTTTGCTGTCCGTCTACGCATCGATAAAAATACCACCAAGAATTCTAGCTACCAAAAGCATGAAAATCCTCAGTCGTGCCAACCCGGCAATTCTTTATAGCTGGTATGTGGGTTTTCAGCCCTCTGGCAAATAGTCTGCCTTTGTGCCATTGCCGTTTGACCATGTTTGCGGGTGGTCTTTCTGCCAGATAAATGGCTAACAGTGCGTATTTTGCTCTCCTAGGAGCTCAGGGGCAGTCTTCGCCCTCGGCTATCCAGTCTTTGATCCTTATGATTTCCCGCATATTGCAGCTTCTCTTTCCTGATTGGTCACTATGCCCTCTTGGTTGAATTCTCAATTTATCTCGATGAATCACCACGACAAGACCCAGCTCAAGAAATATATGATTGTCCTCTATGCTTTTGTGCTCGATGCCTTTCTTGTCGCTGTCAATCGGCGTACTGGTGGGAGTACGGTTTGCTAAAAAGCCCAGCCTTTGTCAGCCAGCACAATCTTTTGGTAAAAATATTTGAGCTGTGCGATTATTTTGTCCGCAACTTTGCTTCTTTTTGATGAAATATTTGAAAACGCTGAGAAAAGCAGCTAGAAATTGTTTAAAATGAAACTCTGTAGGCTCCTGCGAGTTTAGTTGGCGGGAGTACATCTGATTTTAATCTTAATCATGTACAATTTCTCTTTAGCAGCGTCATTGTCGATTTTAAGATAAGTTAGCCAAATATAAAGAATAGGAGAGGGACAGAAATCGGTAATTCGTTGGGAATTCGTTTCGTCAAAGCCACCTCCGCAACAGTTGAGTAGGGCTGTAAAAGCTGATGAAATCATGCAGTAGCCGAAACCGCAACCACTGCGTCTTGCTCGACATTCCAAAGACACGAGAGGCTAGGACTTTTGTCAGCCTCTTATATATTCTTCAGATAATTGAGCGCTAAATCCGCTATAATAGGTAGGTTGAAAGGATTAGAATATTTCTCGAATGTAAAATGTATACTGACATTCACCATTGTCCTCATGAAAGAAAGAGAAGAAGATGACTTTACAAGGAAGAACTAGAAACGCCGCACCTTTATGCCATTATTTCCCACCAGACGCGGGGAAAACGACCATCACTGAGCAGCTACTGCTCTACTTTCTTGGGGCGAAATTCGTGAGGCTGGTACTGTAAAAGGTACCAGAAAACAGGGAATTTTTGCCAAGTCTGACTGGATGGATGTCGAGAAAGCAGCAGTGGTATTCCGCACCTCACCTGTTGTGCAATTTGACTACGATGGCAAACGAGTCAACATCCCTGACACACCAGGCACGAGACTTTCTCTGAAAGATACATTACGGACCTTGATGGCGGTGGATGCTGCGTCATGGTCGTGGACTCTGCCAAGGGTATTGAGGCCCATGACCAAGAAATTGTCTGAGGGTTGTGAAACACCGTGGGTCCCTAGTCTTTCACTCTTTATGGTCAAGCTAGACCGTGACGGTCGTGAGCCACTGGACCCTTGCAAGAGTGGAAGGGGTCTTGGGGATTGCTAGCTACATCCGGCGAACTGGCCCACTCGGATGGGGAAAGCCTTTTGAGGGTCTCTGCGACCTCTATAACCACGCTTTGGAGCTCTATAAAGGATGAGCGTTTTGCTAGTTTAGAAGACGGAGACAAACTTTATGCGAGCAATCCTTTCTATGAGCAAGTCAAGGATGATATTGAACTTCTAAATGAAGCTGGGAACGAGTTTTCAGAGGAAGGTATTTTGAGCTGGTGAGCTAACCCCAGTCTTCTTCGTTTCAAGCCCCTGACTAACTCTTTGAGTGCAGACAACTTCATGAGACCTTCCTCAAAGTTTGCTCCAGAACCTCATGGACTACAAGAAAACAGACAAGGAGGAAATTGGCGGATCCCGCTGACAAGGTTTCTCAGGACTCGTCTTTAAAATCTGCAACAAGCGGACCCTCGTCACCGTGACCGTGTGCCTGTGTCCGTATCGTATCCGGTGAATTTGGAAAGGCGCGGTAAGGAGTGTCAACCTACACCTCGTACCGGTAAGCTGCCAAACTTTCGAACAGCTACCCCAGTTTATGGCTGAAAGTCGTGAGAATGTGACCAACGCTGTTGCAGGAGATATCATCGCAATCGTTTACGATACCGGTACTTATCAGGTTGGAGACACTTTGACGGTTGGAAAAACAAGTTCGAATGTGAAACCACTGCCAACCTTTCACCTGAAATTTTCATGAAAGTTTCTGCTAAGAACGTCATGGAAACAAAAATCCTTCCACAAGGGAATCGAGCGAATTGGTACAGAGGAGCCATCCAGCTTTATACAAATTACCAAACTGTTTGAGTGCATGCTAGGCGCTGTCAGCAACTCCAGTTTTGGAAGTCTTGTAAACACCGCCATGGAAGGCGAGTACAATGCGGAAGTGGTCATGTGAATCCGCAGGGGAAAAAGACGTTCGTTGGATCGAAGCCGGAAGACCTGAGACGAGCGTATGTCTTCAAGCCGAAATATCTTATTTAAAGACCGCTTTGACCAACCAGTTTTCTACCTCTTTGAAAACGACTTTGCCCTCCGTTGGTTTGCGGATAAGTGTCCAGATGTAGAGTTAGAGAGAGATGATGATTCAGTACTACGTGGAACGTAAATCACCTAATTGGTGGACGCTAGCCGCTATATTGGCGGACTAGCTAGCTGCCTTACACTCTATGTTTAGAAAAATAACATCTGACTGCTTTGGTTATTGTCGGGACATAGGAGCTTTTGGCTGTGAAGGGCTGGGAGTAGTGGGCATTGTGTATGAGCTGATTAGACAATCATTCTAGATCCCAGAAAGGGAGTTCTATGTTTTCTGGAAAAGAAAACTGAAAGACCAATCTGTCTGGATCAACATTGACTCAGATGATGTTAAAAAGAATGGACAGATTTATCAGGATTATAATATCATCTTGAAACCATTGAGTATGCGCTGGATAAAACGAGCGGGCTCATATGGACTACAATCGTGAGAATGGGACAGTTCTTTTCATCTATAATGTGTTGAAATTTGGAGCACAGAGAAGGACTACTATGAGACTATTCCGATGACTTTCGTGGTGCAGCAGGATCGTCTCATCACCATCGGCAATCAAGACAATGCCTATGTGGTTGATATCATGAAGGCCTACACGGAGCATCATGAGCCTGTGTCAGTCTATAAGTTTCTTTTTGCCAGTCTAGAGTTGATTTCCAATTCCTATTATCCGGTCGTTGAGCAGATGGACAAGCGAAGGATGAGCTTAACAGACTTTTGCGTCGAAGACCACCAAAAAGCATCTGTTTGCTCTATCGGACTTAGAAAAACCTCCTAGGGTCTATCTGGTGGCATCCAAGCAAAATAGTATATCTTTTTAGAGCATATCAAAGAGCCATGCTGTTTATCGTGGCTTTTGATGAACTAGAAAACCGAGCAGTTTGAAGATGCCATGATTGAGGCGTCAGCTGGTTTCAATGACGGTTGATTGCTCAGGTTCTCAGCCAGCTTTTCGGGTTCCTACTAATATCTTGAACAATAATCTAAAATGATAATTTTGACTGTCTTGACCATCATTTTCCAGTTCTTCTGGCAGTCCCAGCAGTCATCACCGGCTTCTTTGGTATGAATGTTCCCCTGCCTTTGTCGAGATGATAAAAATGCTTGGCTTTATATTATCATCATTAGCTGTTCTCTGGACTCTTCCTGACCAAGCTCCTCAACTGGGTGTCAATAAAGAGCGATGAATAAAATACATTGAATGAGATGAGGGTTTTCGAGAGCCTCATTTTTTGTGGTATTAGCTGGAGCGGGTTTCTTATTCTGTTATGAAAAATAGAGAAAATTTCTTGTATAGTAGGACAAAAGGATGAAAAACTGCTTTTTAAAGTAGTATAATAATCTTAGTATCATAATAGGAGGTTTCGTATGCTTCATGTAGAAAAACTAGAAAAAAGTTTTTGGGCAAAAAGCAAGTCTTGTTCGGTATTGATTTTGAAGTGCCCAGCCGGGCATATCCTTGGTTTGATTGGGAAAAACGTTGCTGGGAAAACAACGATTTTTCACGGTATTTTACGCTTCTAGACTATAGTGGAAGATCCCGTTTTTCGAAGGGCATCCTATCGAGCAGGAGACCCTATAGCAGGATTGGCTACCTGCCTGAGGAAAAGAGTCTGATGCTAAGCTGACGGTCTGCTTGAGCAAGTGCGCTATCTGGCAAAATCTAAAGGTGTGCCGACAGCTGTTGTCAAGAAAAACTGCCCAGTGGATGGAAAAAGCTTCAGGTCAGGGGAAATTAACCGACAAAATCAAGAGTTTGTCTAAGGGGAACCAGCAAAAAGGTTCAGCTGATTATCACGCTCTTGCATGAACCGGATTTGATTATCTTAGATGAGCCTTTCAGCGGTCTGGATCCTGTCAATACTGAAATTCTAAAAGGAAGTCATTATTGAGGAGAAGAAGCGCGGAGCGATACTATCTTATCGGATCAGTGTCATGACAAATATGGAAGAGCTGTGCGATGATGTCCTGATGATTCGTGACGGGCAAGTGGTTCTCAATGGCGATGTACTGGGCAGTCCACGCAACCAATATGGCAAGACTCGTCTTTTCGTCTCAAGTGACCTGTCTCAGGCTGAATTAGAAGCCCTGCCTCATGTTGTCAAGGTGACGCAGACCAAGCAAGGCATCTGGAAATTGATTTTGGATGACAGAAACAGCTGGTCCTGAATTGTTTGATCAGCTTGACTCAGGAAGTTATGTAGCAACTTTCGACCAGCGAGTGCACCGACAATTGATGAAATTTTCAAATTAGAATCAGGGGTGGAAGTATGAAACAAATGTTAATCCGTAATCAAAGAAACCTACCTGCGTCTGTGTCAAGTCTTGGGTTTTGTCTCTATGGTCTTGTCTCCTTTTTCTCTTTCTTGGGTTGAGTTTGGGAATTGGCTATCTGCAAGGAAGCTCCATGGCCTCTTCAAAAAGTAGCAGTGCTAACCCAGCTTGATTCTGTCGAGAAGTATTAAGAGCTGAAGATCAGCTGAGCTTTCAGTACAAAGATGAAGCAGCAGCCAAGCAGGCTGTAAAGATAAGAAAATCGCAGGCTATCTGACGATTGAGGAAAAAGACGGACAGTCTCTGCCACCTACTATGCAGAAACCAGCATGAACGCTGCAACGAAAATGGCTCTGTCCAATTCTCTCATCCGGGTCCAGCAGGCTTTAAACCTGGCTCAGGCTAATTTATCAGCTGAGCAGAGTCAGATTCTTGCGCGGACAGTCCAGTTTGAAGAAAAATCGATGAAAATAAAAGAAAAGCAAGAAGATGGTTCAGACCTTTGCTGCAATGGGACTGGGCTTACTGCTCTATATGATTCTGATTACTTATGCTAGCGTTACTGCCCAAGACGTGGCCAGTGAAAAAGGCACTAAAATCATGGAAGTTATCTTCTCCAGTATTAAGGCGACCGATTATTTCTATGCCCGTATGATTAGGGATTTTTGCAGTAATTCTTAGCCATCTGGGCATTTATGTGCTCGGTGGACTGGCGGCCTTTCTCTTTGCGGACAGCATTCCTCTGTATCCCAAGTCTTGAAGAGCAATCCAGCCATTCAGCAGTATATCGGAGAAGCTGTGTCTTTGAATACCCTGAGCTTTTGTAGCAGTTAGTATCTTTATGTATGTTGTCTTGTCGGCCTTTCTTGGTTCAATGGTGGCACGAGCAGAAGATACAGGAAAAAGTCCTTTCGCACGTTATCATGCTCAGATTTTTAGTCGGCTTTATGGGAGTTTCTTCAATAGGGGCTGCAGGAGACAATGTGATTTTGAAAGTTGGTTCTTATCTTCCTTTCATCTCGACCTTCTTCGATGCCATTCCGATCTATCAATGGCTATGCGACCAGCTTGGAAGCTTAGCTTTCTCTAGGAATTACAGCTGCTTTTGCGGTGATGATGACCGTTTTCATCGCGCGAATCTACTCCGAGTCTTGTCTTGCAGACGGATGATTTAGGAGCTTGGAGGACCTTCAAACGTGCTTTAAAATATAAACTAACTCACAACTTCACTGGAGTCATCTGGTGAAGTTTTCTTTTGTGTATTTAATTTAATATTTTTGAATAATAGGGCTAGGTAAAAAGTGGAATTTATGGTAAAATAGTACAGATAAAACAAAGGATGGAAAAATGGTAGAACCTAAATATAAGCGTATTTTGATTAAAACTATCTGGAGAAGCTTTTGGCTGGCGAAAAAGGTGTAGGGATCAACATCGCCACTGTTCATGGCTGAAGAAATCAAGGAAGTCCATGAACTGGGCATTCAAATTGCCTTGGTTATCGGTGGTGGTAATCTTTGGCGAGGCAGAGCCAGCAGCAGAAGCAGGTATGGATCGCGTTCAAGCGGACTATACTGGCATGTTGGGGAACAGTCATGAATGCACTTGTAATGGCAGATTCCTTGCAGCAAGTGGGCGTTGACACCGCGTTCAAACCGCAATTGCGATGCAGCAGGTAGCTGAGCCTTTATATTCGTGGACGTGCTCTTCGTCACCTAGAAAAAGGTCGGATCGTTATTTTCGGTGCTGGTATTGGTTCACCATATTTCTCAACAGATACGACTGCTGCTCTGCAGGGCTGCGGAAATTGAGGCGGACGCTATCCTCATGGCTAAAAATGGTGTGGATGGGGTCTACAATGCCGAGTCGAAAACAAGGATAAGACAGCTGTTAAGTTTGATGAATTGACCCACCGTGACGTTATTAATAAAGGCTTACGCATCATGGACTCGACTGCATCTACCCTTTCTATGGACAATGACATTGACCTAGTCGTCTTTAACATGAATGAACCTGGCAATATCAAACGAGTGGTCTTTGGCGAGCAAATTGGGACAACTCGTCTCAAATAATTTATAAAAATCAGGAGAAAGAAAATGGCAAATGCAATTGTAGAAAAAGCAAAAGAAAGAATGACCCATTCGCACCAAAGTTTGGCGCGTGAATTTGGTAGCATCCGTGCAGGGCCGTGCTAATGCTAGCCTTTTGGATCGTATCCATGTGGAATACTATGGAGTAGAGACACCTGCTTAACCAACTCTCTTCTATCACGATTCCAGAAGCGCGTGTGCTTTTTGGTGACACCTTTTGATAAGTCTTCTATCAAGGATATCGAGCGTGCGATTAATGCCTCTGACTTAGGTATCACACCATCTAGCGACGGATCGGTCATTCGTTTGGTCATTCCAGCTCTGACAGAGGAAACTCGTCGAATTGGCTAAAGAAGTGAAAAAGTCGGTGAAAATGCTAAGATTGCGATTCGTAACATCCGCCGCGACGCGATGGACGAAGCTAAGAAACAGGAAAAGGCTAAAGAAATCACTGAAGATGAATTGAAGGTTCTTGGAAAAAGGATATCCAAAAAGGTCACTGATGATGCAGTGAAGCATATCGATGATATGACAGCGACTAAAGAAAAAGAACTTCTAGAAGTTTAATATTTTAACAGGATCAGAAACTCAGTTGGCCTTGGCTGACTGAGTTGTTTTAATACATCCTTGCGATTAGAAGAGGCAGGTAAATGGACTATATGAACACAAATCTTGCTAGCTTCATCGTGGGGATTATCACGGATGAAAACGATCGTTTTTACTTTGTCCAGAAGGATGGACAAACTTATGCCCTTTCTAAAGAAGAGGGACCGCATGAGCTCGGTCAGTCTGTCAAGGGCTTTGCCTATAGCGATATGAAGCAGAAGTTTGCCTCGACAACTCTTGAGGTCACAGCGACCCAAGAGCAGTTTGGCTGGGGAACAGTGACGGAGGTTCGCAAGGATCTGGGCGTCTTTGTCGATACGGGTCTGCCAGATAAGCAAATCGTGGTGTCACTGGATATTTTGCCAGAAATTAAGGAACTTTGGCCTAAGAAGGGCGACCGTCTCTATATTCGTCTGGATGTGGACAAGAAAGACCGCATCTGGGGACAACTGGCTTATCAGGAGGACTTTCAGCGTCTAGCTCGTCCAGCCCTACAATAACATGCAGAACCAAAACTGGCCAGCCATCGTTTATCGGCTCAAGCTTTCTGGCACCTTTGTCTACCTGCCAGAGAATAATATGCTGGGCTTTATCCATCCGAGCGAGCGCTATGCAGAGCCGCGTCTTGGGCAGGTATTGGACGCACGAGTAATTGGTTTCCGTGAAGTAGACCGCACCCCTTAATCTCTCCCTCAAGCCTCGCTCCTTTGAAAATGCTGGAAAATGATGCTCAGATGATTTTGACCTACCTGGAGAGCAACGGTGGCTTCATGACCTTGAACGACAAATCTTCACCAGACGATATCAAGGCCACTTTTGGTATTTCCAAAGGCCAGTTTAAAAAAGCCCTGGGCGGTCTTATGAAAGCTGGTAAAATCAAGCAAGATCCGACTGGAACGGAGTTGATTTAAATGAGAAAATCTTTTTACAGTTGGCTGATGACGGAGCGCAATCCTAAAAGTAATAAGCCCAAAAGCAATTTTTGGCGGACTTGGCTTTTCAGGACACGGCCTTTCCCAAGCACACGGATGATTTTGATGAGGTCAGCCGTTTTCTAGAGTGAACATGCCAATTTTTTTCCTTTAACTTGGGAGAGTTTGATGCTATTTGGGAAGAGTATCAGGCCCATTAAGTGGATAGTGGCTAGGGATAGTCATTTTCTACTTGCTTTGATATAATAAAGATAATTCATTCAATAAATCGAAATAGAGAGGTTCTTTGTTTGCAGGAACATTCAGTAGAATTGAAACTGGGCCATCCAGATGATGCTCTTTCATCTATTTGGTTCTAACGAACGCCATTTGCGCCTAATGGAGCAGGAATTGAAGGTCACCATTCATGCCCGAACCGAGATTGTGCAGATTCTGGGTACGGAGGCTTTCCTGCGAGGAGGCTCGCCAGGTTATTCAGGCTCTCTTGGTCTTGGTCAATCGTGGTATGACCATTGGTACGCCCGATGTTGTGACGGCTATTACTATGGTCAAAAATGATGAAATTGATAAGTTTGTAGCTCTTTTACGAAGAAGAGATTATCAAGGACAGCTATGGCAAGTCAATTGAGTCAAGACACTGGGTCAGAAAATCTATGTGGACAGTGTTAAAAATCATGATATCGTCTTTGGGATTGGACCAGCCGGAACAGGGAAGACTTTTCTGGCGGTGACCTTGGCGGTGACTGCTCTCAAGCGTGGGCAGGTCAAGCGAATCATCCTGACAAGGCCAGCGGTAGAAGCTGGTGAGAGTTTGGGCTTTCTGCCTGGTGACCTTAAGGAAAAGGTGGATCCATATCTTCGTCCGGTCTATGATGCCTTGTATCAGATTTTGGGTAAGGACCAGACTACGCGCCTGATGGAGCGAGAAATCATTGAGATTGCACCCTTAGCCCTATATGCGGGGCGGACGCTGGATGATGCTTTTGTCATTCTGGATGAAGCTCAAAAATACGACCATCATGCAGATGAAGATGTTCCTGACACGTCTCGGCTTCCAGTCTAAGATGATTGTCAATGGAGATATCAGTCAGATCGACCTGCCTCGCAATGTCAAGTCCGGCCTCATTGATGCTCAAGAGAAATTGAAAAACATCTCCCAGATTGATTTTGTGCATTTCTCAGCTAAGGATGTGGTTCGCCATCCAGTAGTGGCGCAGATTATCCGTGCCTCATGAGCCGCCAGCTCCCTAAGAAAGAGGATCGTGAGCAGCTGAGGACGAAAGCGCGAGTTGATGATAAATGATAAAAACGACTAACTTGATGAGCAAGTTAGTCGTTTTCTAGTATCTGAAAAATTATTTGGTTAAACCGTAGTTGTAGTCATCATCTTGCATGGCTTCAACTTCACCAAGAAGGTAACCATTTCCGACTTGAGAGAAGAAGTCGTGGTTAGATGTTCCTGTTGAAATCCCTATCTAGTGACGATTGGGTTGACATCGTCAGCTGAATCTGGGAAGAGTGGATCTTGTCCTAGGTTCATAAGGGCTTTATTGGCATTGTAACGAAGGAAGGTTTTGACTTCTTCGGTCCAGCCCACACCGTCATAGAGGCTTTCCGTATAGCCTTCTTCGTTCTCGTAGAGGGTGTAGAGCAGGTCGTACATCCATTCTTTGAGTTTCTCTTGCTCTTCTTCCGGTAATTCATTGAAACCAAGTTGGAATTTGTAACCAATGTAGGTTCCGTGAACAGATTCATCACGGATGATCAGTTTGATGATTTCCGCAACGTTGGCTGGGGTTTGTTGTTACCAAGATAGTAGAGGGTGTAAAGAAACCAGAGTAGAAGAGGAAGGTTTCAAGGAAAAACGCTGGCAATCTTCTTTTTCAAGGGAGCTACCATTGAGGTAGATTTCATTGATAATTTCAGCTTTTCTCTGTAGGTATGGGTTTGTGTTAGTCCATTCAAAGATTTCTTCGATTTCAGCCTTGGTATTCAAGGTTGAAAAAGATAGAAGAGTAAGATTTTTGCGTGGACGGATTCCATGAATTGGATATTGTTGAAGACGGCTTCTTCGTGGGCAGTACGGACGTCCTCACGTAGAGCATCCACACCAGATTCAGATTGGAGGGTATCCAGCAATGTCAATCCTCCGAAGACCTTGCCGACCAAGTCCTTTTTTCCTTGTTGGACAATTTTCTCCAGTCATCCAAGGTCATTAGACAAGGAATCCGTGTATCGAGCCAGAATTGCTCCGTCAGCTTTTTCCCAAGTTGATTTGTCAATGACATCTTCGATAGCATTCCAGTTTATGGCTTTATAGTATGTTTCATGATAATCTCGCTTTAAACTTCAATATTGCTTATGTCGCCAATGGAATGATTTCCTTGGCGACATTGCGATAAGTGTTTTTTATACTTTATTTTGTTGAATTTAAATGATGTAATTGTAAATTGTTACTTGCTAGATCACACAGCTTTCACATTGGTTAGCGCCTACTTCACCGCCATCATCAGTGAAGGTGCGGACGTAGTAGATGGACTTGATTCCCCTTGTTGAAGGCGTAGTTACGCAGGATAGAAAGGTCACGGGTTGTTTGCTTGCTTTCTTTTTCCACTCGTAGAGGCCTCTAGGAATATCGCTGCGCATGAAGAGTGTCAGTGAAAGTCCTTGGTCCACGTGCTCAGTTGCGGCTGCATAGACATCGATCACCTTGCGCATGTCCATGTCGTAGGCAGAAGTATAGTAAGGAATGGTTTCAGTTGACAAACCTGCCGCAGGGTAGTAAATCTCACCGATTTTCTTTTCTTGACGTTCCTCGATCCGCTGGGTAATTGGGGTGGATTGAAGCAGAAACATCATTGATATAGCTGATAGAACCATTTTGGTGCAACAGCTAGGCGGTTTTGATGGTAGAGACCGTCAGTCTTGACCTTGTCGCGTAACTCTGCCCAATCCTCTGCAGATGGGATAAAGATGTCTTTGAAAAGTTCCTTCACACGGTCAGACTTAGGTACAAATTCACCCGTCAGGTATTTGTCAAAGTAAGTGCCGTTAGCATAGTCAGATTTTTCAAAGTTATGGAAGGTTACACCTCGCTCACGAGCGATATTGTTAGACTCAACCAAGGTCCAGTAGTTCAGTGAGCATGAAGTAGATGCTAGTGAACTCTACAGCTTCCGCAGATCCATAATCAATCAGTTGTTGCGCCAAATAGCTGTGCAGTCCCATAGCTCCCAGACCAAAGGTATGCGCCAGACTGTTACCGTTGTCGATAGAAGGCACAGCTGCTGATGTGTGAGCTGTCAGTGACAAAGGTCAAAGCGCGTGTCATGGTTCGGATGGATTTTCCGAAGTCAGGCGAAGTCATCATATTGACGACGTTGGTAGAGCCTAAGTTACATGATACATCTGTTCCCAAGTGGAGATACTCTTGGGCATCATTCAAGAGGCTAGGCTCCTGTACTTGGAGGATTTCTGAGCAAAGGTTGCTCATGATGATTTTACCGTCAATTGGATTTGAACGGTTGGCTGTATCGATATTTACGACATAAGGATAGCCAGACTCTTGTTGGAGTTTGGAAATTTCTGTTTCCAAATCACGGGCCTTGATCTTGGTCTTGGTAATCCTAGGATTAGCGACCAATTCATCGTATTTCTCTGTGATATCGATATAGGCAAATGGTACACCGTATTCACGTTCGATTGAGTAAGGGCTGAAGAGGTACATTTCTTCATTCTTGCGCGCTAATTCGTAGAACTTATCCGGAATGACAACACCGAGTGAGAGGGTTTTAACCCGAACTTTTTCGTCAGCATTTTCTTTTTTGGTAGAAAGGAAAGCGATAATATCTGGGTGGAAGACGTTGAGGTAAACAACTCCAGCTCCCTGGCGTTGTCCCAGCTGGTTAGAGTAGGAGAAGCTGTCTTCAAAGAGTTTCATAACAGGCACAACGCCAGATGCAGCTCCTTCATAACCCTTGATAGGCGCTCCAGCTTCCCGCAGATTGCTGAGGGAAATACCGACCCCGCCTCGATACGAGACAATTGCAGGGCAGAGTTGATGGAGCGGCCGATTGAGTTCATGTCATCTGTTACTTGGATGAGGAAGCAGGAAACCAATTCGACGCGACGAGCCCGACCAGCGTTAAGGAAGCTTGGTGTAGCCGGTTGATAGCGCTGGTGGATGATTTCATTTGCAATATCCTTGGCAATGGCTTCATCTCTGTTGGCAAAGTAGAGGGCATACAAGAGCACCCGATCTTCCATGCTTTCAGATAGTATTCACCATCATTTGTCTTCAGTGCATACTGGTTTATAGAATTTATAGGTAGTCATGAAAGATTTGAACTTGAAATCTTGAGCATGGATAAAAGCAGACAACTCTTCAATATATTCAGGAGAATAGAGTTGGATAAATTCTTTTCCAAGTAGTTTTCTCGATTAAATATTGAATTTTTCAGTAATAGAAGCAAACTTCATCGTGTTTGGTTCAACATTTTCTTTTAAAAGAAGGCTTCCAATGCTTCTTTGTCTTTGTGAAGCATGATTTGCCCATTGACTGGACGATTGATTTCGTTATTTAGACGGAAGTAAGTCACATCTTCTAAGTGTTTGAGTCCCATAATTTTCCTTTTTTCTAAAATGTCTTTTGCTTTTTACAAAATAAACGGCTCCTACGAATGATAGGAGCGGCAACAAAGCTTCAAATACTGGCGAGATTATGATAATTTTTAAGTTTACCAGGCTGGAAACCAGAAAATGCTTCAGTTGGCGTTTGAATAACAGGCGCTGCATTGAAAACCGAGGCTTTTAACATGGTCGATGTATTCTAGTGTGCTCATCAAAGGTTAATTTTCATGATATTCCACATTGTTGGTATCAAGAAAAACGCTTGGTCATCTTGCATTGAACACAATCGTTTTTAGAATAAATAGTTACCATTAGATGATTCCTCTATACTTTCATTTTTCTTAAATTTTAATCTGAAAACTAGTATATCTAAAAAGCGAATTCGATGTCAACAGTTTTGAACTAAATATTGTATGATATTTTCTTATAGCAACTATAGATATACAATATATAGTGTATAAAAACATCGAAAATAAAGAGAAATAACCACAAGGAGTCACAGCGCTTACTGTACTTTAAGCTGAAGCTAGACCAAGAAGAATTCATTATAAAGAAGAAAGCCTTGAAACTATTTCGGAAAAGAGGAGCTGACGATTGAATCTACTATTTTAAAACAGAATTCATTTTCAAAGTCTAACGAAATATTTTTGTAAGCAGGCTATAAAATTCTTGAAAAAGATTTCAAAAAGTGATATAATATCAACATGAAGGGTTATCACTTTAACTCAAAAAGAATTATTTTTAAAGGAGAGTCTAACTATGGCTTCTAAAGATTTCCACATTGTGGCAGAAACAGGTATTCACGCGCGTCCAGCAACATTGTTGGTACAAACAGCTAGCAAATTTGCTTCAGATATCACTCTTGAGTACAAAGGTAAATCAGTAAACCTTAAATCAATCATGGGTGTTATGAGTCTTGGTGTTGGCCACAGGTGCTGACGTTACAATCTCAGCTGAAGGTGCAGACGCGGATGATGCTATCGCTGCTATCTCAGAAACAATGGAAAAAAAGAAGGATGGCATAAGAAAATGACAGAAATGCTTAAAGGAATTGCAGCATCTGACGGTGTTGCTGTTGCTAAGGCATATCTATTAGTTCAACCGGATTTGTCATTTGAGACTGTTTCAGTCGATGATACGAATGCAGAAGAGGCTCGTTTGGATGCAGCTCTTGAAGCTTCACAGAACGAGCTTTCTTATCCGTGAGAAAGCAGTAGATAGCCTTGGTGAGGAAGCGGCTCAAGTATTTGACGCTCACTTAATGGTACTCGCTGACCCTGAAATGGTTGGTCAAATCAAAGAAACGATCCGTACTAAGAAAGTAAATGCGGAAGCTGGTCTGAAAAAGAAGTTACAGACATGTTTATCGCTATTTTTGAAAGGTATGGAAGACAATCCATACATGCAAGAACGTGCGGCAGATATTCGTGACGTAACGAAGCGCGTTTTGGCAAACCTTTTTGGGCAGAAATTACCAAATCCAGCTTCTATCAATGAAGAATCAGCTGGATTGCAGCATGACTTGACTCCTTCTGATACAGCTCAATTAGACAAGAAATTTGTTAAAGCGTTTGTAACTAATATCGGTGGACGTACAAGCCACTCTGCTAATCATGGCGCGTACGCTTGAAATCGCAGCGGTATTGGAACAAATAATATTACTGAACTCGTTAAAGACGGCGATATCATCGCAGCTAATGGTATCACTGGTGAAGTAATCATTAACCCAACTGAAGAGCAAAGCAGCAGAATTCAAAGCAGCTGGTGAAGCTTATGCGAAACAAAAAGCTGAATGGGCTCTCTTGAAAGATGCTCAAACAGTGACTGCCGATGGCAAAACACTTTTGAACTCGCTGCTAACATTGGTACACCGAAAAGACGTTGAAGGTGTCAATGCGAATGGTGCTGAAGCTGTAGGTCTTTACCGTACAGAATTCCTTTTACATGGATTCACAAGACTTCCCAACAGAAGACGAGCAGTACAGAAGCATACAAGGCTGTACTTGAAGGAATGAATGGTAAACCTGTTGTCGTTCGTACAATGGATATCGGTGGAGATAAAGGAACTTCCTTACTTCGATATGCCGCATGAAATGAACCCATTCCTTGGTTTCCGTGCATTGCGTATCTCTATCTCTGAAACTGGTGACGCTATGTTCCGTACACAAATCCGCGCCCTCTTGCGTGCTTCTGTACATGGACAATTGCGTATCATGTTCCCAATGGTTGCTCTCTTGACAGAATTTCCGTAAAGCTAAAAGCAGTTTACGAAGAAGAAAAAGCGAAATTGCAAGCTGAAGGCGTTGCTGTAGCGGACAATATCCAAGTGGGTATCATGATTGAAATTCCGGCAGCAGCAATGCTAGCTGATCAATTTGCCAAAGAAGTTGACTTCTTCTCTATCGGTACTAACGACTTGATCCAATACACAATGGCTGCCGACCGCATGAACGAACAAGTTTCATACCTCTACCAACCATACAACCCATCAATCCTTCGCTTGATCAACAACGTTATCAAGGCTGCTCACGCTGAAGGCAAATGGGCAGGTATGTGTGGAGAAATGGCTGGTGATCAAACAGCTGTGCCGCTTCTTGTCGGAATGGGCTTGGATGAATTCTCTATGAGTGCCACTTCTGTCCTTCGGACTCGTAGCCTTATGAAGAAATTGGATACGAAGAAGATGGAAGAACTTGCACAACGCGCATTGACTGAATGTGCAACGATGGAAGAAGTCCTTGAACTTGAAAAAGAATATCTTGACTTCGATTAATCTGAAAATTAAGATCAGGAAATTTTCCTGGTCTTTTTTAGTTTTTTCAGCGTCATAGTAGACCTAGTGTAGAAAGTGAGACTCGATGAAAAATCGAGAAATATGGAGTACATATGAGCAAAAAGATGATGATTCATGAAATTTGTGAAAAATTTCTTTAAATTTATAAAATTCAGTTGAAATTTCAGAAAATTTGATAAAATGATAGTAATAAGATTTTGAGAGGGACACGTGACACAATATAAGAACTATATAAATGGAGAGTGGCGCGTTTCTGACGAAATTACCATCTCATCTCCCATTAACAATGAGACTTTAGGAACTGTTCCTGCCATGAGTCAGGCAGAGGTTGATGATGCGATGGCGAGCGCTCGTGCTGCTTTGCCAGCTTGGCGCGCCTTTCAGCAGGTCGAACGTGCAGCTTATCTGCATAAGGCCGCGGATATTTTGGAGCGCGATCAGGAGAAGATTGGTGAAATCCTTGCAAAAAGGAAGTTGCCAAGGGTATCAAAGCGGCGATTGGAGAAGTTGTTCGGACAGTAGACTTGATTCGCTATGCGGCTGAAGAAGGGATTCGTATTCACGGACAGGTTATGGAAGGTGGCGGCTTTGAAGCTGCCAGCAAGAAAAACTGGCTGTGGTCCGTCGGGAGCCTGTAGGAGTTGTATTGGCCATTGCGCCATTTAACTACCCAGTTAATCTGTCTGCTTCTAAAATTGCTCCTGCCCTTATCGGCGGAAATGTCGTGATGTTTTAAGCCACCTACTCAAGGTTCAATCTCTGGTCTGCTCTTGGCTCAGGCTTTTGCTGAGGCAGGTCTGCCTGCTGGTGTTTTTCAATACCATCACTGGCCGCGGTTCAGAAATCGGAGACTACATCATTGAGCATAAGGAAGTAAACTACATTAACTTTACTGGCTCCACTCCAATCGGTGAGCGCATCGGCAAGCTAGCTGGTATGCGTCCCATTATGCTTGAATTGGGTGGTAAGGATGCTGCAGTTGTGCTGGAAGATGCTGACTTGGAGCATGCAGCTAAGCAGATTGTTGGTGGGGCATACAGTTATTCCGGCCAGCGCTGTACGGCTATTAAACGTGTCATTGTCATGGAGAGCGTAGCAGATAAATTAGCGGCGCTGATTAAGGCAGAGGTAGAGAAACTGACGGTTGGTGATCCCTTTGATAATGCGGATATTACACCAGTCATTGATCATGCATCAGCAGATTTCATCTGAGGGGTTGATTGAAGATGCTCAAGAAAAAGGAGCGTCAGCCCTGACAGAAATCAAACGTGAAGCAAATCTCATCTGGCCTGCCTTGTTTTGACCATGTGACACTGGATATGAAATTAGCTTGGGAAGAGCCATTTGGTCCTGTTCTTCCGATTATTCGCGTGACTTCCCTTGAAGAGGCTATCCAGATCTGTAATCAGTCAGAATTTGGCCTGCAATCTTCAGTATTTACAAATGATTTTTCCGAAAGCATTTGAAATTGCTGAAAAACTGGAAGTGGGTACTGTACATATCAATAATAAGACTCAGCGTGGTCCAGATAACTTCCCATTCCTTGGTCTTAAAGGGTCTGGAGCTGGGTGCAAAGGGATTCGGTACAGTATCGAAGCGATGACACAAGTGAAATCTATCGTGTTTGATGTGAAATAATGAGAAAGGCGGCTTTGTGCAGCCTTTTTCTTACTATAATGAACTTGTAAATCTAACATGTGATTGAATAATTTGAAAAGAAATAAGTATTTATATTTTTGATTACTTATCAATTTAAAATGTAAATTTACATATTGGTCTAGATAAATTATTTTAGGAATCCTAGTACAGGGATTGATTTTTAGGTACAGATATTAGCCTCAAACTCTTTGAAAATCAGTATTTTATCGGATATTTTCCACAAAAACCTTGATACAGCAACTCATTCTTTTGAAGAAATTGGGCTTTTGAAATTTTTGAGATTGTTTTTGGAAATTTGCTTGAAAAATATAAGAAAATGAGGTAGAATAGAAACATAGAAAACGCTTACAAATAGAAAGGTGACTAAATGGACAAAAAGAAGCATTAAGAACCTTTACAACAGGTGAAAACTTTCATTTGCAGCATTATTTAGGAGTGCATCAGGATGTGGTGGATGGCAAAGCTGGCTACACCTTTAGAGTCTGGGCTCCAAATGCGCAGAATGTGCATCTGATTGGAGATTTTACCAACTGGTATGGAGATCAGATTCCTATGACTCGCAATGAAGGCGGTGTCTGGGAAATCTTCACGGATTTGCCTAAGGAAGGAGATATTTACAAGTACAATATCAAAACGCAGTAGCGGTCAGAAATCTTGAAAATTGATCCGCTGGCTATCTATTTTGAAGAGCGCCCTGGTACAGGGGGCTATTGTTCGGAATATTCCAGAGAAGAAGTGGCAAGATGGACTTTGGCTGGCTCGGAGAAAGCGTTGGGGCTTTTTTCTCAAGACCGGTCAATATCTATGAAGTACACGCTGGATCTTGGAAACGAAACCTGACGGTAGTCCATTCTATGGCTCAGCTTAAGGAGGAGTTGATTCCTTATCTAGTAGAAATGAACTATACACACGTTGAGTTCATGCCGCTCATGGCGCATCCTTTGGGACTCAGCTGGGGCTACCAGCTCATGGGTTACTTTGCCTTTGAACATACCTATGGCACCTGAGGAATTTCAGGACTTCGTCGAAGAATGTCACTTGAATAATATTGGTGTTATGTGGACTGGGTTCGGGTCACTTTACCATCAATGACGATGCCTTGGCTTACTATGATGGAACACCAACCTTTGAGTACCAGTGATCATGACCGAGCTCATAACTATGGCTGGGGTGCCTTGAATTTTGACCTAGGGGAAAAATGAAGTGCAATCCTTCTGATCTCTAGCATCAAGTTCTGGATTGATTTCTACCATCTAGATGGGGTTCGTGTGGATGCGGTTAGCAATATGCTCTATCTAGACTACGATAGTGGTCCTTGGCAGCCAAATAAGGACGGCGGTAATCGTAACTATGAAGGTTATTATTTCTTGCAGCGTTTGAACACAGTCATCAAGCTATTTCATCCAGATGTTATGATGATTGCTGAAGAGAGCTCATCCGAAACCAAGATTACGGGCATGAGAGAGATGGGCGGTTTGGGCTTTGACTTCAAGTGGAATATGGGATGGATGAATGATATTCTGCGTTTCTATGAAGAAGACCCGATTTACCGCAAGTACGATTTCAATCTGGTGACCTTCAGCTTCATGTATTCATTTTCTGAAAATTTCCTCTTACCTTTCTCTCACGACGAAGTTGTTCACGGTAAGAAGAGCATGATGCATAAGATGTGGGTGATCGCTATAATCAATTTGCTGGTCTACGAAACCTTGACCTATCAAATCTGCCATCCAGGCAAGAAATTGCTCTTTATGGGTTCAGAATTTGGTCAATTCCTAGAGTGGAAGTCAGAAGAGCAGTTGGAATGGTCAAATCTGGACGATCAGATGAACAAGCAGATGCAGAGCTTCACTTCGGCCCTCAACGCCTTTTATCGAGATAATCGTCCGCTTTGGGAGATTGATTTGAGCTATGATGGTATCGAAATCATCGATGCCGACAATACCGATCAGAGTGTCCTTTCCTTTATCCGTAAGACGGAAAAAGGAGATATGTTGATCTGTGTGTTCAATATGGTGCCAGTAGAGCGCAAAAACTTTACCATTGGTGTGCCAGTGGCAGCCGTTTATGAAGAAGTATGGAATACTGAATTAGAGAAATGGGGAGGTGTTTGGAAAGAACACAACGAAACAGTTCAGTCTCAAGAGGACTATGGAAAGATTATCCGCAGACCTTGACCTTTACGCTACCAGCTTTGGGAGCAAGTATTTGGAAAATCAAGCGTCGAGTGAATGTTCGTAAAAATGCTAAAAAAGATTCCACAAAGGAGTAGGATATGAAGAATGAAATGCTAGCTTTGATTCTTGCCGGTGGGCAAGGAACTCGTCTTGGAAAGCTCACACAAAGTATTGCAAAACCAGCAGTACAGTTTGGTGGTCGTTATCGTATTATTGATTTCGCGCTGTCAAACTGTGCCAACTCTAGGATTAATAATGTCGGTGTGATTGCAGTACCAACCACTTGCTTTGAACAGTCACATCGGGAACGGTTCAAGCTGGGGCTTGGATGGTATCAACACAGGTGTATCCATTCTTCAGCCTTACTCTGCCAGTGAAGGAAATCGTTGGTTTGAGGGAACTAGCCACGCTATTTTCCAAAATATTGACTATATCGACAGCATCAATCCTGAATATGTCTTAATCCTATCTGGTGACCATATCTACAAGATGGACTATGATGATATGCTCCAATCCCATAAGGATAACAGCGCTAGTTTGACGGTTGCAGTCTTGGATGTACCTCTCAAGGAGGCCAGCCGTTTTGGTATCATGAATACCGACGCTAACAATCGGATCGTTGAATTTGAAGAAAAACCAGAAAATCCTAAATCAACCAAGGCTTCTATGGGAATCTATATCTTTGACTGGCAACGTCTCCGCAATATGCTGATTGCTGCTGAAAAGAGCAATGTAGATATGTCCGACTTTTGGTAAAAATGTTATCCCTAATTATCTTGAATCTGGCGAAAGTGTTTATGCTTATGAATTTAACGGCTACTGGAAAGACGTTGGTACGATTGAGTCACTTTGGGAAGCTAATATGGAATACATTAGTCCAGAAAATGCTTTTGAGACAGTCGTGATCGTCAGTGGAGAAATTTACTCACGTAACTTGATTTCACCACCAAACTACCTTGGTGCAAATGCTCATGTTGAAGATTCTTTAGTAGTTGACGGCTGTTTTCGTGGATGGAACTGTTAAGCATTCTATTCTTTCAACAGGCGCTCAAGTTCGTGAGGGTGCAGAAGTTATTGATTCTGTCATTATGAGTGGCGCTATTATTGGCCAGGAGCTAAGATTAAACGTGCGATCATTGGTGAGGGCGCTGTTATTTCTGATGGTGTAGAGATTGACGGAACAGATGAAGTGCAAGTAGTCGGATATAATGAAAAAGTGGGGGTACCAACAGATGAAGATTGATAAATATTCAGCGATTTTAGGAAATACGGTCGGTTTCCACGACATGTCAACCTTAACAGAACATCGTCCAGTTGCTAGTTTGCCATTTGGTGGGAAATACCGTTTGATTGACTTCCCACTGTCTAGTCTTGCTAATGCTGGTGTTCGTAGCGTCTTTGGTATCTTCCAGCAAGACAATATCAGCTCTGTCTTTGACCATATTCGTTCAGGTCGTGAGTGGGGCTTGTCTACACTTTTGAGTCACTACTATCTAGGCATTTACAATACTCGTGTAGAAAGCAGCACAGTGGGTAAGGAATATTATGAACAGTTACTGACTTATCTGAAGCGCTCAGGCTCTAACCAAACTGTAGCTCTGAACTGTGATGTGTTGATCAACATTGACCTTAATCAAGTCTTCCACTCTGCATAACACAACCCAGCAAACCGATGACAGTGGTTTACAAGAAATTGCCATCTAAAGATATTTCAGATGTCAATGCAGTTCTGCAAGTCAGTGAAACAGACCATGTCCTAGGGACATAAACTGCATAGTGCATAGAGATGAGGGCGAGCTCTTCAATATGTCTACAGATATTTTGTAGTAGATACGCCTTGGTTGATTGAAAAATTGGAAGAAGAAGCGCAAAAAGAATTCCCCACAAAAGCTACGCCATGTTCTTTCACGGGACTCAGCTGAAGTTGGAGCTTTTTGCTTACGAGTACACAGGCTATCTGGCAAAATATCTACTCTGTTGAATCATACTATAAGGCCAATAAAGATATGCTTGATCGGCAGAAATTCTCACTCTCTTCTCACCAAATCAAAAGATTTATACAAAGGTGAAAAACGAAGAGCCGACTTACTATGCAACAGGATCGAAGGTAAAATCGCTCTCAGTTTGCGTCAGGTAGTATTGTAGAAGGTGAAGTTGTAAACTCTGTTATCTCGCGGAATACAAGAATTTTTAGCGGGTAGCAGTGTTAAAGACAGTCTCCTCTTCCCACGCGTTGTCGTTGGAAAAATGCAGTAGTAGAATATGCACTGTGGACAAGGGCGTTGAGATTGCTGAAGGAGTTGTCGTTCGAGTACAGCTGAACATCCAGTTGTACTGAAGAAAGGTCAAAAAGTTACAGAGGACATCGTTTCACGAAAATTTTATTTGTAGCAGCAGAAGGGGCCCTTTTTCCAAGACGGGTGGTTTGGGGGACGTTATCGGCGCCCTCCCCAAATCCTTGGTCAAAGCTGGTCGCATGAGGTTAGTTATTCTGCCCTATTATGACATGACGGATGCTAAATTTGGTGATCAAGCCGAGGATCTTTTCTCCTTTGAAGTCAGTGTCGGCTGGCGTCGGGAATATGTCGGTGTCAAAAAGATTGAGTTGGAAGGTGTGAACTTCTATTTTATTGACAATCAGCATTATTTCTTCCGTGGACATGTCTATGGTGATTTTGATGACGGCGAACGCTTTTGCTTATTTCCAATTAGCAGCAATCGAACTGATGGAGCGCATTGACTTTATTCCAGATGTTCTCCATGCGCACGATCACCATACGGCCATGATTCCTTTCTTGGTCAAGGAAAAATACCGCTGGATTCAGGCCTATAACAACATCAAGACAGTGCTGACGATTCACAACTTAGAGTTTCAGGGACAATTTCCGGATAGTATGCTTTGGGAACTCTTTGGTGTCGGCTATGAACGTTATGCGGATGGCACTCTCCGTTGGAATGACTGTCTCAACTGGATGAAAGCGGGCATTCTCTATGCGGATCGCGTGACAACTGTTTCACCGAGCTATGCCAACGAAATTCGGACAGCTGAGTTTGGCTGCGGTCTGGATCAGGTTCTTCGGATGGAGTCTGGCAAGCTGGTCGGTATTGTCAATGGTATTGATACAGATATCTACAATCCAGAAACAGATAAATTGCTGGCTTACCACTTTAATAAAGATGATTTGACTGGGAAATTGGAAAATAAACGAGCTCTTCAAGCAAAAGTAGGCTTGCCAGTTCGGGACGATGTTCCTGTCGTTGGTATCGTCTCTCGATTGACACGTCAAAAAGGTTTTGATTTGGTGGTGGAAGAGTTGCATAATCTGCTTCAGGAAGATGTGCAAATTGTGCTACTTGGAACAGGTGACCCTGCATTTGAACGGGCCTTCGCTTGGTGCGAAAGCTTATCCTGAAAAGTTATCCGCTAATATCCTTTTTGATGTTACTTTGGCTCAGAAATCTAGCGCAGCTAGTGATATTTTTCCTTATGCCGAGTCGCTTTTGAACCGTGCGGTCTGTCCAGATGATGTCCATGCGCTACGGGACACTGCCACTTGTTCACGAAGTTGGTGGTTTGCGCGATACGGTTGAACCTTTCAACGTCTATAGTGGACGGGGAACGAGGCTTTTAGCTTCAATAACTTCTCTGGTTATTGGTTAACATGGACTTTCAAAAGCCCTCAATCTTTACTGGCATGACCAAGAAGCTTGGCATAATCTGCAAATACAGGCGATGGAAAGAGATTTCTCTTGGGATACAGCCAGTCGAGCATATAGTGATTTATAAGGAGTCACTGCTCTAGAATATTGCATTAGAACAGCAATCTCTCTTGTTTCTGACAAGAGAGATTTGTCGAAAGTGGTCTTTCTCATGTTGACATCTTATCCAGACGGATGCTTTTCCCTCAAAAAGAAAGGAAGTTGATTGGTAAAAATGGAATTAAATAAAGAACAGTTTATCCGAGATTTCGAGGATACTTTGCACGAACGACAGCTGATTAAGATTGCGGATGCTACGCCTGCCAGAGCTTTTTCAAGCCCTCGCTAGTACCATTCGTAAATATATTACGCCACTGTGGCTGGAGCGTCGCACATAAACTCGTGGAACAGCAGCAAAAAGACAGCCTATTATTTCTCAATTGAGTTTCTGCCGGACGTGTGCTAGAAACCAACCCTGCTCAATTTAGGTATTCTTGATACGGTCAAGGAAAGTTTTGCTGAGTTAGGAGTTGACTTGAGGATGTAAAATGCTGAGCACGACATGGCCTTTGGGAAATGGAGCATGGCTGCTTAGCCGCAGCCTTCATGGATTCGCTAGCTACAACTGGCTATCCAGGTTTTGGAAATGGGATCCGCTATCGCTACGGTCTTTTCAAGCAAAGAATCGTAGATGGCTATCAGGTGGAAATTCCAGACGACTGGTTTGGCAGTCTGGGCAATGTCTGGGAAACCCGTAAGGATCACGGCATTGTGGATGTCAAGATCTTTGGTAATGTTTACCTCCGTGCCAATGAAGAAGGCCGTATTGTGCCGGTTTGTGAGCATTCTGAAAACACTGCAGGGCCGTTCCTTTACGATGTGCCGCAGATTGGCTGGCAATGACAACATCAACAATCTCCGTCGCTGGGATGTTGAAATCCCAGAAGAATATGAGTTGGACTATCCAACCATTGAAGCCCGTCGACGGGTACAGGATATCACTGCCATTCTCTATCCAGACGACTCTAGTTACAAAGGAAAAGAACTGCGCCTGATTCAGGAATACTTCATGACCAGCGCAGGGCTGCAAAGCCATTATCAAATCTTATCTCAAGCAAGGTCGTCCGCTCAAGGATATTCATGAGAAGGTTTCCGTCCATATCAACGATACCCACCCAGCAGTTGCGCCAGCTGAGTTTATGCACCTTTTGCTGGATGACTATGGTCCTCGAATGGGCAGATGCTTGGAATGCGACGGTCAAGACCATGAGCTACACCAACCACACCATTTTGTCAGAAGCCTTGAAAAATGGGATGCGGAGCTCTTTAAGAATGTCCTGCCGCGGTTTATCAAATCATCCTAGAAATCGACAACCGCTATGTGGCTGAAATGGCTGGACGTGGCCTTGATCCGAAGGTCATCGAAAACACTCTGATTGTCAGGCGACAATCAAGTCCACATGGCTCACTTGGCTATCATCGGTGGTCATTCAATCAATGGTGTTGCCAAACTCCACACAGAACTGCTCAAAGAAGACACCTTGCGTGATTTCTACAGTATTTACCCAGAGAAGTTTAATAACAAGACCACTGGGATTATCCAGCGCCGCTGGCTGCAGATTGCGGATGAACCTTTATCAGCTGAGATTGATAAGTTGATTGGTAAGGGCTGGAGAAGTGATATCCATGAGCTGCGTAAGCTTTTGGAATTCAAGGATGATCAGCAAGTGCTGGGTGATTTCTATCGAGTGAAGCAAGAAGCCAAGGCTCGTCTGGCTGACTTCATCAAGGAATCAGGAGTAGAAGTTTCTACAGAAGCCATCTTTGATGTGCAGGTGAAACGTCTCCACGCCTACAAGCGTCAGCTGCTTAACCTGCTTCATATCATCAAGCTCTACTGGGACCCTCAAGGACAATCCTGATAAGGATATGGTACCGCGCGTCTTTATCTTCGGTGCCAAGGCTGCTCCAGGCTACCACTTTGCCAAGTCGGTCATTAAGCTGATCAATGAAGTAGCCAATCTGGTCAACAAGGATGAAAGCCTGCAAGGCAAACTCAAGGTTGTCTTCCTAGAAAACTACCGGGTCAGCTATTGAGCTCATCATTCCAGCAGCAGATGATCAGAGCAATTTCTCTGGCTTCCAAGGAAGCTTCTGGTACTCCAACATGAAGTTCATGACGAGGTGCCATTACCTAGCTACACTGGACGGAGCCAATATCGAAATCAAGGACGAGGTCGGTGACGACAACATTGTCATCTTCGGGATGGACAAGGACCAAGTTTACGAGCACTATGCCCGCCACGATTACTTTCACTCACCGCGGTGTCTATGAAAGCAATCCAGACATTCGTCGAGTGGGTCGACACCTTTGTCAACGGTACTATTCCAAACGTTCGTGAAGAAGGCTCTGAAATCTACGAACTCTCATCACCCACAATGACGAATATTTCCTCTTGGAAGACTTCCATGCCTACGTGGAAGCTCAAGAGAAGATTGATGCCCTCTATCGTGACAAAGAAAATGGGCCCGCATGAGCTTGATTAATATCGCTACATCTGACAAGTTTACCTCAGATGATACCATTGAGCAATATGCCTGGAAATCTGGAACTTGGAGAAATAAACCTCTTCAGAAAACATGAACACTAAGAGATTGAGGGCTTGAGTCTCAGTCTCTTTTGCTATCTATCTACCATCTTGTCTAGAAATATGCTATAGTAGAGAAGTATGAGAATTCGACTTTTGAAAAACAGGGAAAGCAAGCATGAAAGACTATACGATTTTTTATCAACAATTAACAGCTCCTTTTTCGCAGTCGTCCCTAGGATAGTGAAAGGAATGACCTATTTTAATAGGGGATGACTGTTTTATGCCTCTGGTGTATGGTCTGATTCTGGTTTGTGCCTTTCTGACGGAAGGTTGGAAAAGGGCTGCTTGCTTTTTCTCCTTCCAGCTATTGGATCTGGTCTCTTGTCAGCGATTCGTAAACGGCTGAATCAAGCACGCCCTCACGAAAAATGGGCTATTCAACCCTTGCTAGACAAGGATACATCAGGAAAGTCCATGCCCAGCCGCCATGTCTTTCGGCTACAGTGATTTCCATGCCTGCTCTACTTTTGGCTGCGGGAGTTTCTCTGCCTCTTGCTTTCGGCAGGTTGGCTACAGTGCGCGTGATTGGCGGCGTGCACTATCCAAAGGATGTAGTGATAGGATACCTTTGCGGAATTTGCTGGGGAGCTTTAATCTTTTTATTATAAATGTCTGCCAGAGCCAGATTTTTCTTTGTAAAGTAAGTTGAGGAGTAGACAAAAGTGCCCGAGTCTATATTATAATGTAAGCAGTACCCAAACTTTTATCATCAAGGATTGACTGATTTTGGATGATGAAAAATATGTAAGGAGACTATTATGTCAGAACCGTTATTTCTAGAGTCTGTGATGCAGGAGAAGATTTGAGAGGCACTAAGCTGCGTGATGTTTTTGGCTATGAAATCCCCAGCGACCATGTGGGCGAGTATCAGCAATTTCGGCTCATCCGAACGGTGTCTCAACCGTCAAGAATGGCGCCGTTTTGCAGGTCAGAAGCTAGATGCGCTCTATGCCGAGCACCGTGAGCTTTTTGGCACTCGTCCAGAGCCTGTCTTTCCACTTTTGACAAAGATTTTGGATGCCAATGACTGGCTCAGCGTTCAGGTCCATCCAGATGATGCCTATGGATTAGAGCACGAAGGAGAGCTTGGCAAGACTGAATGCTGGTATGTTATCGCTGCAGACGAAGGGGCAGAGAGTATCTACGGTCACAATGCCAAGAGCAAGGAAGAGCTGCGCCAGCAAATCGAGAGCAAGGACTGGGATCATCTTTTGACCAAAATTCGGTCAAGGCTGGTGATTTCTTTTATGTGCCAAGTGGCACCCATGCATGCTATTGGCTCAGGTATTCTGATTTTAGAGACTCAGCAGTCTAGCGATACCACTTATCGGGTCTCATGACTTTGATCGTAAGGACGATGCTGGCAATCTTCGTGAGTTGCATTTGGAGCAATCGATTGATGTTTTTGACTATCGGAGAGCCTGCTAATAGCCGTCCCGTTACTATTCAGGCAGACGATTTGACCTCTACTCTTTTGGTGGCCAATGACTTCTTTGCTGTTTACAAGTGGGACATTGCTGGTTCTGTTGAATTTAAAAAGACAGTAGATTACAGCCTGTTCAGCGTTTTGGAAGGTGCTGGCGAGTTGACAGTGGATGGACTAGTGTATCCTATCGAAAAAGGCTCTCATTTCATCCTACCGAGCGATGTCACAGAATGGACCTTGTCTGGCGACTTGCAACTAATTGTCAGCCATCCATAGTGAAAAAATACATAGACTCGAGTGATCATCTCGGTCTATTTTTCTTTATTTTTGTAGAATGGATAGAGAAACAGGACTTTAACTTCAATCAGTGGAAAAAGTCCGATAAATGAGGCATTTCATCATGGTTGCTTGAAGAATTTTTTTTTGAAAAATGGTACAATGAAATGGAATATCCAAAGGAGTCGAATATGGAACACAAAGAAAAAGATTTTAGTTTATCCTGGTTTTTTAGATGGTTCTTGGATAACAAGGCCATTACCGTATTTTTGGTGACCTTGCTCATCGGTTTGAACATTTTTATTCTTAGCAAAAATTAGCTTTTATTTTTACACCGGTGATTGAGTTTATTGGTGTCATTATGTTGCCAGATGATTTTTGGCTGGGCTGCTTTACTATCTGCTCAATCCCATTGTCGACTGGATGGAAAAGCGCAAGATTAACCGTGTGGCTGGGATTACAATTGTCTTTGTCTTGATTGGTGTTTTGATTGTGTGGGGCTTGGCGGTTGCTATCTCCTAACCTGCACTCAGATAGTGAGTTTTTCAAAAAAATGTTCCTGCTCTATCTCAAGCAAGCCAATAAAATGATTGATGATGTTTTGACCAATCATATTTCAGATGATTTGAAGCCACAAATTGAGCAAGTTACGAATAAGCTTTCGACTCAGATCACTTCATGGGCCAGCAATCTTTTCATCTAAGGCAGTCAATTGGGCTAGCAATTTGATTAGTACAGCTTCGCAAATCATTGTAGCTATTATCATCATGCCTTTTATTCTTTTTCTATTTGCTGCGTGATGGGAAAGAATCTCAAAGGCTATGTGGTTCAGTTCTTGCCAACGAAATTCCGCGAGTCATTTGGTCAGGTCATGACGGATGTTAATACCCAGCTGGCCCAATTATGTTCGCGGTCAGGTGACTGTAGCGATTATTGTGGCCTTTTATGTTTATGATTCTTTTCAAGATTATCGGCTTGCGTTACGGTGTGACTCTAGCAGGTTGTGGCAGGAGTTTTGAACTTGGTGCCTTATCTGGGAAGCTTCCTTGCTATGTTGCTAGCTCTGGTTCTTGGTTTGATTGCTGGTCCGATCATGCTGTTGAAAAGTCATTATCGTCTTTATTGTGGAGCAGACTATTGAGGGGCGATTCGTGTCTCCATTGATTTTGGGAAGCCAATTAAGCATCCATCCGATTACGATTTTATTTGTTTTGCTGACTTCGGGAACCATGTTTTGGTATCTGGGGCGTCTTGCTGGAATTCCAGCTTATGCGTCAGCCAAAGGTTGCCATCACAGCGCTCTTTAAGTGGTACAAGAAGGTCAGCGGTTTGTATGAAGAAAGTGTTCAAGAATTAGGAGAAGGCAGTGAGTAAGAGTGAACAAATGTTAACAGCCCTGCAAAATCAAAGATTTAGCACAGGCTGAGAAGTATTTTGAAGAGGCTTTGAGCCAAGATACCGATCAAGAGTTGTTAGAATTAGCCGATTACTTAGAAAGTATCGGCTTTTTCCCCTCAAGCCAAACGAATTTACGAAAAATTGGCTCCGCTCTTTTCGGAATCCTATATTAGTCTGGCAACGATTGCTGCTGACGATGGTGACTTGGAGGAAGCTTTTGCCTATTTAGAGGAAATTGGCTCAGAAAGTGAATGGTATGTGGCAGCTCTCTTGGCCCAAGGCTGACCTCTATCAGCTAGAAGGATTGCCAGATGTGGCAAGGGAGAAATTGCTGGAAGCTGCCAAACTATCGGACGAACCTTTAGTGACTTTTGGTTTGGCAGAAATTGAGTTTGAATTGGAAAATTTTGCCCGAGCTATCAAGGAATATGCCCAGCTAGATAATCGCTCTATTTACGAGCAGACAGGCGTATCTACCTATCAGCGCATCGGTCTTTGCTATGCCAGTCTGGGGAAAAATTGGAAGCTGCCATAGAATTTTTGGAAAAGGCTGTGGAGCTAGAGTACGATGAAGAGACGGTCTATGAATTGGCAGCTATCTTGTATGAGCAAGAGGAGTACCAGAAGGCTGATTTGTACTTCAAGCAGCTGGATACGATTTCGCCAGATTTTGAAGGCTATGGTATGCCTACGCGCAGTCTCTCCATGCGGAGCATAAGACGGAGGAAGCTTTGGCGATGGCAGAGCAAGGTTTGACCAAAAATCCTTTCGAGACTCGCCTCTTGCTCCTCGCTTCCCAACTATCTTACGAACTGCATGATGTGGAAAAATCTGAAAACTACTTGCTGGCAGCTCAGAAAAATGCAGATGATTTGGAGGAAATTGCTCTACGCCTGACCAATCTCTATCTGGAGCAGGAACGCTACGATGAGGTCTTAGCTTTTGAGGATCAGGATGTAGACAATGTCTTGACTCGCTGGAATCTGGCGCGGGCTTATCAGGCCTTGGAAAATCTGGAAAAAGCTGAGGAGCTGTATCAGGAGTTGGCAGTTGACTGCAGGAAAACCCTGAATTTCTGGAAGAATATGTTTATTTATTACGCGAACTAGGGCGTGTGGAAGAAGCGAAAAATACAGGCTGGTAAATACCTGCGTTTGGTCCCAGATGATACTGCTATGGCAGATTTGTACGAAAGTTTGTAAAGTTTTCTTACGGACACGATAGTTTGATTAAAAGAAGGGTAGAGATATTGTCCCAACTGGAAACGAGATCCAAGAAATGGAAGAGCATTTTGAATAAATACGCTCAGGCTCTGGCTGCAGCTCAATCTGCTTTTGGCTGTGCTGGAGGCCAGCCAGAAGAATTATATTCATCTCCGAGATTATTACACCAGCCAAGTTTTTCTTTGACGATTTGGAATTTTTCCAATCGACCAGACTTTCCTGAGAATGTGGCCTGCAGGCGTTTTTGAGCGAAGATGCTGTTTATGACCTCATGGGAGAGCACTTTGAGACAGCGCTGCAGCTGCTAGACCTATCCAGTGCCATGCTGAAAGAAAGGTAAAGGCCTAGGAGGATTTTTGAAATAAAATGACTTCTATCGAAAGGCTAGAGCATGGACAACGTCAACGAAAGGATCGGAAATGTGGAAATATAAAACAAAGGGCCGACCAACCGTTGACATTATTAAAGGAACACAAAGATTTGCAGAAAGGCGGACCAGCATGCGCGACAACCATCTTCATACCTATTTTTCCTATGATTCTGAGGCGGATTTTTCTGACTATCTGGACCATTATGAGGGCGAGATTATCACCACCGAGCACTATGACCTGTCCAATCCCTACCCTCACCAAGCTGCCTCGCCCCATGATGATGTGCCTGACTATGCGGCCTATTCAGCAAAAAAATAGCAGAGCTAAACCAGCAATATGGCAACCGCATCAAAAGGGGATTGAAATTGGTTACTATGCTCCGCGTAAGGCTGATATTTAGCATTCCTAGCCTATAAGAATACGACCTGAAACTCCTATCTGTCCACCACAATGGCAGTTTTTGACTATCTGGAAGAGCCAGTCTTGCAGCTGGACAAGATGGAGTTAATTCCCCGCTACCTGAGAGTTAGAAGAGGCCATCGAAGCTGTGCCAGCAGATGTCCTAGCTCACTTTGACTATGGTTTCCGAAAATTTGCGCTTACCGTGGAGGAGTTAAAACTTTTTGAACCGCAGCTACGACAGCTTTTTCAAAAGATGATCGACTATGATCTGGCTTTTTGAACTTAACTGCAAGTCCATGTACCTCTATGGCCACGAGGAACTCTATCTCTACGCTCTTGGTCTGGTCAAAGAGCTGGGTGGTCAGCGCTTTTCAGTTGGCTCCGATGGTCACAAACTAGAACATTTCCGCTTGAAGTTTGACCGTGTGGCTCAAATCCTCGCTGATGCTGGTATTGAGGAAGGTCAGTTGAGTTTTAAGCCATTCCTTGCGGTTTTTCAAACTTCTATTAAACGATTTTTGAATTTCGACCAGAATATGATATACTTGAATTATCTTAGAAAATACAGAAGTTTATTGATATAGGAGAAAAAAATGGCAGAGCCAGTGAAATTATTTCAGTATAACACCCTAGGAGCTTTGATGGCTGGACTTTGATGGTGGGACGCATGACGATTGGGGAGCTCCTGAAATACGGTGATTTGAGGATTGGTACACTGGATTCCCATTGATGGGGAGCTGATTGTTCTTGATGGCAAGGCCTATCAGGCCAAGGATCTGGCAATGTGCCTGAAGTCGTGGAAGTTTCAGATGATGTAACGGTGCCCTACGCTGCGGTTGTTCCACATCAAGCGGAGGTCATTTTCCATCAACGCTTCGAAATGACAGATGAAGAGCTGGAAAAGCAATTGAATCCCTATTACGATGGGGAAAAATCTATTTCGCTCCATGCAAGATTCATGGAGAATTTTCCCATGCCATGTGCGAATGATTCCAAAATCAACTTCAGAGAGAAGTCTGCTGAGGTGGCCGTGAGTCAGCCAGAGTACCATGCTGATAATGTCTCGGCACCGATTGTTGGTTTTTGGACACCCGAATTTTTCCACGGTGTCAGTGTAGCCGGCTATCATCTTCACTTTATTTTCAGACGACCATACCTTTGGTGGTCACGTTATGGACTTTGTTATCAAGGAAGGGATTGTGGAACTAGGTGCTGTCGATCAGTTGGATCAACGTTTCCCAGTTCAAGACCGTAAGTTCCTCTTGCAAAATTCAATGTTGATGAAGTAAGATCGGACATGGACAAGGTTGAGTAGCCAATTGCTGTGACAATTGTCACTTCTGATAGAGGCTAGGACTCTGCTGTCCCAACCTCTGAAAGATAACTAGAATTTTATATTTAGTAAGTTTGAGGAGCCGAGGCTCCTCTTTTTATTTCAATATCCACAAATCGATATTTTAGAAACTGATTAGTTTACATTTTCATGCTTTTTAATCTTTTTCTTCGTCTGGTGTGACGCGCAGGGTTTTTCTGGCCCGTATGAGGTGACAAATCCCGGCTTGCCACCAGTTGGTTTGATTGAGTTTTTAGCCTCAATCATGTCCACTTGGACCAGATTGGAGAGTCTGGCCTTGGAGAAGTAGGCTGCTAGCTCGGCAGCGTCAGTCTTGACTTCATCGCTGGGCTGAAGATTTGCCTGTGATGACCACATGACTGCCCTGGAATATCCTTGGCGTGGAACCAAAGCTCGTCCTTCTTAGC